>JGI24140J50213_10000406_pt1 | contig 20230 bp, 20 predicted proteins | sample BarGraIncu00222A_FD_50213 | JGI IMG/M metagenome (IMG submission 50213)
GGCGTCGATGCCCATGGACTGCTGGACGAGTCCTGGCAATTCGGGCTGGCCTTGCGGGCCGGCAACACGAATCCTTTGGCGCTGGCCATCGGCGCCGCATCTTGCGAACGCACAACGCGAGAAGGAGCCATACGGCAAGTTCGTTCTCGCGGCCGAAGTTCGGCGTTGAACGCATGGCCCCCGCCAACTGTTGCAGCTCTTCCACGGTCAACCACCGGTCCCGTGGCACCTCGTCACCCCCAGCGTCCATCAGGTCGAAGTCGGCCGCCGGATTCCGATCGATCCAGTGGTTGCGCACCGCCATCCTGAACATGCGGCTCATGTAGCGCAGGGCATCGTTGGCGACGGTCGGCGCGCCGCCGGCGACGATGCGCGTCAGCACGCGGTCGATGTGTGCCGGCTGCACGTCTTGAGGGGCGCTGGCCCGAGCACCGGAGCGATGTGCTTGCGCAGAACGCGGGCGACTGCTTCCGGGTGCCTGTAGCGAGGCTGGATGTACCTCGCGAACCAGACTTCACCGAGGCGCTGCACGGTAGGAACTTCAAGTACCAGCGCCTTGTCCGCCTGCTTGGCCGCCGCCACGTCGATGCCACGCTCGATCTGCGAGCGGTCCTGTCGGACTTGCTCACGCGCATCCTTCAGCGACAGTTTGGGGTAGCGCCCGAGCACCTTCTCCTTGGGTCGGCCGTTCAGGCGATAGCGAAGGATCCACGAGGCCTTGCCGGCCTGCGCGGCGGTGATGCTGGCGACGAAGGTCAAGCCATCGCCAACCCCGCGGTCCACGGCGCCGGCGGCGAGCCAGGCCTTGAGTTCGTGGTCGGTGATGGGTCTTTGCTGTTTGCTCATGTCCCAGAGGCTCCTTTGAGGCTGTGGGGTTTTTTGTCGGATGAACGCGCCAAGAGCGCCGCGAACCCGAAAAACCCCACAATAAACCCCACAGGTTGCGCGCGCTTCGCTGCGACGCCCTGGGACGGCTCGGGACAAAATATCCTTACCTAACAACGGGTTAGTGCGTTTTCAGAGATCCCCCAGGGACCTCCGAAAACCTACTCGACGTTTTGCACCTGCTCGCGCAGCTGCTCGATCGCCACCTTCATGTCGACCGAGATCGCCGTCATCTCGATCGAGGTCGATTTCGAGCCGAGCGTGTTCGCCTCGCGCAGCAGCTCCTGGATCAGGAACTCGAGGCGCTTGCCGATCTCGCCGCCCTGATCGATCAGGCGCGCGATCTCGTCGAGATGCGAGCGCAGGCGCGCCAGCTCTTCGGCGACGTCGATGCGGATCGCGAAGGCCGCCGCTTCGTTGAGCGCGCGTTCCTGGATCGCTTCACGCGAGACCGATGCCGCGCCGCCGGCCTTGTCGAGCGCCTCGTTCCAGCGCTCGACGAAGCGCTGCTGCTGTCGCGCGACGGCCGCCGGCACCAGCGGCAGTGCCGCGTCGGCGAGTGTGCGCAGGTGGGCGACGCGCTCGGCCAGCACGGCGGCCAGGCGCGCGCCCTCGCGGGCCCGCGCCTCGGCCAGGCCGGCGATGCAGCGCCGGGCCGCGTCGAGCACGGCCGGTCCCGAGTCCTCCTGGCGCACCGCGCCGCGGCACCATTGCAGCACCTCGTGGACGGAGAGCGGGCGGGAATCGGGCAGATGCTCGCGGACCTCGCGCTCGATCCGCGCGACATGCGCGAGCTGCTCGGGCTGCGGCTCGGCGAGGGCGGCGTCGGAATCGGCCGCGCCGGTCAGGCGCAGCTCGATCTTGCCGCGCTTGATGCGGCCGGAGATCAGCTCGCGGAGCTGCGGCTCGAGGCTGCGGAACTCGTCGGGCAGGCGCAGCGCGACGTCGAGGAAACGGTTATTGACCGAGCGCATCTCGACGCCGATCGACGCGGCCGCAAGGGCTGCCGCGCGCGGTTCGTGCAATGCTGCCGCGCCGGGCGAAGGAGGGCTCGCGGAGGCATTCGCGTAGCCGGTCATGCTGTAAACTGCCACGCGCTTTTGCCCCCCAGTTTTCCGATTATGTCAAAGCCCAAACCAGCACCTTTGCCCTCGGGCACGGTGGTGGGCGGCTATCAGGTCATCAAGAAACTGGCGGCCGGCGGATTCGGCGTCGTCTACCTCTGCGAAGACGCCGATCGCAAGCTCGTCGCGCTGAAGGAATATCTTCCTTCCTCGCTGGCCGAGCGTTCGCCGGGCGAGCTGACACCGCGCGTCAAGCCGGAGAAGCAGCCGCTCTACCGCCTGGGACTGAAGAGCTTCTTCGAAGAGGGCCGTTCGCTCGCCCAGATCTCGCACACGAGCGTGGTTTCGGTGCTGAATTTCTTTCGCGAGAACGAAACCGTCTACATGGTGATGAATTACCTGCAGGGCGATACCCTGCAGGATTTCATCGTCACGGCACGCGATCTCAAACGTGACAAGGTATTTCGGGAATCGACGATTCGTTCGCTGTTCGACGAGATATTGCGCGGCTTGCGCATCGTGCACCAGCACAAGATGCTGCACCTGGACATCAAGCCAGCCAACATCTTCATCACGAACGAGAACAAGGCGGTGCTGCTCGACTTCGGCGCGGCGCGCGAGGTGCTGAGCAAGGAGGGCAACTTCATCCGCCCGATGTACACGCCCGGGTTCGCCGCGCCCGAGATGTACCGCCGCGACGGCACGCTGGGGCCATGGACCGACATCTACGCGATCGGCGCGTGCATCTACGCCTGCATGCAGGGCTATCCGCCGAACGACGCGCCGCAGCGGATCGAGAAGGACCGCCTTGCGCTCAGCCTCTCGCGCCTGCGCAACGTCTACAGCGACAACCTGATCGAGGTGACGGAGTGGTGCATGTCGCTCGATCCGCTGTCGCGGCCGCAGAGCGTCTTCGCGCTGCAGAAGGAACTCTCGCGCGAGACCGAACGCCAGTACACCAAGCTCAGCTTCAGCGAGCGGCTGAAGCTCCAGCTCGAGAACCTGACGACGAGCGCGAAAGCATGAACGAACGCCTGACGCTTCACCCGCGCGTCATGGGTCAGCCGTAACAGCAGCATGCGCTTTTCCGTCTACCAGGTGAGTCGCAAGGGCGGCCGCGAAAAGAACGAAGACCGCATGGGCTATTGCTACACGCGGGACGCGGGTCTGTTCGCGCTCGCCGACGGCATGGGCGGCCATCCGGAAGGCGAGGTCGCGTCGCAACTCGCCTTGCAGACGCTGGCGGCGATGTTCCAGCGCGACTGCAAGCCGACGCTTCCCGACCCCTTGCGCTTCCTGCACGAGGCGATCGTCTCCGGCCACCACCAACTGTTGCGCTACGCGACGCAGAAGGCGCTCATCGACACGCCGCGAACGACGGTCGTCGCCTGCCTGATGCAGGGCAACGCCGCCTATTGGGCACACTGCGGCGATTCGCGGCTCTACATGGTGCGCGGCGACAAGCTGATCGCGCGCACGCGCGACCATTCGTATTCCGAGCTGCAGCAGACGATGAGCCAGGTCGTGCCGATGGGCGACCGCTTCAACCGCAACGTCCTCTTCACCTGCCTCGGCAGCCCGGGCAAGCCCGTGGTCGACACCGTCGGGCCGCTTCTCATGCAGGCCGGTGACCGGCTGCTCCTGTGCTCCGACGGTCTCTGGGGAACGGTGAGCGACAGCGAGATCACCGACCAGCTCGCCACGCTTCCGCTTTCCGATTCGGTTCCCGAGCTGGTCGAGCAGGCGCTGCGCAACGGCGGCGTGAAGTGCGACAACGTCTCGGTGCTCGCGGTCGAGTGGGAAGGCGTCGAGAACAGCGACAGCGGCCAGGGCATCCAGACGACGGCGCTCGGCGAAGCGGTCTTCGCCTCGACGATCCAGGCGAGCGTGCTCGGCACCGATGTCTCGCCCGACGAGCTCGACGACGCCGAGATCGAGCGCTCGATCAAGGAAATCAACGAGGCGATCCAGCGCTCGTCGAAGCAGAAGAAGTCCTGATCGGTCGGGCGGCCTTGTCGCCGCTTCGTCTCTGATCGAGCGCCGGCGTTGCCGGTTCATCTGCGACCGAGCGTCGGCAGCGCCGGGCGTACCCCGGTCGCGGGCAGACGCTCGCGGTCGTGCCTTCGGCCCGACTGCCCTGCGCTGCTCGCTCCGAGCCGGCGGCTGCGATGCCACCGTTGCGGCGCCTAGCATCGCCTCACACCTTTCTGCGAGACGGCGCCGCAACCTCATGACTTCTCGCCGGTCCGCCGCAAGCGGCGGACTTCCCGACGCGTCGCTCCGCTGCTCGGCGCTCGCAACAGCCCGCGACCGGGGCACGCCCGACGCCGCCGCAGTAGCACTCTGGAACTCGTTCAAGCGAGTCAATGGTTCGCGTAGCGGAGGGCGCCGCAGCTAAGCGCCCGGCCGGCCACCCTGTGCCTGAGCCTCGCTCGGTCTGTGCGAGCCCTTCGACTCGCTCAGTCGATGCAAGGCCCCCAGATATGCTCGATCCGTGCATGACCATCGACCGAGGACAATAGCGCAATGACCTTTCAACGTTCCCAGGGCCGCGCTGCCGATGCGCTGCGCCCCGTCTCGATCACCCGCTCGTTCACCCGCCACGCCGAAGGCTCGGTGCTCGTCGCTTTCGGCGACACGAAAGTGCTCTGCACCGCATCGGTCGAAGAGAAGGTGCCGCCGCACAAGCGCGGCAGCGGCGAGGGCTGGCTGACCGCCGAGTACGGCATGCTGCCGCGCTCGACGCACACGCGCAGCGACCGCGAGGCGGCGCGCGGCAAGCAGAGCGGGCGTACGCAGGAGATCCAGCGTTTGATCGGCCGCTCGCTGCGCTGCGTGTTTGACCTCGCCGTCCTCGGCGAGCGAACGATCGCGCTCGATTGCGACGTGCTGCAGGCCGACGGCGGCACGCGCACCGCAGCGATCACCGGCGCCTACGTCGCCGCGTACGACGCCGTGACGTGGCTGCTCGCCCAGAGCCGCATCGAGCGTTCGCCGATCCGCGATGCGGTCGCCGCCGTATCGGTCGGCATCGTCGACGCGACGCCGCTGCTCGATCTGGAATACGTCGAAGACGCCGCCTGCGACACCGACATGAACGTCGTCATGACGGCCTCGGGCGGCTTCGTCGAGCTGCAGGGAACGGCCGAAGGCGCGACCTTCTCGCGCCTCGAGATGGACGCCTTGCTCGCGCTCGCCGCCAAGGGAATCGCCGAGCTCGTCGAGGCGCAGCGGCGGGCGCTGGCTGCGCCGGCGCGCTGAGCGCGGCGCGAAGAAGAAGAACAGGAAGAAGGACCGCGGTGCGGCTCGTCCTCGCGTCCGGCAATCCGGGCAAGCTCGCCGAGCTTCAGGCGCTCTTCGCGCCGCTCGGCATCGAGCTCGTCGCGCAGGGTGGGCTCGGCATCGCCGAAGCCGAGGAGCCGCACCCGACCTTCATCGAGAACGCGTTCGCCAAGGCGCGCCACGCCGCGGCGGCGAGTCGCGGCGCGGCGATCGCCGACGACTCGGGCCTCGTCGTCGACGCGCTCGATGGCGCGCCGGGAGTCGCCTCGGCGCACTACGCCGGCGTCGCGACGGCGGCCGACGGCGATCGCGAAGCGCAGCGGCGCGCGCAAGACGCGGCGAACAACGCGCTCCTGCTCGAACGGATGCGCGGCGCGCCGGATCGATCGGCGCGCTTCGTCTCGACGCTCGTCGCCGTGCGCCATGCCGACGACCCCGAGCCGCTCGTCGCCGTCGGCCGCTGGCCGGGCGAGATCGCGCTCGTGCCACGCGGCAGCGGCGGCTTCGGCTACGACTCGCTCGTCCACATTCCCGCCCTCGGCAGGACCGTCGCCGAGCTCGACGCCGCGAGCAAGAACGTGGCGAGCCATCGCGCGCTCGCGGCGCGCCAGATGCTGGCCCTCATGCGCGAGGTCTGGCGGCTCGGCTGAGATGGCAACGACGATTGCGCCGATCGTCGCCGCGCCGGCTGCGGCGTTCGCGCCGCCGGCAGGCAGCGTTGCCGAGCGGCTGGCCCGCCTGACGAGGCCAGGCTCGCTGACGATGGCGGCGTTGCCGCCGCTGTCGCTCTACGTGCACCTGCCGTGGTGCCTGAAGAAGTGCCCATACTGCGACTTCAACTCGCACGCGCTGCGCAGCTCGGGCGACGCCGACCTGCCGCAGCAGCGCTACGTCGACGCCCTCGTCGCCGATCTCGAGGCGGCGTTGCCTTTCGTCTGGGGCCGGCGCATCCACACCATCTTCATCGGCGGCGGAACGCCGAGCCTGTTCGCTCCCGGGCAGGTCGAGCGGCTGCTCGCCGCGATCCGGGCTCGCTTGCCGCTCGAGCCCAGCTGCGAGATCACGCTCGAAGCGAATCCGGGGACCTTCGAGCGCGACCGCTTTCGTGCCTTTCGCGACGCCGGAGTCACGCGCTTGTCGATCGGCGTGCAAAGCTTCGACGACGCGCGCCTGGCGGCGCTCGGACGCGTCCACGACGCCGCGCAGGCGCGTGCGGCGATCGCCGAAGCGAAGCTCGCCTTCGAGACCTTCAACATCGATCTGATGTATGCCCTGCCGGGCCAGACGCTGGCCGGCTGCGCCGCCGATCTCGACGCCGCGCTCGCCTTCGAGCCGCCGCACCTGTCGCTCTACCAGCTGACGATCGAGCCGAACACTTTCTTCGCCAGCCATCCGCCGCCGCTCCCCGACGACGACCTGGCCTTCGCGATGATCGACCTGATCGCCGAGCGCACGCAGGGCGCCGGTCTCGATCGCTACGAAGTCTCGGCCTACGCGCGAGCCGGGCAGCGCTCGCGGCACAACCTCAACTACTGGGAGTTCGGCGACTACCTGGGCATCGGCGCCGGGGCGCACGGCAAGCTCAGCTTCGCGCACCGCGTCCTTCGCCAGGTGCGCCTGCGCGACCCGGCTGCGTACATGGCCGGCGCCGAGGCGGGCCGGGCCGTCGCTTCGGAAACGGAAGTCGCGCGCCCCGACCTGGCCTTCGAGTTCATGCTCAACGCCTTGCGCCTGAAGGAAGGCTTCGCGCTCGCCCGCTTCGGCGAGCGCACCGGCCTGCCGCTGTCGGCGATCGAGCGGCCGCTGGCCGAGGCCGAGCGGCGCGGGCTCGTCGTGCGCGACCTGCATCGCGTCGCGGCGACGCCGCTCGGCTACGACTTCCTCAACGACCTGCTCGAGCTGTTCCTTCCCGAGGCGGCGTAGTCCACCAGGTCCTTGTGCTTCGCGGTCGCGCAGCGTGCATCCGCCGCGAAATGGCGGACCCAAGCTTGCCTTCTCGTGCCTTTGCCGCCGGCACCCGCTGCTAGACTGGGCCGAAGCTACGCCCCGGCTTCGTGCAACCCAGGACCGACCCGCCTTCTCCCGATTCGAACGCGCTCGGCCTCGAAGGGGCGCTGCAGTTGCTCGAGCAATCGGGGCATCCGCTTCCCGATCTCGCGACGGCGGGCAAGGCCGCCTGGCTGCAGGCCGTCATCGATGGCCTCTGCCAGCTCTCGAGCCGCGACCCGCTCACCGGCCTGGCGAACCGGCGCCAGTTCGAGCTGACGCTGGCGAGCGAGGTCGACCGCGTCGCCCGCGCCGGCGAGCCGGCGCTGGTGCTGATGATCGACATCGATCACTTCAAGAAGGTGAACGACGCGCACGGCCATCCAGCCGGCGACGGCGTGCTCAAGGCGGTCGCCCACGCCCTGCACGACTGCATCCGGCCGATGGATACGGTGGCGCGCTTCGGCGGCGAAGAGTTCGCGATGATCCTGCCGAACTGCGCGCCGTCGTTCGGCCACGCCGTCGCCGAGCGGATCAGGAAGCGCGTCCAGGCGCTGAAGATCGCGATCGCTCCGGGAGTCGACGTCAGCGTCACGGTCTCGATCGGCGGCGCCTTCGCGCCGCAGTGGGTGCGCTCGTCGGCGCTGCTGTGGGTCGAGCGCGCCGACCAGCAGCTCTATCGCGCCAAGTCCGAAGGGCGCAATCGCGCCTGCCTCGAGCAGCCCGCCGTCTCGCTGGTGACGCCCGAGGAAAAGGGCCTGCTCTTCGGCACCTCGCAGTTCCAGGACCTGACGTGAGCGCGGCGCGATGAGCGGCAAGATCCTCGCGGTGACGAGCGGCAAGGGCGGTGTCGGCAAGACCTTCATCGCCGCCAACCTCGCCGCGGCGCTCGCCGAGCGCGGCGAGCGCGTTCTCGTCCTCGACGCCGACCTCGGCCTGGCCAACCTCGACGTCGTCCTCAACCTGCACCCGAAGATCACGCTGCACGACGTCTTCACCGGCAAGGCGACGCTCGACGAGGCGATCCTGCCCGCGCCGGGCGGCTTCTCGGTGCTGCTCGCCGGCTCGGGCCTGGTCGAGTACTCGCGCCTGACGCCGCAGGTGCGTGAGCAGCTGATCGAGATCATCGGGCAGGTCGCGCCGCGCTTCGACCGCATCCTGCTCGACACCGGCGCCGGAATCTCCGACGTCGTGCTGCACGCGATCTCGCTCGCCGACGACGTGCTCGTCGTCGCCACGCCGGAGCCGACCTCGATGACCGACGCCTACGCGACGATCAAGGTGCTCGCGACGCTGCAGAAGCGCCGCCACATCCGGCTCGTCGTCAACCAGGTGAGCGCGGCCGGCGAGGGGCGGACGATCCGCAACCAGCTGCAGCTCGTCGTCGATCGCTTCGTCGCGCCGCAGCTGAAGGCGCAGGGGGACAGCGGGCCGCTCGTTCTCGAGCTGCTCGGCGAAATCGTCAGCGACCCGGCGGTTCGCGAGGCCGTGCAAAGGCGCACCCTGCTGCTCGCGACGCAGCCGGGGAGTCCCGCCGCACAGGCCGTCAGCGCGATCGCGACGCGCATGACGGCGGCCTGAGTCGCCTCAGGCGGATCGCCCGGCCGGACGAAGCAGGACGAGCAAGGCGCCGTGCCCGCCGTCGGCGGGACGCGCGTGCGTGAAGGCAAGCACCTCGCTGCGTTGCGCCAGCCACGATTTCACCTTCGCCTTAAGCACCGGCTCGCGGCCCGGCGAGCCGTGCCCCTTGCCGTGGACGATGCGTACGCAGCGCAGCTGCGATCGCGCGGCGCCGCGCAAGAACTCCGCCAGCCGCGCGCGCGCTTCGTCGCGGCGCAGGCCGTGCAAGTCGAGCTCGGCCTGCAGGACCCAGACGCCGCGGCGGAGCTTGCGCACGACGTCGGGTCCGATGCCGCGGCGACGAAACGACAGCGCGTCGTCGGTCTCTAGGAGCGACTCGGCGTCGAACTCGTCGGAGATCGATTCGGCGAGCACCGCCGCTTCGTCACGCTCGCGCTGACGCGCCAGGGCTTCCGGCCGCGGCCGCTCGGGCAGCGGGTGCGCGGGCCGGCGCAAGGGCTGGACGTTGCCGACCGTCGCCGCGAACAGCGAGGTCTCGCGTCGCGCGCTGCTCACCGGCGCCGGCGCGGCTTCGCGCGCGAGGCGTTGCTCGGCCAGGGCGGCGCGGATGGCGCCGAGCTCGCGCAGGTGATCGCCTTTCATCGTCGCATCACGTCAGATCAGGCCCCGCTCGGCGAACGAGACGACGCTGCCGCTGCCGACGACCAGGTGATCGAGGACGCGGACGTCGACCAGGGCGAGCGCGCTCTTCAGCGTCTGCGTCAGGTACTCGTCGGCGCGTGACGGCTCGGCGGCGCCCGAAGGGTGGTTGTGCGCCAGGATCACCGCCGCGGCGTGCAGGTCGAGCGCGCGCTTGACGACTTCGCGCGGGTAGACGCTCGTCTGCGTCAAGGTGCCGCGAAACATCTCCTCGAGCGTCAGGAGGCGGCTTTGCGCGTCGAGAAAGAGCACCGCGAAGACCTCGTGGGCGCGCGCACCGAGCTGCAGGGCGAGGTATTCCTTCACCTTGCCCGGCGAGTCGAAGACCGGCTTGGCGGCGAGCTCGCCGGCGACCGATCGGCGTGCCAGCTCGAGCACGGCGGCGACCTCGGCGCGCTTGGCCGGGCCGCCGAGACCCTTGACGCGCTTCAGTTCGTCAGGGCCGGCGCGCAGCAGGCCGGCCAGGCCACCGAAGGCGTCGAGCAGGTTCTGCGCGAGCTGCAGCACGTTCGTCCCCGGAAGGCCCGTGCGCAGCAGCAGCGCGATCAGCTCGGCATCGGCCAGCGCCGCCGGCCCGAGCGCGAGCAGCTTTTCGCGCGGGCGCGCCGGAGCGGGAATGTCCTTCAGCATGCAGGGTCAAGGCGAGCCGGCTCGTAAAATCCGCGCCAGTCTATTCCCTCGAAAGCGGCCCGCCTTGAATCGTGTCGGCCCCGGATCGTTTCTCACCTTGCACTATCGATTGAGCGGTCCCGAAGGCGTCGCCTACATCGACACCTTCGGTGCCCAGCCGGCGACGCTGTCGCTGGGGACGGGCGAGCTCGCGCCGGCGATGGAGGCGTGCCTGCTCGGCCTGGCCGAGGGCAGCCGCGCCTCGTTCGAGCTCGCGCCCGGCGCGGCCTTCGGCGAGCGCAGCGCGGAGCTGTTGCAGCGCGTGAACAAGGCGCTCCTCGACGAGCAGGGCGACGCCGACGCCGACTACCAGGTCGGCGACGTCATCCGCTTTCCGACGCCCGACGGCAGCGCGAGCTTCGCCGGCATCGTTCGCGAAGTAGGCGATGATGCGCTGCTCTTCGACTTCAACCATCCGCTCGCGGGACGACCGGTGACCTTCGAGGTCGAGCTGATCGGGGTGCTCTGATGTCGACGGTCGAAGAAGTCGTACTGGCCGAGCCGCGCGGCTTTTGCGCGGGAGTCGATCGTGCCATCGAGATCGTCGAGCGCGCCCTCGCCCGATTCGGTGCGCCGATCTACGTGCGCCACGAGATCGTCCACAACACCTACGTCGTCGACGACCTGAAGAAGAAGGGCGCGATCTTCGTCGACGAGCTCGCCGACGTGCCGCCGGGAGCGACGCTGGTCTTCAGCGCGCACGGCGTGTCGCAGGTGGTGCGCAGGGAAGCGGCGGCGCGCGGCTTTTCGGTCTTCGATGCGACGTGTCCGCTCGTCTCCAAGGTGCATATGGAGGTCGCCAAGCTGGCGCGCGAGGGCTACCAGTTCGTCATGATCGGCCACAAGGGCCACCCCGAGGTCGAAGGGACGATGGGCCAGCTCGAGGGCGGCATCCATCTCGTCGAAAGCGTCGACGACGTGGCGCACGTCAATGTCGGCGCCGGGCAGAAGCTCGCCGTCGTGACGCAGACGACGCTGTCGGTCGACGACGCCGCCGAGATCCTGGCCGCGGTCAAGCGCCGCTTTCCGCACGTGCGCCAGCCCAAGCAGCAGGACATCTGCTACGCGACGCAGAACCGGCAGGACGCGGTCAAGCTGCTGGCTCCCGACGTCGACGTGCTGATCGTCGTCGGCAGCCCGAGCTCATCGAACAGCAACCGCCTGCGCGAGCTTGCCGAGCGCCTCGGCGCCGATGCCTACATGGTCGACGCCGCCGCCGACCTGCGCGCCGAATGGTTCGAAGGCAAGCGCCGCGTCGGCGTCACCGCCGGAGCCTCCGCCCCCGAAGTGCTCGTCGAGGAAGTGGTCAAGCGCTTGCGGGTGCTCGGGGCCGTGTCGGTGCGCAGCTTGCCGGGCGCCGTCGAGACGGTCCATTTCCCGTTGCCCAAGGGGCTCAAGGCGATGGGAATCGTCTCGCGCTAGCTAGCTAGACGCTTCGGACTCGACGCGGACGCGGCGGGTGGGCCTGCACTCCGTTCAGCCAATTCCTATTCACTCAGTGCGGTCCCACCCGCCACGTCCGCTGCGCTCTGGCAGCAACGCACGCGATCGTCGTTTCACACTCAGGCGCGGGGCGGCCGGGCGGTGCGCATCTGCGAGCGCCGAGCATCGCAGCGCAGCGGCGGCATCGCAGCCGCCGCCGCGGAGCGAGAAGCGCAGGGAAGCCTCGCGCAGCGAGGCCGCCGCAGCTAACTAACTAAGCGCCCGCCCGGCCGCCCCGCGCCTGAGCGCGCTCCGACGCCCGCGCGAATTTCGCGATCTCGATCAACGCCGCAGACGCGGATGAAAGCTGATCGTCTGCGTCGCCGACGGGGCGGCTCGGACCGGCGAGCGATCGCAACCGTCGCAGCCGCAACTGCTCTTCGCGACCGCGTGCTTGCGCATGAAGGAGGCCAGCACGGACGGCAGCGGCATGCGGAGAGCGAACAGCGCGATGCCCTGGCGTGCCGCGGCGGGCAGCAGGATCCACGCCGCGTAGACGAAGCAGGCGGCGACGAGAGCGACGACGAGGAGCCATTGGACGATCATGATCACGAGCCTCCCAGCCAGAGCGTTGTGCGGTAGGTGATGAAGGAGGCGACGTAGGCGAGCGCGAACAGGTAGGCTGCCATCAGCAGCGGGTAGCGCCAGGAGTTTGTCTCGCGCTTGACGACCGCCAGCGTCGAGATGCACTGCGGCGCGAAGACGTACCAGGCGAGCAGCGAGAACGCCGTCGCCAGCGACCAGCCCTGGGCGATGACGGGCGAGAGCGCGTCGGCGACCGAATTGCCGGCCGCCGACATCGAATAGACGGTGCCGAGCGCGCCGACCGCGACCTCGCGTGCCGCCAGGCCGGGAACCAGCGCGATCGAGATCTGCCAGTTGAAGCCGATCGGCGCGAACACGTGCTGCAGCAAGTGGCCCAGCATTCCGGCAAAGCTGTACTGGATCGCCGGCCCGGTCGCACCCAACGGCGGCGCCGGAAAGCTCGAGAGGAACCAGAGGATGACCATCAGCGAGAAGATGATCCCGCCGACGCGCTTCAGGAAGATCGCCGTGCGCTCCCACAGGCCCAGCGCGATGTTGCGCAGGCTCGGCTGCCGATACGGCGGCAGCTCGAGCATGAGCGGCTGGTAGCCGCTCTTCAGCCAGACGCGCTTGAGAACCCAGGCCACGCCCATCGCCGAGACGACCCCGGCGACGTAGAGGACGAACAGCGTCAGGCCGCGCAGGTTGAACGGGCCGACAGCGGTGTTCGGAACGAAGGCGCCGATGAGGAGGGCATAGATGGGCAGCCGCGCCGAGCACGTCATGAGCGGCGCGATCATGATCGTCGCCAGGCGGTCCTTCCAGTTGGCGATCGTCCGCGTCGCCATGATCCCGGGGATCGCGCAGGCGAAGCTCGACAGCAGCGGAATGAAGGCGCGCCCCGACAGGCCGACCTTGCCCATCAGGTTGTCGAGCAGGAACGCGGCGCGCGGCAGGTAGCCCGAGTCTTCGAGCAGGAGGATGAAGAAGAAGAGGATCAGGATCTGCGGCAGGAAGACGAGCACGCTGCCCGCGCCGGCGATCACGCCGTCGACGAGCAGGCTGCGCAACGGGCCTTCGCTCATGTGCGTCGTCGTCCACGCGCCGAGGCCGGCCATCGCCGCCTTGATCGCGTCCATCGGCAGGTTGGCCCACGAGAAGACGGCCTGGAACATCAGGAACAGCACGACGGCGAGCAGCGCCAGGCCCCACACCGGGTGCATGACGACGGCGTCGATGCGCAGCTGGAAGCGCTGCAGCGAGACGGCGCCCGGCGCGGCGATGTCGATGATGCGGCGCACTTCCTTCTGCAGATCCGCCGAGGAAGGCGCGTCGCTCGAGTCGCTTGCCGGCGCAGCGATCTCCATCGTCTCGCCGAGGTGCGCGCCGAGCAGGGCGAGGAGGCCGGCGTGCCCGTCGGCCTTGACGGCGACCGTTTCGACGACCGGGCAGCCGAGCTCGGCCGATAGCCTGGAGACGTCGATCTTCAGTCCTTCGGCACGGGCGACGTCGGCCATGTTGAGGGCGACCATCAGCGGCCGGCCGAGGTGCTTCAGCTCGAGCACCAGGCGCAGGTTCATGCGCAGGTTGGTCGCGTCGACGACGGCGACGATCGCGTCGGGCGCCGCCTCGCCGTGGCGCCGCCCCTCGATCACCTCGAGCGTGATCTGCTCGTCGGGAGTCGCCGGGGTCAGGCTGTAGGCGCCGGGCAGGTCGATGATCGAGACGGTGCGGCCGTTGCCCAGGCGCGCCAGGCCGACCTTGCGCTCGACCGTCACGCCGGCGTAGTTGGCGACCTTCTGGCGCGCGCCGGTGAGCAGGTTGAAGAGCGCCGTCTTGCCGCAGTTCGGGTTGCCGACAAGCGCCACGCTCCAGGGCGGCGCGTGGTGCGGGGCGTTGAGCGTGTGCGGCATGGCTGCCTCGAACGCTAGGGCGTCACTTCGATGCATTGCGCTTCGAGCAGGCGCAAGGCGAACATCGTCTCGCCGATCAGGACCGCGAGCGGCTCACGGCCGCCCGGGCCGCGACGCAGCAGCTGCACCGGCTCGCCGGGAAGAAAGCCCAGCTCGCCCAGACGGCGCAGCGTCACCGCATCGACCTCGGGAGACGCAGCGACGACGCGCGCGACCGTCGCGCGCGCGCCGGCGGCGAGCGAGCTGAGGGGCCGCAGCGAGGACAGGGCGATCATGAATCGGGAATCGGAACGCGACGATTGCAAATAGGAACCATTATCAATCAAAAGGCCGCCGGCCGGGCCTGCGATCGCTCGAATCCTTGAGCAGCGTCAAGGAAAGGGCCGTCCGGCGCCCACTCTGTGTTGCTAATGAGAACGATTATCAGTTATAGCCCAGTTGAAGCAAAGCTCATCCGGCGTTCATACGTCGCACATCGGCCATGAAAAGTGATCCACAAGTCGTCGTCCATCTCAACGCCCAGTTGAAGAACGAGCTGACGGCGACGAACCAGTACTTCCTGCACTACAGGATGCTCAAGGACTGGGGGTTCGATCGCCTTGCGAAGGAGCTGTCGCGTGCTGTGCGAGGCGCGTGCCGCGTCGCCGCATGTGCACGGCGCGCACCCGCGCCACGACCTCGCCGAGCGGGCGGCCTGACTCGCGGCGAGGGCGGGCGGCGCGGCGCGAGCGCCGCTCCCTACAATTCGCCGCTTTCCCACCTCGGCGCGCCAATGCTCAACATCTCCCTCCTGCGCAAGGACCTGGCCAGCGTCGTCGCCCGTCTAGAGACGCGCAAGTCGCCGCAGCCGTTCCTCGACGTCGCCCACTTCGGCGCGCTGGAAGCGGAGCGCAAGACGCTGCAGACGCGCACCGAGGAGCTGCAGGCACGGCGCAATGCGCTGTCGAAGGAGATCGGCAGGTTGAAAGGACAGGGCGGCGATACGGCGGCCGCGCTGGCCGAGGTCTCCGGCGTCGGCGCCGAGCTCGACGCCTGCGCCGAGCGGCTCGAGCGCCTGCAGGCCGAGCTGAACGCGCAGCTGATGGCCTTGCCGAACCTGCCCGACGCGAGCGTTCCGGTCGGCGCCGACGAGAAGGCGAACGTCGAGGTGCGCCGTTGGGGAATGCCGCGCGGCTTCGCCTTCGCGGCGAAGGACCACGTCGATCTCGGTGCCCCGCTCGGCATGGATTTCGACGTCGGCACCCGGCTCTCGGGCTCGCGCTTCGTCTTCCTGCGCGGCCCGGTCGCGCGCCTGCACCGCGCGCTCGCCCAGTTCATGCTCGACGTGCAGACGACCGAGCACGGTTACACCGAATGCTGGACGCCCTACATCGTCAACCGCGAGATCCTCGAGGGCACCGGGCAGCTGCCGAAGTTCAAGGAAGACATGTTCTGGGTGACGCGCGGCGGCGACGAGGTCTCGCCCGAGCAATACCTGATCTCGACCTCGGAGATCTCGCTCACGAACTCGGTCCGCGGCCAGGTGCTCGCCGAGAGCGCCCTGCCGGTCCGGCTGACCGCGCATACGCCATGCTTTCGCTCGGAGGCCGGCAGCGCCGGCCGCGACACGCGCGGCATGATCCGCCAGCACCAGTTCGACAAGGTCGAGATGGTGCAGATCGTCCACCCCGAGAAGAGCTTCGCGGCGCTCGACGAGATGGTCGGCCACGCCGAGGCGATCCTGCAAAAGCTCGAGCTGCCGTATCGCGTCGTGTTGCTGTCGACGGGCGACATGGGGTTCGGTGCGACCAAGACCTTTGACCTCGAGGTCTGGGTGCCGGCGCAGGGCCAGTACCGCGAGATCAGCTCGGTCTCGAATTGCGAAGCCTTCCAGGCGCGACGCATGCAGACGCGATTCAAGTCGGCGCAAGGCAGGAACGAGCTCGTGCATACGCTGAACGGCTCGGGCCTGGCCGTCGGCCGCACCCTGGTCGCCGTGCTCGAGAACTTCCAGAACGAAGACGGCTCGATCGCCCTGCCGGCCGCCCTGCGGCCCTATCTGGGCGGCCTGCACGAGCTGCGGCCGTGACGCCGACGACGACGACGCGGCAGAAGGCCGAAGCGCTGCTCGTGGCGCGCGACCAGGCCCGCGTGGTCCCCCTGCTCACGGACGAGGAGCCGGGATTTACCCTCGCCGACGCCTTTGCCGTCGCCGACGAAATCAGGCGGCTGCGCATCGGCCGCGGCGAGACGCCGCTCGGCTACAAGATCGGCTTCACGAACCGCAGCATCTGGGACCGCTACGGTGTGCACGCGCCGATCTGGGGTCCGATCTGGAACACGACGGTCGAAGGCGTCGCGCCCGGCCATGCGGCTTTGGTGTCGCTCGCGCCCTTCGTGCAGCCGCGCCTCGAGCCCGAGATCATGTTCGGCTTCGCGAGCGCGCCGCGCGCCGGAATGAGCGAGGCCGAGCTCGCGGCCGCGATCGAGTGGGTCGCACACGGCTACGAGATCGTGCACACGCACTTCGACGCCTGGCGCTTTCGCGCCGCCGACACCGTCGCCGACTTCGCCCTGCACGGGCGCCTGTTCGTCGGCGCGCGCGTACCGTTGACGCGCTTCGCCGAAGCGCCGCGCGAACTCGCCTCGGTGCATGTCGCGCTGCGCCGCGACGGCGAGGTCATCGACGAGGGCGACAGCAGCATCGTTCTCGACGGCCCGCTCACGGCGCTGCGCCTCTGGGTCGACGCGATGGCGGCGCAGCGCGAGCAGTGGCCGATCGCCGCCGGCGACATCGTCTCGACCGGGACGATCACCGATGCCGCGCCGATGCGCGCCGGCATGCGTTTCCAGACGCGCCTGAGCGACGCGCGCCTTCCCGGCCTGGCGCTCGTCTGCGAAGCCTGAAGAGGCGCCGCGCTCGTCTAGAATCGCGCCCTCGGCCGAGGCCCGCCGAAGCACCCGAACGGAGAGGTGGCAGAGTGGTCGAATGCGCCGGACTCGAAATCCGGTTTACGGTTACGCCGTAACGTGGGTTCGAATCCCACCCTCTCCACCAGAAGCACGTCCAAGCAAGTCCGCGGACATCTCCTAAACCACTGATTTAACATGGTTTTTTGCCACGAACTTGTCCAACGGCAGCTTTCGACGTACCGTCACAGCCTCAATCTGGTGTGGGGCAGCAATGATGGGAGTCGTAACTCGGATACTGTTTCGCCGCCAAGGTCCTGATGGACTTGTAACTCCCATTGATGGGAGTCACGTAAGGCGGTGAAGAGAACGGGGTCGCCGTGCCAAGGATCGCCCGCCCTCTGACTGCGGCCGAGGTGGAAAGCCTCGTGACGCCGGGCCTCCATGCTGTGGGAACGGTTCCCGGTCTCTACCTGCGCGTCTTACCGTTTCCCTCGTCCGCGAAGGTGTGGGCGCTGAAGGTTGTCGTCGACGGCAAGCGTCACGAGCTAGGCTTAGGCGGGTACCCCGCGATGAGCTTGGCGCAGGCGGTGGCAGCGGCACGCGCCCGGCGTGAGACGGCGCTGTGCGGGCAGGATCCGACGCTCGCCCGGCGGAAGGCGCAAGACGCTGCCCGTTCGGCTTCGATGAGACCGGTCACCTTCGCGCAGGCTGCGGAGGCCTACATCTCGACGCATGCGGCTGACTGGAAGCATCCGTTGCAGGCTTCGCAGTGGCGTCGCTCGCTCGAGCTACACGCCTATCCGAAGATTGGCGCGCTCGACGTCCTCGCCCTCGGCATCGCCGAGGTTCTCAGCGTGCTTGAGCCGATTTGGCATACCAAGACCGAAACGGCCTTGAAGGTGCGCGGCCGGATCGAGCTGATCCTGGCGTGGGCCTACAAGCGCAGCGAGACGGATCGCCTCAATCCGGCTCGTTGGCAAGGGCACCTCGACACGCAGCTTCCCGCCCGCGGAAAGATCGCGGTTCCTCGTCATCACGCGGCGCTGCCCGTGGCCGAGATGCCACGCTTCATGAAGGCGCTGGCCCAAGTCAAAGGGGGCGGAGCCCGGGCGCTGGAGTTCGCGATCCTGACCGCGGCGCGGTCGGGTGAAGTACGTCCGGCGAAGTGGTCCGAGATCGACTTCGCGTCCAAGACCTGGATCGTTCCCGCCGCGCGGATGAAGGCTGGCCGCGAGCATCGGGTGCCGCTGAATTCCGCCGCCGTGGCCCTGCTCGAAGCGACTTTGTTGGTCGACGACAGTGACGTGATCTTCCAATCGACCCAGGGCGGCGGGGAGCTCTCGAACATGTCGCTAGTCGTCGTCTGTCGTCGCATGGGCGAGAACTGCGTCCCGCACGGCTTCAAGTCCACGTTCCGTGACTGGTGCGCGGAATGCACGGACTTTGCTCCGGAAGTCGCCGAGATGGCGCTCGCGCACGAGATCGGCAACGCCGTCGAGGCGGCCTATCGCCGCGGCGACTTGCTTGACAAGCGTCGAGCGCTGATGGAGGCGTGGTGCACATTCCTGGCGACGGGGACGCATGCGCCAGCGGCGAAACTGTCGGGCCCGCGCCGGGTTCCCCGGAGCTGACGTGCCCAAGGTCGTCAAGACGCTCACTGCGCTCGAGGTGAATCGGCTGAGTGCGCCCGGGATGCACACCGTCGGCGCGGTGCCAGGCCTGTACCTTCGGGTGCTGCCGCCCCCTTCGGCGAGCCGGACCTGGATTCTTCGGATCAGCATCGGCGGCGCGCGGCGCGATCTCGGCCTTGGCGGGTATCCGGGGGTATCGCTCGCGCAGGCTCGCGAAGCAGCGCGCGGCAAGCGTGAATTGGTCCGTGACGGTGTCGATCCAGTGGCTCAAAAGCGCGCTGCCGAGAGCGCTGGCCGGGCCGCAGCGATGAAGAAGATGACCTTCGCCGAGGCCGCGGCCCGGTACATCGCGACTCAGGAGCCCGGCTGGCGCAATGCCAAGCACGCGTGGCAATGGCGCAATTCGCTCGACCGGTACGTGATCCCGAAGATCGGCAGGCTCGATGTCGGCGACATCGGCATCACGCAGGTGCTGGGCGTGCTGGAGCCCATCTGGCGGACGACGACTGAGACAGCGTCACGCATACGCGGGCGTATCGAGCTGATCCTGGCGTGGGCAGACAAGCGGGCAGAACGCGAGCGGCTCAACCCGGCGCGCTGGCGCGGCCATCTCGACACTCAGCTGCCGCGACCCTCGAAGGTCGCCCGGCCAAAGCATCACAAGGCGCTCGCGATTTCGGAGATGGGCCTCTTCATGAGTCGTCTGCGCGACCTGGACAGCATGGCGGCACGGGCGCTGGAGTTCGCCGTCCTGACTGCCGCGCGGTCCGGAGAGGTTCGCCATGCGACCTGGGCCGAGGTCGACATGGGCACGATGGTCTGGACGATCCCGGCGGAGCGGATGAAGGGAGGTCGGGAGCACAGGGTTCCGTTGACCGATGGCGCGATGGCGTTGCTCGGGTCGCTCGCTCGCGTCGACTGCAGCGATGTGATCTTCCAGTCGCCGAGATCGGGGCCGCTGACCGATTCGGCGTTGGTCGGCGTCTGCCGGCGCATCGGCGCGGACTGCGTTCCGCACGGCTTCAGGTCGACGTTCCGCGATTGGTGCGCGGAGCACACGAATGTTGCGCGCGAGGTCGCCGAGATGGCGTTGGCCCACGCCATCTGCAACGAAGTGGAGGCGGCCTATCGTCGCGGCGACCTCTTCGACAAGCGACGTCGTCTGATGGATGAATGGGCGATTTTTTTGCAGCCGGCCAAACAATCTGCCAGCCGAGAGACACGATGTCGTCGGCTTAACGCCATCCGAGGCGCGACCTGTCTGTCAGTCCATACGCCAAGGAACAGGGGGCGCGAAAGGGTAAGCGAGACTACTTGTTTGGCCGTACGCAATTCAACGTTTCGGCGACGCGCATCAAGCTCAGCCCGCCTGACAGAAAAGCATCATCGCGGGAACACTTGACACTCGTTCGCTTGCCGAGGTTCACGTGCGGCGGGCGAGAGGCGGCTAGCGACCCGTTGCGGTCTTCGGCCCGAAGCGCAAAGCGGCCGCTGTGCAACGTCATGCACATATCTGCATGACGCTGCCTATGCGCAGATGGAAACTATGTACAGATCCCAAGAGGTTAACGGCACCGACACCTATGGTGGTGAGCGATGGAGGCCGTGCCGCCTCCACATA
>JGI24140J50213_10000407_pt1 | contig 20219 bp, 19 predicted proteins | sample BarGraIncu00222A_FD_50213 | JGI IMG/M metagenome (IMG submission 50213)
AACAGTAACTGAAGCGTAGCGAATCGCTAGCTTACTGGCTGTTGGTATATTGGTGAATTTGACACCTTCTCCTGTCTTAGACAAACAAACCACATATCTTCCAAAGGCATTACTGTCAGACGCTTTGAACGCACCTGTGATGAGTTTGGCTGATTCCGCCTCTAACACTGTAATTTTGTGTATTCCGCTTTGTACATTGGATGACTGCGGAGTTACTCGCTTTTTCACTTGGGAAAAAGCCGACATCAAGATACAAATTACCCCAATGAGTATAAAAATTGTTTTTTTCATGTATAAGAATGATTTTAGATAATTTATCACTACTGTTCGGTTATAAATCAGAGATATTCAATTGATTATAATCTTGAGTAGTATTGTTTTTGTAATCTTGTTTTATAAAGAGTTCATTTATAGGAGTTTTCTCAAATACAGACAGGCTAAAAGTCTGTAATAAAGTGTAGAGATTTTGCTTAAGATTTAGTTTCTTTTTCGTAATTGCAACAAGTAAATATGCACATATTGCTATCCATATCTGACAGCATACTGCATTATAACTTGTTCCGTAAAATGCTTTAATTCGAAGATGTTGTTTTATCCATTTAAAGAATAATTCAACCTTCCAGCGTTCTTTGTATAATTGTGCAATCGTTATTGCAGGTAAAATAAAGTTGTTGGTAAGAAATACATAAGTTATTCCTCTTTTACTGTCTAGAAATTTGACTATGCTTAAATAAACGGGATAATCCTTTTTTGTATAGTAACCAGTCAACTTAACTTTCTGATCACACTTTAATCCAGTTGATTTATCAACTTTAGAACTATACACACGGCGATAAGCCATGTTGTCTTGTGCTCTGTTTACAAAATATGCTTTGTCCTGTGTTACTTTGTATAATCTTTTAAAATCAATATAACCCTTATCCATAACATAAATCGAATCGGGTTCAATGAAAATTTTATCTAAGATATTTACATTATGACAAAGTCCATCTGTTATTTCAATAAATGTTGGTATTGAGCCTCGTAAGTCTAATAAAGTATGCATTCTTACTGCTACTTTCTTTTTACGAAACTTAGCCCATGGAAAAAGACTTAAACATAGGTCTATTGTATAACTGTCTAAAGTATAAGCCATGTTGTCAATCTCATTCAAAAGTTCGTTGTCTGCTTTATACAGCATACGTGCTTCTTTTATAAGAACTTGAGCTAAGTCATCATAAATTCTCCAGTCTCTGTTTTCATTAGCCTCTGCTAATGTTGATTTTGGAACTACGTTCTTTATGCCACTGTGATATAATTTAGTTGAAAAAGCAACCAAACATGCTGCAATATCGCGTAGACTTTCTCCGTAAGTCAATTGCGCAAAACACATGACATAAAAATGTTCTAAGCATGTAAAAGCTTTGAACTTTATAATTGCCTTTGTAACGTTCAACACATTTTTCAAATTCGTACTTGGAAATGTTTGACATTATTTGAGCAAATATGGTTTTTCCTTGATTCATAATCCCAAAATTTTAATTTTGGGCAAATTTCAAGAAAAAATTCAAATCGAAAAATTTTAAAAACCTCTGAATTGCCTTATTATAAAGAGATTCAAAATAAACTCCGAATCAACAACCGGACACTAGTGATAATTTATTACAAGCTCATCTGGCACATTGAATTGAAAACAGTACCTTTGCAATGTTTTCAGATAAGCGATTATTTTTCAGATTATTTTGATAACTTTACTACCGGAGAATGTTAGAGCATTTCCCGGTTTTTTGCAGATTTAAGTGGTATTTTCCATATTAGAGTTTATATAAACTAGTTTGTTATTGATATTTTAGTTTAAAATTAGATAAGGCACAAGCGAGTTCCAGAATTAAATCACGGAAATCATCTATAAATGATCTAAATTTCCTCTTTGACAATAATTATGCATAAGAGATAATTTAAAAGGCTCTAAATAGGCTCTGCTGAAAAACTCTTTCAGCGTTTAATATTAATTACCTCCGGTAAAACTGGAGGATATTGAACAGCATCAGTCATCAACCCCGATGTGGGTTGAATATTATAAAATATTATTATTGAACCCTTTCAGAGTTTTGTTTCATGTTGAACATACCTCCCCCAATCGCAATGTGGCTATTAGCTAACGCTGACCATTGGGTCACATTCAATCCTTTTATGATTTCTCAAAATATTACTAAAAAAGAAGCACAAGGATAATGAATGATTATGTTTGATCTGTTTGTACTAAAGTGTCTAAATTTGCTTGTAATCTATTATTATTCTACAAACAGGTATCTCTTTTGAAGCAGACACTAAGTAGATAATATGAATTTAGTCTAATAAAAACAATGCATTTATGAATAATATTTTATGAACATAAATTACATCCATAAATGCATTGTACGAAAGTATTTTACATATTATTGGCTCACTCTTTTACCAATTAGAATTCTGTACCATTTTAGGATTAGAGTCTATCTCAGTAAGCGGAATTGGAAGCAAATCGTACTTAGAGGAATAAGATTGTTTGCCAACCTTATCGCTGTTGGTTATTTCCTGCTGTAATAAACCCCATCTTTTTAGATCGTACCATCTATGGCTTTCTCTAAAAAATTCAATCATATCTTGATGTCTTATCTCAGCCATCATTTGATCTTGGGTGTAACCAGTTGGCAAAGCTGTTAAATTTGCTCTATTCCTTATTTGCTGCACATAAGGATACGCATCAGTTACTTTGCCTTCCATTGTTTGAGCCTCTGCTATCATCAATAAAACTTCATCATATCTCATTACTCTTTCATTGTTGCTTGAAGTACCAAAAGCATCGTTAGTACCGGCTAACTCATCATTTTGCATAAAATTCTGATACTTTTTAATCATAGAACTATATCCAAAGGGTGATCCGAAATTACTGAAAGGTCGATTATAAAAAGTAGCTCCCGGATAATTCCAAATTAAGGAAGCATACATTCTTGGATCAAAATCACCACTTAAAGTTTTCTCTTTTTGAAACTCATTGAAAATCTTTTCTGTAGGGTAAGCTTCATTCCAACCGGAAACTTCCGGAGGAGCAAACTCTACTGCTGTAGTAACACCTAATGACTCATCAGCATTTTCACCTGACCAGGGGTTGGTTCCTCCAACATCTGCTAATTGAATTTCGAATATTGATTCCTGATTATTTTTTGTAGATGCAAGAAAATTGTCCTGATAATTTGGCATTAGCTTATAAGCAAAAGGAGATTTTATTAATTTAGTTAAAGTAATCACACAAGTTACATAATCTTTGGAATATAATTCAGCCTTACCAAGGTAAGCCAGAGCTGCACCTTTTGTAGCTCTGCCTATCCATTGGGATGGGTAAGAAACTGGTAAATCTGCTGCTGCATCTGTAAAATCTTGTTCCAGTTGTTTCCAAACATCTGCTTCAGGAGATTTTGCAACAAAATAATCAGCCTTAGATTGTGGTACATTCAGGACTAAAGGAACATCTCCAAAGTTAATGACTAAATTAAAATAATTTAACCCTCTCAAGAACTTCGCTTCAGCAATATAAGTAGCTTTTGATTGATCACTTAATCCTGGTACGTTGCCAACATTTTCCAATATTTGATTCGCACGGAAAATATCCTTATAAGAAACGTTCCAAAAGCTATTAACAAATCCGGCATCAGGAGTATTTGTAAAGGTAGAAACTCCATATACATCTTGCATGTCATGTCTGATAAAGAAATCATCACCTCTACTATTTGCCAGTTCAGTACCACGTGCCCCCCAATAACCTCCATTAATATCTCTCAATAAGCCATATGTTGCAGCAAGGGAACTTAGCACATCACTTTCGCTTTTCCAAAAAGTTGTTGTTGTGATCTGATTAGGATTAACCTCATTCAGGGTATCAGTGCAACTCATTAAGATTGTTGCAGTAATAAAAAATATAACTATATTTTTCATGTCTTTTTAATTTAATTTGTAATTTAATTCAAACTATTTGCATTTACAGGGATAATTGGATTCCAAAAGAAATTGTTCTGGACAATGGGTAATATAAAGCAGCACGATCTACCCCTCTGTCAAGAATACCACCTGAACTTCCGACATCAGGATTAGCCCCTGAATATTTTGTAATGGTAAATAAATTATCTGCACTTACATAAATCCTTAAAGAAGAAATCTTCCACATCCTTTTTACCAAATCATTGAAAGTATAGCCAATTTGTAAGGTCTTCATTCGCAGATAAGAACCATCTTCAAGAAAACGGGATGAAGTTTGATCATTGAAGTTAGGGTCATTAATTACTGCTCTTGGAATATTGGAATGATTCTGAGGTGTCCATGCATTTAATGTAGCAATTGAATAATTAAATTCCTGACTCATACCCTCAATATCTTGTCTTGTCCCGTTATAAATCTTATTCCCCTGGGTTCCCTGACAAAAAACATTAACATCAAAATTACACATAGAAGCATTGAATCCAAAGCCATATTCATAATTTGGGAAAGGGCTGCCACAATATACAATATCACTATTGTTAATTTGTCCATCACCATTCTTATCCAGAAATTTTATATCTCCGGGAGCTGCATTAGGCTGAATTAATTTTCCGTCTTTTTGGTAAGCATCTATTTCTGCCTGAGAATTGAATATTCCTAAATCTTTAATTAAATAGAATCCGGTTATTGGGCCACCGGCTTGTGTTAATGTACTACTCGCTCCGTGAAGAGTTGGTTGACCACCGAAAATTTGCTGTGTACCGGTACCTAGCTCTAATACTTTATTTTTGACAGAACTCAGCGTGCCAAACAAGCTATAATTTAATTTACCAATGTGATCAGAATAATTAATTCCGATCTCTATTCCATTGTTACGTAATTTACCTGCATTAACAACCGGGTTAGAAGTTGACCCAACAGAACCTGGTATAGGCACATTTAATAATACATCACTAGTGGTTTTGTTAAAATAATCAGCGGTAACAGACAGTTTGTTATTGAATAATCCTGCATCAATTCCCACATCACTTGTTTTTGTCTCTTCCCACTTAATACTGGGTGAAATAAGTGCTGTTTGAATGGCGCCAAACCATTTCTGCTGTGTATCCCCAATAACATAATTTATATTGGAAGCGACAGCTGCACTATATTGATAATTTCCTATTTCTTGATTACCCAATTCGCCGTAACTTGCTCTCAATTTTAGAATTGGTAATATTTCAGTTAGGGGAGCAAAAAAATTCTCCTGAGCGATATTCCAACCTACAGCAATTGAGGGAAAATTACCGTAACGGTTAGCACTACTAAATCTGGATGAACCATCTCTTCGAAAACTTGCAGTCATTAAATACTTATTATCGTAAGAGTAAATGACACGTCCTAAAGCAGATGCTAAGGTGCTTTCAGAACTATTTCCACCATCTGTTGATGTACCTGCACCAGCATCAATATTAACAATTCCATCTGGCAAATCAGTTCTTGCTGCGTTTAAATAAGCATAATCATTTTTTTGGTATGTATACCCAACGAATGCCTGCAAATCATTTTTGCCAAAAGTCTTTGTATAATTAAGCGTATTTTCTATCAGTAAAAGTGTATTTAAATCGTTACTTTTAGTTAAATTATTAGTTAGTTGGGCGCCTAAAGTGCCAGCAGTATACCTTTTCGTATAATCCATGCTAATTCCACTATTGTTTGTGTAACCTATATTCAATTTATATTTCAAACCAGGAATAATAGTCAATTCTCCATATCCATTTATTAATAAATTCGAAGCAACCCTATCAATATTTTCAATGTTTAACGCTGCAACAGGATTTAAAATATTCGAAACAGGTCCATAAGCACCTCCAAATCCGCCTACCGCTGTTGGATCATATATTTTAAAAACAGGTATCATGGTGAGAGCTGATTCAGCGGCATTTCCTCCCGTTCCCGAAGCTCCAGGAATACTTCTAGTATCTTCATTTGTATAAAGAACTGTTTCTCCAAACTTAAATGGACCCTTTGTCGTTTCCGATTTCACACGAAAATTATATCTCTTATAACCTGTTAAAATTACGATCCCATCTTGATTCATATAACCACCGGAAATACTATAATTACTATTTTTGTTTCCACTGCTAATCGTCAATCCATATTGCTGAACTGGTGCAGTTCTGTAAATTGCATTTTGCCAGTTGGTGCCGGCTCCTAATGTTTGAGGATTCTGAGCTATGGCCAGCTGTGGAAGGCCCGCTGCATCGTGTGCTGCATTGCTGACGGTAGCCCATTGCTCAGCATTCAGAACCTTAACTTCATGAGCAATGTTTTGAAATCCATAATTGGCGTTCACTTGCACAACAGGTTGACCATTTGTGCCAGATTTAGTGGTAACCAAGACTACCCCGTTTGCTGCTCTCGATCCATAAATCGCCGCTGCTGATGCATCTTTCAAAACATTAATCGACTCAATATCTGATTGATTCAAATTACCAATGCTAGTTACCGGGACACCATCAACAATATATAATGGTGCTGAATTTCCCAAAGTGCCAACTCCTCTAATTAAAATTCTTGTTCCAGATCCTGGAGCTCCTCCCGCAGATTCGATCTCAACACCAGGCATCTTTCCTTGCAGAGAACTTGTAAGATCACTTTTACCTTGAGATTTTATGTCAGATCCTTTCACGTTAGCAACAGCACCAGTTAAATCAATTTTTTTTACCGTTCCATAGCCAATAACGACAACCTCGTCCAGTTCTTTTACATTTTCTTTTAATTGTATTTTTATTTTACTTTGAGAACCCACTTTGACTTCCAAAGGAGAATATCCTATGTAAGAAATGGCTAATGTTGTTTGGTCTGATGCTTTTAACGTGAAATTTCCATTAACGTCTGTGATTGTTCCAGTTTTTGTATTTCTATCTAATATAGAAGCACCAATAATTGGTTCACCATTTTGATCGGTTACAGTTCCTGTTACGTTTCTTAGCTCTTTTGAGTTCTGTAGTTTGGAATTTGAGTTTTGAAGTTTGAAAATTGAAATATTTTTACCTATGATTTCAAAACTAATCTGACTCTTATCAAAAAGTTGAGTCAGGATATCCTCAATACTTTTATCTTTAACATTAATAGAAACCACACTTTTTAAATTGACATCATTACTTCTTACCAGAAATGAATACGATGATTTTTTCTCAATTTGATTTAGCACTTCACTAAGTGGAGTGTTTTTCAGGTTTAAAGTCATTTTTGATTCCTGAGCTGCAACAGTGGAAGTTAGAGCGGAAGAAAAAAGGCAAAGTAGCAAAGCTAATAACCTGAATGAAACAAAATGTTTCATTGCATAATTAATTTGTTTTTTCATTTGTGATTGATTTAAAATTTTTTAAATACCAGTGATTGATTTAACGATTTAAGACTACATAAAATTAAGTTGAGTTTCTCATGTTTTTTCTATTTTTTGTTTTTAATTAATACTGCTTTTCCATTATATATTCTAGTGAATTTTTTGTCGACATCCAAATATTCTAGTATTTCATTAAGCGGTTGATTTAAATTCAGACTCCCTGAGAATATTTCATTATTTATGTTTTGTGTTTCGAGCTTAATCTTGACATCGAATTTTCGTTCCAAGTCCTTTGCAATTTTTTCAATGGGAGCATCAACAAAACAAAGTTTTCCTGTAGTCCATTGAGCTGATTTTGCAGCATCGGTTTTATATGAAAACATTGTCCCAGTCATTTTGTTATAAATCATTTTTTCATTTGGCAACAAAGCTAATCTTCTTGAAATCTCTTTATTCGACATTGAAACATCAACTTTACCTTCCAATAAGTTCACTTCTACTGTGGGGTCATCCAGATAAGATCGAACATTAAAAACGGTACCCAATACTTTAACTGCAATATTGTTTGTGCGAACCAGAAATGGTTTGGATTTATCCTTTGTGACCTCAAAGTAACCCTCGCCGGTCAATTGTACTTCCCTATCCTTTTTCCCAAATAAATTATTGTATTTTAAAGTTGATCCTGAATTTAACCATACAACTGAACCGTCGGGTAAGATGACCTTGGCTTGTGAACCTAGCGGAACAAAAGTTTCGCTAGTTGCCAAGCTATTATTGTGGTTATTCGTAAAAATATAAAATAAAGAAACAGAAGTTGAGAGTACAAAGATTACAGCGGCGGCAATTCTCAGAAAATTGCGAAAAGTAGTTGACTTCACATTTAATGATAAGCTATTATGGAAAGTATTAACAAGATTCTTATAGCTTGGCACCTTTTCATTTTCAAGCATAGGAATAAAAGAAATGGCTCTGGTCTTAGCCATTTCAGTATATAAAGTTTTGTATTTGGGGTCTGAATTGAGAAGTTCTAATAATGCACGTTCATCATCATCATAAATATGTCCTGATAAATGATTGCTCATTAGATATTCAAATTGTTGATTCTTGTCTAGCATTATGGTTAATCAGATTGCTGTTTATCGCATTCTATAACTATATACACATCTCGACTAGGAAACATTTAGGAGAATCCATTATTTTTTTCATTTTTCTTCAAAAAATAATGGATATGTCAAAAAGAAAAGGAAAATTATTGAATCCTATTTGTATGGGTTTAACTCGTTTGAGATTACTTAGACTATTTCTAATTGAATCTACTAAGAATTATCTATGAAACTGAATATTCAACGGTTTTATTAGCGGATATTTATTGTGTCACCAACCTGAGATATTTTGAATTTTTTATCAACATCAATATACAAAAGAATCTGTTTGAGTGAGAGATTTAAGTTCAAACTCCCAGAAAAGAGTTCCTTTTTGATTTTATCGTTTAATATTTGAATTTTTACATCGTATTTACGTTCCAAATCTTTCGATATTTGTTCAATAGTTGCATCAACAAAGCAAAGCTTTCCTGTAGTCCATAATGCAGACCGGGAAGCGTCTGTCTTAAAGTAATCCACTTTTTTTGTAAGCTTATTGTAGACAAAGCATTCGTTGGGCTTCATTTCCAAAGAAGCATTATCTTTCTTATCCGGTAAAAAAATGTTTACTGCACCTTCAATGAGATTTACCGCGATTTCCTTGTCATTTTTATATGCTTTTACATTGAAGACTGTACCCACATCATTTACATCTAACATTCCTGTATGAACAATGAACTGTTTTTTCATATCTTTAGAAACGACAAAATAACCTTCCCCCACCAAAGCAACTTCTCTGGTCTTTTTACCAAATGACTGATAATATTTTAAAGAGGAACCTGAATTGAGCCACACAATAGTACTATCGGGCAATATAATTTTTGTTTGGGAACCTATGGGTGCAATTGTTTCATAGCAAATTGAAAAATCACTGGGGGACGTAATATCCTTATAAATATAAAATGATGATATAGAAACAGAAACTACTAAAATAATGATTGCTGCAATTTGCCTAAAGTTCCTAAACCACGAACGAGGCATGCATACGATTAAGTCATCTTCTTTGATTTGATCCATTAAGCGGTTATAGTTTGCTTGCTTTCCGGCTTCAATTTGAGGGATAAACGAAAGGGCGCGTAATTTTATCATCTCGTCAAACTGTATTTTAAAATCAGTATTAGATTTTAAAAGCTCAGAAAGGCACTGCTGATCCTTTTCGGAAATACTCTCCGAAAAGTAATCTGTCATTAAATCATTAAATTTTTTGTTCTCGCTTTGCATTCTGTATATTAAGTCGATGTAAAATTTTAATTCAAGATAATAAGTACTAAAATACAGATAAGATGATTAAGAGACACCCTTAATTTATCCATTGCATTTTTAATTTGAACTCTGACGGTACTAACCGTAATTAATTGTTCTTTTGCGATCTGTTCTGGCAATTTTCCTAAAAACAAGTATTGTTCAAAAATATTTCTACACTTTTCCGGTAATTGTGCTATTGCATTCCGAACCTGTGCTTCAATTTCCTGAGTTTCTACATATTGTAAGGGCGTTGGATTTGATAGAATATACTCTTCCTGAAAGTCAAGGAGCTGTTTTTTGTGTTCAGATAATACACGTTCATTAGTTTTTTGTGCCCTGATATAGTTTAAACAACCATTCTTGACTGATTGAATAAGATAAGAATGTATGGGATAAGTTAGCGTGTGCCGTTTGTGCCAAACATTGATAAATACATCATTTACTATCTCGTTAGCAACATCCTTATTGAAGATATAACAAAGTGCCACCGTATTCAGATAGGTGTAATAGCAATCATAGAGCAAAGAAAAAGCTTTTTCCTCTCCTCTTGCAATTCCCCAGATTACATTTTCATCTATCTTTTTGATTGACATATTAGATTTTTGTGTGATTTCCAATGAATACAAAAGTAATATATTTTTTTATTTAGTTGTTATTTCTTGTAATTATTGCCTACTTGATAATTAACTGATTGATTAGTTATAGCCTCAAATTCATGTTAATTAACCTAGATCAAGCTCGAGCTTTTTCAAGTTGGAAGTTATTTATAGTCATTAATAACATCTCGTTTTTGTTTATGAAGAATTCTCATATCACTGCTAACCTTTAGGTCAAGAATCTTAGCATAATGCTGTATTGTATGTAAATTTTTGTGCCCTAATACTTGTGCCCTCTGAGTATTTATTCTTACTTATTCTTTTGCTTATCATACGAAACTTGTTGTTCGTGAAGTAGATTTTGTGGGGTACCCACAATATCTACTAGTTAAGAGTTTCAGTTTTGATAGATAGCGCTTTGATTTCGGTGCTCAAGAATACTTTGAGCCGATCGTTGGCAATGATTTTTGATACCATATATCGTGACTAGTTGAGAAATCCGGATCAACATAAATCATCAGCGTGTCCTGATATAGGTTTAGATCTTCCTTACCACGGATAAAATATTTTTCTTCGAGGTACGTTGAGTTCATACGGTAATATTGATAAAATTAAAGATGGTTGTTGAGAAAGAAAGTAAGTTTTTCTAGTTCCTGTCGTAGATAGCCCACTTGCATTTCACGGCTACCGACTGGTTTGCAGCTTTCGATATTGAGGATTTTTACGTAGTAAATAAGTTTGCTGAATAGTTCCGGCTTTGTCTTTAAAAAAAAAGAATTTCTTCAGCGTTATTGCAAAAACTATGTTGAATAGTGAATGCCCTGAGCTGAGTCAAGGCATCTTTTATGCAACGAATAGATTTTTGAGCTTTCCTTATAAGATCCGGTTCTTTCAAGTCGATGTCTTGCAACTGGAAATTGAGGTCTTTGTAGAGTTTTGTTATAAATGGTTCATGTTTCTTGTTTTAGTTGTAAGTTTTCACAACAAGGCATAAAAAAAGCGTGGGTTATTTAACCCGTCACGCTCTTGAGGCCATCGACTGCCTAGCAAAAGTAACAAGTTAAAGCCCACGCCATTTGACGCAGGCGTTTACTAACTTATTCCAATTTGCTTATGAAAGTGTCGATGTTTCAAGAACAAGAATAAAAGCGAACGCTTTATTAATATATAATGCAATTGTCGCTACAATTGACGAGTTGTTTTTAATGATTTGCAAATTTAGGAAGATTCTTTTGTTTCGCAAATAGATAAGCAAGAAAATCATAGAATTCCTTAGGTTCATTGGCTAGCTGACGTGAATTCAGCAGGTTTTGCTCCAGCATTCACTTTGTCTGAATCAGAATTTTCAGAATTACTGAATCTGCTGAATGAGAGTTTGGGTATAGAGAAGAGAATGAAATATAAATAAGGTTTTATATGGTTGGTATTGTTCCTCCATCGATAACAAATTCTGTTCCGGTGAGGTAAGCGGCTCTTGGAGAAACCAGAAAGCCAACCAATTCAGCAACCTCTTCTGGCTTTGCAGGTCTGCCATAAGGTATTCCGCCCAACGCATCCATTACACTTTGAGTGGCCTGCTCAATTGCGCTGTTCGAGCTTTCTGCAATTCGCTCCATCATTTCAGTGGCAGATGTTGTCATTATCCAACCCGGTGAAACAGTAAGTACCCGAACTCCTTTGGGCGAAACTTCATTAGATAAACCCTTACTATAATTTATCAATCCTGCTTTTGCTGCTGCATAAGGCAAAGTGGAATCATATAAAGGCAGCCTACCTTGAATAGAGGCTATATGAATTATAACCCCATTTTTCTGCGCAATCATTTGTGGTAAAAAACCTCTGTCTAAGCGAACAGGTGCTAATAGGTTTGTTTGAATAGTGGTTTCCCAATCTTCATCAGTCAGAACAGCAAAACCTCCGCCTTGTGTTTCTGATCCGCCCAAGTTGTTCACCAAAATATCAAGTCTTCCGTATTTAGCTAACACTTCTGCCACTACTTTTTGTGTACCTTCGGGTTTACTCAAGTCGGCTGAAATAAAATGAAGATTTTTATTTTCTTCTTCCGGCTCATTTCTAGCAGTAATTATAACTGTTGCACCCGCTTGTAAAAACCTATTTGCAATGGCTTTCCCCGTACCTTTTGTACCACCTGTTACCAGAGCGATTTTGCCCGATAACTCATTATTAAAATTGAATTGTTCCATATGTTTGTTATTTGAAGGCAAAATTAGGTTATACAAACAGTTTGCACAAGTACGGATAACCGAATTGCATAGTGATAAATTATTCACCTATTGTGTTTTCGGGACATTAGAACTAATTTTGCAGTATGTACGAAAGAAAAATACCCCTGAGTCTCAATTGTGGCCTCGACCTGATTGGCGAAGTGCTTTATGGTAAGTGGAAAATACGTTTGTTGTGGTTTATCAACGAAGGATTTAACCGCCCGAGTGAATTGCAACGCAAAATACCCGATGCATCCCGCAGGGTGCTACATATCCAGTTAAACGAATTGGAAAAACATGAGTTGATTGAAAAAACAATTTATCCGGTTGTCCCTCCAAAGGTAGAATATAAACTGACTGAATTTGGTAAAACATTGATACCTGTCATTTCCGCTTTAGGGCATTGGGGAGATGATAATGCCAATCGGCTACGGGAAGTGATATTGAAATAATAATCAAGTAAGCAATACCAAATCTTTCGTTTCCGATAATTTTGTTGGAGGATATCCGAACTCCTTTTTAAATGCATATGAAAAATGTGACAAATCCTCAAAACCTAAATCGAGATAAAAGTCAATGGGCTTGCTGCCCTTTTTCTGCATTAGAAAATGAGCTTCCTGCAAGCGTCTTTTTGTCAACCACCGGCTCGGTGAATCTTTAAATATCTGTTTGAAATCTCGTTTGAATGACGATAAACTTCGTCCTGTAAGGTATGCAAACCGTTCCAGTGTAACGTTGAACTTATAATTTCGATTCATATAAGCCTCCAGATCAATTTTCTGAGGAATACCAAAATCAAACAGAACCGACACTATTTCAGGATTTGTTTTTATTAAAATCAACAACAGTTCTTCTCGTTTTACATTCGCGAAAGTATCATCTATTTGTCCACCCCGGCTGTAATATGGCATCAGCGAAACGATGAAATTGGGTACCAATTCATGTTTTTTTAATGCTATAAAAGCATCGTGCGGCTTTGGAACAATGTCAGCAACGGCATGTTTTTGTTTGAAGTCCCGAAGAAATGGTTCGTCAAAAATAATGACCACCTTCTCAAACTGATCTTCATCTTTTTGCTTGTTGTAACGAGCCAGATGATTTTTGCAAGCCATACAGTAATCTCCGGCATTTAGGGTGAGCTCTTTTGTTCCGTCAAAACCTACCATACTTCCTTTGCCAAGATAAAGGAAAAAATGCTCGGGAATAAATTGCTCGGGTGAAATTTGCGGACCTATATAGCAGGATGTGATTTCGGTTATTCTCATTTCGCCAATTCTTTGATGTCTTGTATCTCCAACACTTGTTTCGGATACCCTTTTACAACGGTATTTATCATGGCTTTGCCCACTTCGCTTAAGGTAAGCGATTGAGATGAGAGTATATGTGGAAATATCCAAATGATCGGTCTGAAAAACCATTTTATATTTTTTTGCCCTTTAAAAGGCTTCATAAAACCCGGGCGGAAATTATATTCGCCTTTGAATGGCAATTGCATTAAAGCATTTTCTGTTTTTCCTTTTACCCTTGCCCACATCAGTTTGCCTTCTTCGGTGCTATCGGTATAGGAGCCCGAAACAAAATTAAAAACCATACAGGGATTCAATGTTACCAATGTTTTGGCAACGTGCAACGTAATATCGTACGTAATATGAGTATATTCCGGTTCTTTTAAACCGACAGAACTAATACCGGCACAATAAAAACAAGCATCATACCCTTTTAAATTTTCAGCATAATTTTCAATTTCCAAAAATTCAGACACAAGCAACTCTTTCAACTTCGAGTTTTTAACTCCACAAGGTTTTCTAGAAATGCTAAACACTTGTGACACTTCGCTGTTTTGCAGACATTCCAATAGAACGCCCTCGCCAACCATTCCGGTTGTTCCTGTTATGATTACTTTCATTTTCTCATTTCTATTACGTTGCTTCTCGCATTCCTAATGTTATTAATTACTTTACATCATCCATCTGGCCGCAGAATAATTCATTAACCATAATGGTATCCAAATATTCATAAAGCCCACTAATTAAGCCATCCTTAAAGGTTATAAGTAGCATCACATGGTTTTCGTAAATACGACCGTCCTTTCGAGTTCCTCGAATATGAACATAAAGTGCTGCCCGCTCTTCGTCTGCCGTGATAGATTGAAGCGTCATTTTCATTCCCTCCGGGAATCGTTCTGCTACGGTGCCCCATAATTTTGCCTGGTTTTCTGGTGATTGGTAACCTCCAAACGGCCAGGATTTTTCACCACTCAGCCAATAAACACAATAAGGCGTTTTTAATTTGTTCATTTCAGCGAAGTTTCCGTCCACCATTGCATTGAAATATCTTTCTGCTGTTTCTTTATTTTCCATTGTATAAAAATTTTCTGCTGCAAAGATGAGCATAAAATTTTCAAGTAGCTTTGTTGATAAGTCCAAATTTATTTTGTTGAAAAGTCCAAATGCCAGATTGGGTTTGTTTGTAATCCATTTAATTAAAAGACTGCCTGAATTTAGAAGGTGAAAGATTTGTTTTTATCTTGAATAATCGGCTAAATGATTGTGATTGTTCAGAACCTAGCTCAATTGCAATTTCATAGACGGATTAGTTGCAGCTTTTTTTGTCCGCATGTTTCAAGTCAAAGAAATTGAAGTTTCACTTTGTGTTATACCAAGCAATTCAATACTTGTTTCTCATAGATTTTTTTGGAATTCTTGATTGTAAGAATCTGTTGAAGATTTTATTTTTCTTTCTCCTTCAAAATATTTTCCCTTCGCACTTTTGTATTTGTCGCTGTAAGCTAGATTTGCCAAACACTTTCCTGAATTTTGTGCCGTGTTTACATTGGGAACAAAAAGTATTAATGTTTTAAAAACGTAATCCGATACAAATTTTAATACTGGTGGATAATTTTTTGCAAGTCCTGTACCTGGAAATAATCCTGGGTCAAAGGCATTCACTCTAATTTTGTGTTTGCTAGTCGTCTTTGCAATTCATAGGTAGTCATAATATTGCACAATTTGGATGTTGCATATCTTCTCTGACCAACTTTAATCTGCTTTTCATCTGTTTCTAACGGGTAAGCTAACAATTTAGCATCTTTAAATTCAGGTGCTGGCATACCAGATTTTTGATATGGATCGTGTGTACCGCTTGCCGTAAATGTAATGCTGGCATCTTCTGCAAGATAAGGTATCAATAATAATGTAAGATAAAATGGTGCAAGATGATTTACTCCAAAAGTTTGTTCAAAACCTTCTTTTGTATATTTCGTTTTATCTACATTTTGTAAGCCTGCATTGTTTATCAAGGTAGAAATTTTAGTGTTTGTTTTTCCAAAATGTTCCTTGAATTCTCTTACAGATTGCAAAGATTCCAAATCCAATGGCAGGCAAATCATATTTTCGTGTTTTGTTTGATAGTTTCAATTATTTCGCTACCTAATTTTAAGTTTCTTCAAGCAAAAATAATTTATTCGTTGGGAGTTATTTTGGCTATTTGTATTGCACATTTATAACCAATACCACTTGTCGCTCCTGTAATAATTATTGACTTCATTTTTTCGTTTTTAAACTATAACGCAAAGGTCAGTGAAATAAAAATAAAATCATTTGTCATTTGGAAAAAAGCAATTTAGCCATCACTTATTTTCACACCTGATTTTTAAAGCCTGATTCATTTGATTAAAACCTTCCTTCGTATTATTATCAAGCATCTTTTTCATAAGGGGTACCAAAATACCCCTGAAGCGTTCGAATTGCATAAAAGTGGTCGTTCCATTTTTGTTATCTTTTACAACAAATGCATGTTCTCCGTCAAAGATGTACGGTATAATTAAACTGCCACACCATCTTAACTGATGTAAAAAATCATAAATTAAAACCTTAGGTTTAATAGTCATTGGNTTATTGCCAGGAAGTTGAAGAATCGTTTCTATTTTANTTCCAACCGTGGGGGTTCCCTTCAATGACTTGAAAAGTGGATTCCAGGAAGGATAGCTTTCAAAAGCAGTAAACTCCTTCCATACTTTCTCTGGCGTAGCCTTTATTAAAATTTCTGCATAGATCAATTTACCATGCTTAACAAGAATACCTTTTGTGAATGAATCATTTTTATTTTCCATTGCTTTTTAATTTTGCGCTTCCATTCCTAAAATAGAATTTCAAGCAGATTTAACTTGGTTTTTATAATTATTTGTGTTGATGCAAAGTTACCACAAACCAAGCACTTAGAACGATAATAAATGATCCTTTTCTTTTTTGAAGCACAATTACCCTAAATAGGCTGCCTTAATATTCTGACTAACGTTTATACTGGTGGACAACGAAATATTATTACCTATAGCTCTTTTCATTCGTGGTAGTGGTTGTCAGGTAATATCTTTTTGCCTGAATAATTTTATATTTTCAATAAGTTTTTCGGTTAGTTCATGATTCTTTTTTGAGTTAATATTTACTTGATTCTTTACAAATTGCCACAAACGAACAGGTATTGCTCTTTATTTAAACCCACCTGACAAATCAATCAATTGTCCTGTTACAAAATTAGCTTCGTTACTGGCTAAAAAAACTGCCATATTTGCAATGTCTTCGGGTTTACCCATTCGCCCCAAAGCAGTTCTTGAAATCATTTTATTTCCCATATCAGATGCTTTTGATGTTACGCCCTCTGTCATAGCAGGATTTGCATGCATCTTTTTTGCACCTTCGGTCATAATTGGACCTGGCAAAATGGCATTTATTCTGATATTTTTGGGTCCTAATTCTTGTGCAAGTGAAATAGTGATAGAGTTTACTGCATTTTTTGATGAGGCATAAATCATCTGATGTGCTTCTGGATTTCTGGTTATTGCCGCACTTATGTTTATTATACTTCCGCCTTTTGTATCAAACATTTTTACTGCTTCCTGCGATGTCAAAATAAGCCCCCATACATTAAGGTCAAAAGTTTTACGGTAAGCATCTTCTGTAACTCCAGCTAATGGTGCAAAATTGTATATGCCAGCATTGTTTACTAAAACATCTAATTTTCCAAACGTTTTTTTGGTTTCTTCAAAAAGACGTGTTACATCATCCGATTTAGATATATCACCTTGAATAGCAATGGCTGTTCCACCATTATTGGTAATTTCGTTGACAACCTTTTCGGCATCTGTTTTACTTGTAGCATAATTCACAACGACTTTAGCACCTTCTGCACCCATAAGTTTGGCAATTCCTGCTCCCATTCCTTTAGATGCCCCTGTTACAATTACAACTTTATTTTCTAATTTTTTAGTCATTTTTTTTGATTTAAAATTTTATAATTACTTTTGTTTCGCAAAGTTACTTTTAATAGTATGATAATGAAACTATTTAAAAAAATAGTGGTTACTTTGCAGTAACTAATAAATGTTTTAATAATGAAAGATGAAAGATTTCGTTTCTCGGAATGTACGCTAACAAGGTCGATGGCAATAATTGGCACTAAATGGAAACCGCTTATTGTCTATGTACTTCAAAATAAAAAAGTACGGTTTGGTCAGATAGATGCTATTATTCCTTTAATAACCCGAAAAGTTTTAACCGAGCAATTAAAAGAATTGGAGGTAGACGGGATTTTGAGAAGAGAGGCTTTTAATGAAATTCCTCCAAGAGTTGAGTATTCTTTGACTGAAAAAGGATTGGCATTGTTACCAATTTTAAATTTAATAAAGTCTTGGAATACTAAGTTTGAAACCGAAAATATAGAAGAAAAAGTCAATTAATGGTTCTTGTAATTTGGGATTGAATTCAAAGGACTAATTGCTTCTCTTTCTTGTATAATGGTACAAGTGTTTCCAATGAACAATTTTTTATATCAATTTCGAGAAATAAGGAGAAAAAACTTAAAAGGTATTCTATACAATCTACTCATTCTACAATTTTTAGATTAAAAGAGAGACTTTATTCAATTTCTTTTTTGCCTTTCAGTATTACTGCTGATAACCGTGACCTGATGACTTTTTTGTACTAGCTCTTGCGTTAGTAGCTTGCTGATATGTCCTAACGAACCTGTTACTATAATTTTCATTTTTTTGATGTTAGTAGCTTTTTAATGATGCAAAATTACAGTGTGACTGAGAAACAAACGTTTCCAAATCTACTATTGTTGTAGCCAAAATCAGGTTTGTTTTAGTTGACTATGAACATGTACAGTTTATAGAGGCTGTGTAAAAACTAACACGTGACTATTATTATGATATTTATTTGCCAATTATTGAACTTTTGTCTACTATCAGCAATCGTTGAAAATAATTATTGGTTTGTTTATCAACAAATGGTTGAATCCGCTAAGCAACAAGGTCTTCTTTGGACATTACAGGATTAAAGTTATCAGCCCTAAGATCAACTAAATCAACTTCTCCACCATTGACTTCAATTGTATCCTTAACCTTTTTGTAGATAGCGGCGGAAAATGAACGATTATGTTGTTCGTTTTCCGATGCTTCTGGGCCATATGGATGGTCAAAAATTATTACTGCTTTCGTGTTTTGTAAAATGCGTTGTCAACTATCAAAAAGTTTCTGAATCAATCATTTTCTGTAACTATAAAACTTTCTATCACGAATTACCTCTTTGATTTTCTCATTAGGACTATCATTAAATAATCCACCATGATATGTTATTACATTCATGATATCATAATCAGTGAGCTTTTTAAGTGAATTGATAGCATCATTCGCATTCACATCATCCTCACTCATTGGGTCTTCATTCGGTCCGACTAACTGTCCATGAAGAATATTCATTGCATCCCCGGCAATGAGTGTTTTACTACTTTGATGATATAAGCAAATGTGTCCGGGTGTATGTCCGGGAGTGTGAATTACAGTAATTCCCCCACAATAAGGTAATACTTCACCATCTTCAACGGTAGTGCTGACTTTAACATTGGAGTTTTCAAACATATCTATAATTCTTAACTGTTCTTCTTCGGGTAAATCCTTTATACGATCCTTGAATTTAGAATTCAATCTTTTCACCTTCTTGTCACCCTGTATATATGGTTTATCATCTGCATGAGCAAGCACCATTACCTTTGGATTTATGCCTAAAATACCTTTGATTCCAGCTACATGATCAATGTCTTGTTGGGTGGCTACTATTTTTGTAAGCCTTGCAAAAGGGATACCGACAGCTTCCATTTGTTTTTTAATCATCTCTAAATTACTTGGTATTCCAGTATCGACTAGTATAACGTTATCTTCATCCCATATAAGTGTTGGATAAACTATCCTCTCCATCTCCATGACCTTCATAGGTAATTCTAACATCTCTAAATTTTCTGCTACTTTCATATTATTTTGAATTAAATTTTTTTTTTCCTGCTTGTTACTAACATGTACCCAAACTGCATTCAGTTAATGAGCATGTTTGAAAATCTTGACCTTCGAAAAATCGGCTGAATTGAAGCGATTCACACACAGCACAAAAAACAGGGCACACATTACGCCGATAAGCAGAAAACTCATGAACGGGGTAATAATAAATCCATTGATATTAAAAGCGACACCGGCTTTAACTAACTCTGTTGTAGACATACTTTCCATGTGTAGCGTTATATATCGGAAAGCAGCAGTTGTGTAGGTTAAGGGGTTAAGATATACAAATGGTAATAAGATAGTGGGTAAAGCCATAGTAGGAATATAGGCTCCCGACAAAAAAGTCAGCGGGATAGAAAT
>JGI24140J50213_10000408_pt1 | contig 20190 bp, 17 predicted proteins | sample BarGraIncu00222A_FD_50213 | JGI IMG/M metagenome (IMG submission 50213)
GAATACAGACGGATTCATGGATGCCGATTACTTGAGGCAGAGCGCATCCTGAAGAGGACTCCGGAACAACCGCTCCGGGGTGACTTCAGCCCTATGAAGGGGACCGACATGCTTTCCCAACTCGTCAAGTTCCAGGTCAAGGTCGCCGAACTGCGTGATAGTCGCGACCGTGGCGCCACCGCCGTCGAGTACGGCCTCATGGTTGCCCTTATCGCCGTCGTCATCATTGGCGCCGTCACCACCCTTGGTACCAAGCTGTCAGGCCTGTTCACCACCGTCGCCACCGCCATCCCGTAAGCGTTGTTGACTGATCGAAGGCTTCTACCTGAGGTGGGCGGCGCTCATGGGCTATTGCGGGGACGCCGTACCCGATCGTCTCGGGCACCGCGCCCGTGAAGACCGGGGGGCGACGGCGGTTGAGTACGCGTTCATGGTCGGCCTCATCGCTTTGGTGATCGTCGTCGCCGTGACCGCCTTCGGTTTGTCGGTCAAGGGGTTGTTCGAGTTAGCCACAGCGGTAGCCCCATTCGACTGAGATGCGAGGTCCAGTGGTGATTGCCCAGCAGTTGCCTCAGACGTCGCGCCGTCGACACCGGGGCCATCACGAGGGCCATCTCGACCGCGGCGCAGTCGCGGTCGAGATGGCCCTCGTGATGCCGCTGCTGGTTTCACTTCTCGTCGGCATCATCGACATGGGCCGGCTGTTCAACGCTGACATCCAGCTCAGCCAGGCTGCCCGTGAAGGCGCGCGTATCGCGTCCCTTGGTCCCCCCCACACCCAGTCGGAGGCCCAAGACCGTGCAAACGCCGCGGCACCAGCACCTGGTTTCGGGGGCGCGGGCACGATTGGCGCCACGGCAAGTATGTGTCCGACTAATGCGCCGGCCGGGTCTAACGGGACTGTGACGGCGACCTATCTATTCACGTTCTATCTACCATTCCTACCTGACAGAACATTAAGTCAAACGGCGGTGATGAGATGCGGCGGTTGAATCTGCGGCAACGGCCCGACAGGGGTGCCGTAGCCATGATCGTGGCGATCATGTTGGGGACGATGACCTTGCTCGCGATTGCTGCACTCACCGTTGATGTAGGGACCATGTCGGTCGAGCGCCGTCAACTACAGAACGGCGCCGACGCTGCGGCACAGTCCGCGGTCATCGAATGCGCGACAACGGGTACATGTCCGGACGTGACAAACCCTTCGGATCTGAAGATGCTTCGTTTGGCGAGTCTCGCGAACCTCAATGCCGGGACTGACGGCGCAACGAGCATCTCGCGCATCGATGGGAACTACGCGGTTTGCGGAGCTGGCAAGCCCGAACTCAGGAACTGTGTCATCGTCCTTGGCGGCCAACTTCGTGATTGTCCAACACTCAATCCGCCCCCAGCCCAGTACGTACGCGTGTACACCCAGACTCAGCACGCCGGAGGGAACACCATCCTGCCCTCGGGGTTCGCTGAAGCGGTTACCGGTAGCTCTGCTGGGACCCGTCACCAGGCCTGCGCCGCATATGCGTGGGGAACCCCAGAGTCCTTCACAATTGTGGCCCCGCTGGCGTTCTCTCTTTGCGACTACGAGGCCATGATCACAACCGACGGTTACGCCGATCCACCTCCGTATACGAACCCCATTCCAGCCAGTATCAGCTCTCATGAGACGGCGATTGTGGTCAACGATCCCGGTCAGACCACGGACTCCAACAATTGCACACGGTGGGCGGGTCACATCCTGCCGGGTGGATTCGGCTACCTGGATCCCGACGGAGGTTGTTCTCCATCGCTGAGCGCGGGCGACTGGGTCAAGGCGAAGCCCGGTGAGTCCGTCCCGAATACGTGCAAGCCTGTCTTTGACGGCGTCTTCACGCACTCCGTCTGGGACCGGCAAATCATGTACATCCCGGTGTTCGACTGCGTTAGCGACCAAACAAAGGTCTGCCCGAAGAAAGCAGGCGGGAATGACACCTATTTCCGCATCAAGGGTCTCGCCGCTTTCTACATCACTGGATCCAACTTGCCGTCGTACAACAGCGGACCATTGACGAACACCCCCCGAACAGCTTGCCCAGGCGGGAAGAAGTGCCTTTTCGGGTGGTTCACCCAGGCGACGCTGAAAGACACGGCCGGCACCATTGGGTCCGTCACCGGATATGGCGTGAACATCATCAAAGCAGTGGGATAAGGAAAAGTTGTGGGACGCCGAAACGTTTCAGCCACGTGCCGCGAGACCCCATGTGGTCCGGTCGGTTGCGTCAGCGGGCAAATGAGCTTCTCTAACAAGGGGATGAGTTGATGGGTCGTCGGGTAATGGTCGTGCTGGCCGCCGTTGTGGTTGGGCTGATCGGCGTGGTCTCAGTGCTGTTCTACGCGAAAGGTGCCGATGCCCGGGCGGTTGCAGATCAGCGGCCTCAGACCGTCTTTGTGGCCCAAGAGCGGGTTCCTTCCGGCACCACCGCCGAGGATGCTGTGGCTAAGGGTTTGATGGTGCCCACCAAGATCGCGGCGAAGGGGGTTCCGGCCGGAGCCCTGACCGCGGTCGACACGTCGAACGCCAAGCTCGTGGCTGTCACTGATATCGCGGCAGGTGAGTTCGTCGTCAGCAGCCGTTTCGGTACCACCCCAACGGGGCAGAAGGCGATTCAGGTGCCGAATGGACAGGTCGCCATGTCGGTTGCCTTGGACGACCCAGCCCGCGTGGGCACCTTTGTGACTCCCGGTTCGCGCATCGTCATCTATGACACCTACCCGAAGGATGCGCCGGCCGCGGCCAAGACGACCCGCGTGCTCCTGGATGACGTGCTCGTCATCGCGGTGGGGTCCACGTCTCTCACACCTGCTGCCAACGCGCCTGCTGTCAACGCCGACGGCCAGACGCAGGCTGCAAAGACCGACGTGCTGGTGACCGTCGCGCTTCCGCCTGATATGGCGGCCAAGCTCGCCCACGGCACCCAGACCGGGACGTTGTATGCCGGGTTGCGCGGCACCGACGCCAAGGCGAATCTCAGCCAAGTCATCTCTGGCGATCAACAGGCAACCAACAAGTAAGCAGGGGGTTCAACATGACCATTCTCTGGGACGGCGATCCCGCTGCGGCTGAGACGTACCACTTCGCGGTCAGCGATCGTCTTGAGGTCGTCGAGGCCGCCCAGTTGGTGACTCGCGCCTTGACTACCAATCCGTCGGAGCTGTTGGTGATTGTTGGGGCCGACATCGATCTGCAGGCCGCTTCGAATCTGGCCGAGGAGGTCCGCAGCGAGCGGCCGGAGGTGAGCGTGATCCTGCTGCGTCGGCGGCTCGACGTCACGATCCTGGCTCGGGCACTGCGCGCAGGCTTCCGGGAAGTCGTCGCATCCGACGATCTGACCTCGCTGTCCACTGCCTGCCGGCGAAGTCTTGAGATCTCACACCAGATGGTTGGCGTCTCTGGCGGCGCGCCGATCGTGGATGGCACGGTCGTGATGGCCTTCAGCGCTAAGGGAGGGTGTGGCAAGACAACGATAGCGACGAACCTGGCTGCCTATATGGCGTCCACCGGCTCGCGGATCCTCTTGGTTGACCTTGACCTGGAGTTCGGTGACGTCGCCATCACTTTGCAGCTGCGCCCTTCGGCGTCGCTCGGCGACCTCGTGGCGATGTCGGGCCACATCGACGCGCAGGGCCTCACCTCGGTCGTGACCAAGCACGAGAGCGGGCTTGAAGCTGTATGCGCTCCCAGCCAACCCGGTGAAGCGGACAGGATCCCGGGGGCGACAGTGAGTGAGATGTTGCGAGTTGCCCGTCGCTCCTACGACTTCATCATCATCGACACGCCTCCGGCCTTCTCAGAGCATGTGCTTGCCGCGTTGGACATGTGCGACATCCTGATCCTTCTGGCCACGTTGGACATCCCCGCGGTCAAGAACCTCAGGCTCGCCCTGGACACCCTTGATCAGCTGGGACAACCTCGTGATGGGCGGGTGGTGATCCTCAACCGCTCTGACTCCAAGGTCGGGCTGAACACCGAGGACGTCGTGACAGCGATCAAACAACCGATAGCTGCAATGATTCCGAGCAGTGCCCATGTGCCTGCCTCAGTCAACCGCGGTGTGCCCATCGTGTTGGACGNGCCGAAGCACCCCGTCTCGTTGGCTCTGCGCTCCATAGCNGACAAGTACCTCGTCAACCGCTCGGCGCCGAGCATGTCGGCCTTNCTGGATTCCGACGGGAGCCTGANCCGGGCCGGCCGGTCGTCGCAGCAGCCGNACGCCCGCCGTCGCCTGTTCCGCAGGGGCNTGAAGTGATGAGCCTGACCGATCGCCTTGACCAGGCCCGAAGAGCCGCGCCGACCTCATCNAGTCGGCATGAGAGCGCGACGGCGGAAAGCCCCGCAGCTGCCCGCCTTCGCGACCCGTTCGCTCGGGTGAAGGCCAGTGTTCATCAGGCGCTCATGGACTCGCTCGGTCCACAGCTGTACGACCCGCACCTCGAGCAGAGCGAGCTGGAGCTGAGGGTCCGGCAGACTCTGCAATCCGTCATCAACTCGGAGAACACGCCTCTGGCGGCAGCGGACCGCAACCGCATCGCCCAGGAGGTCGCCGATGAGATCTTGGGTCTCGGGCCGTTGGAGCCGTTGCTTCGTGACGGTGAGATCACCGAGATCATGGTGAACGGGCCCAACGACATCTACGTCGAGCGGTCGGGCAAGATCTTCGCCGTCGACGCTCGGTTCACCAGTGACACGCATCTTCGGCGCACCATCGACAAGATCGTCAGCAGGGTCGGCCGACGGGTGGACGAGAGCTCTCCCATGGTGGACGCCCGTCTCGGGGACGGATCCCGTGTCAACGCGGTCATTGCGCCCATTGCCCTGGATGGCAGCCTCCTGACCATCCGGAAGTTCTCCCAGGATCCGTTCACCGACCTGGACCTCATTGCGTTCGGGACTCTGAGCCCGCAGGCGCGCGACTTCCTCCGGGCCTGCATCCTCGGACGCCGCAACGTCGTCATCTCCGGCGGGACCGGCTCGGGCAAGACGACGCTGCTCAACGTGCTCTCCAGCTTCATCCCCGACGACGAGCGCATCATCACTGTTGAGGATGCGGCCGAGCTGCAGCTTCGCCAGCGCCACGTGCTGCGCCTCGAGGCCCGGCCTTCCAACACAGAGGGCAAGGGTGCGGTCTCCATCCGCGACCTGGTAAAAAACTCGCTGCGTATGCGACCCGACCGCATCGTGGTGGGTGAGGTCAGGGACGGGGCAGCGCTGGACATGTTGCAGGCCATGAACACTGGCCACGACGGGTCCTTGACGACGGTTCACGCCAACAGCCCCCGCGACAGCCTCTCCCGGTTGGAGACGATGGTGCTCATGGCTGGCATCGATCTACCCGTTCGTGCCATCCGTGACCAGGTTGCCAGCGCCCTGGACATGGTCGTTCAGATCGCTCGGCTCAAGGATGGTAGTCGCCGGGTCGTGGCCATGACCGAGGTTGAGGGCATGGAAAGCGACGTCATCACCCTCCAGGATCTGTACACCTTCGACTACAGCGCTGGCAGAGATGCGAACGGCCGCTTCCTGGGCCGCCTGCGCAGCACCGGTCTGCGCCCCAAGTTCACCGAGCACCTTCACGATCTGGGGATCGAGCTGCCCTCGAACATGTTCGTCCGTGGATCCGGCTGATCATGGGCGAACACGTGAGGTGTGCTCGTCAGCGGTCAGCGGCCGTTGCGCTGCTGACGGCTCTGTTGCTGACGGCAACTGCGTCTACAACGGTATCTGCGGCGCCGGCTCCGACACCAGGGGCAGTGACCTTGAGCGATGTTCGGGTCACCCAGGCCGGTGTCTCCGCAATTCTGACCGCCCGAGCGATCGGGGGTGCCAAGATCGACCCCGCCTCGGTGACGGCCACCATAGGTGGTGTTCGTGTGCCGGTGTCGGTTCAGCCGATTGCCCAGGAACGTCGCGTCTCCACCTTATTGATCGACACCAGCGGTTCGATGGGGGCTGAAGGCATGCAGACCGTCATGCGTGCCACGGACGCTTTCCTCGCATCGGTACCCACCGATGTGTACGTAGGAGTGGTCGCCTTCTCCACGGGGCCCAAGGTCATCGCGAACCCGACGTTGGACCGTGCAACAGTGCGGACTGCAATCGCCGGGCTCAGGTCACAAGGTGAGACCAGTCTGTATGACGGGTTGGTGGCAACGTTGGCCCAGCTGGGAACCTCCGGCGATCGCAGTTTCACTCTCCTCAGTGACGGCGGTGACACGCGAAGTCAGCGCACGCTGGCCCAGACGCTGACAGCCCTGTCTGCGTCCGGAGTGCGGGCCCAGGTGGTCGGTTTCAAGACCACCGAGACCCAGACTTCAGTGCTGACGAACCTCGCGTCCGCAGGCCACGGCAGCGTCGTGGCGGTGGCGAACAGTGCCGCGGTCTCGGCGGCTTTCAAGCAGGCTGCCCAAGCCCTTGAGTCACAGATCCGGCTCTTCATCACAGTGCGGCGCTCCGCGGGTGGAATCCAGCTCCTGGCGGTGTCGGCCACGGCTGGTGGCACGGTGCTGAAGAGCAGTGAGTCGGTCAATCTCGCGGTACACAGCCCGGCGCCATCAGCCTCGCCGGCCGCGCCACCGGCTCCGGTCGCGGCCGTGCAGCCTCCAGCGAAGACGACGTCGAAGGGCCCGTTGGGCATGGCCTGGATCCTCTGGGCTGCGGTCTTCGCCATCTTCCTCGGACTCGCCGGCGTGGTGGTCGCCATGGCGATGCCCACCTTCGTGTCTCGCCGCCAACGCCGCCTCGAGGCAATCGAGGGTTACGTCACCGGAGCGGGGTCCAGCCCGGCGGACGAGAAGGCTGAGGTGAGCTCGATCAGCGCCAGCCTCATCAGCCTTGGCGACAAGGTGATGGATAGCCGATCGTCATCGCCCAAGACGCAACGGCTCCTCGAGCGCGCGGATCTGCCGCTTCGTCTGGGCGAGTGGGCGGTTCTTCGGGTGGTCGCCATAGTCGTCGGGGTGGCCGGCGTCATGGTCCTGATGCACGGGGGGCCGGTCTCGATGTTCGTCGGCGCCTGCATTGGGGGCCTGCTGGGAGTCATCGGGCCAACCGTCTACCTGAAGTTCGCCGCATCGCGTCGAGCCAAGAAGTTCGAGAGACAGCTGCCGGATGTCCTCACCCTGGTCGCCAGCAGTCTCTCGACGGGGTTCTCCCTCCTGCAGGCGCTCGACGCCGTCGCCCGGGACGCTGCCGAGCCGTCGGCCAAGGAGTTTTCCAGGGCCCTCGCCGAAACTCGAATCGGTACGGACCTCAATGAGAGCCTGAATCACCTGGCAGACCGGATGGAGAGCACCAACCTTCGGTGGACCGCGATGGCCATCAACATCCAGCGCCAGGTCGGCGGTAACCTCGCCGAGACCCTGCGTAACACGGCGACGACCCTTCGCGACAGAGAGTCACTCAAACGTCACGTCAACGCGCTCTCGGCTGAGGGCAAGCTGTCGGCATACATCCTGATCGCACTTCCGATCGGCATCTTCCTCTACATGCTCATGGTCAACAGGCCGTATGTCGAACTGCTCTGGACAACCATGATCGGGATCGGGATGCTCATCGGCGGTCTGATCTCGCTGGCGATCGGGATCTTTTGGATGCGCAAAGTCGTCATCGTGGAGGTTTAGATGGGTCTTCAGCTCCCGCTCCTGTTCGGCGCCGCAAGCATTGCAGCCGCCTGTGTCACGCTGTTTCTCGTCGTGTCGTTGGGAAGCAGCACCGTTACCGGAGTGGCACGCAGCCTTCAGATGATCGAGAACACCGTGTCAGAGGAGGAGGTCGCGCGAAATGAGCTGCCGGCCTTCGACCGCCTCATCAATCCGTTCTTCTCGAAGATGAAGGGCTTTGCCCTGCGCCTGTCGCCTTCCGGTACCGGCTACAGGCTCACCCGGCTGCTTGACCGGGCAGGAAACCCTGTGGGATTGACGGTCGAGCGGCTGCTGGGATTCAAGGGTGCCGGGCTGCTGTTGGGTGGTCTCCTCGGTCTCTTTTTCGGGGGGTTGAGCCTCAAGGGCATTCTCTTCGGCGCCCTCGGCGCCACCGCCGGGTTCCTGATGCCGGATCTGTTGGTCTACAACACCGGCGCCAAGAGGCAGGAGGTGCTGCGACGCGGGCTCGCGGATGCGCTCGACATGCTGACCGTCTGCGTGGAAGCCGGCCAGGGATTCGACGGCGCGATCCTGCAGGTCGCGCGATCGGTCGAGGGTCCGGTCGCCGGAGAGTTCGCCCGGGTCCTTGCCGAGATCCAGATCGGGAAGTCTCGCGGCGCAGCCTTCTCGTCGCTGGCGACACGCACGAACGTGCCGGAGATCCGTACGTTCGTCACGGCGCTGGTGCAGGCAGACCGGCTGGGGCTGCCGATCGGCAGTGTGCTTCGCGAACAGTCCGTTCAGATGCGACTGATCCGCCGGCAACGGGCCGAGGAGAAGGCTCAGAAGGTGCCGGTCAAGATCCTGTTCCCGATGTTGCTGTGCATCTTCCCGGCCTTGTTCATCGTGATCATCGGCCCCGGGGCCATTCAGATGATCGCGATGTTCAGCAAGATGTGAGACGCCCGCGTCAGGCGGCTGCGGCTCCGAGCGGTCAACCAGCTGTCGTCGGTTTTGACGAGTCGACGTCCGGTTTGACGAAGCCGAGGCGAACCGCGGCCATGGTCGCGCTGGCCCGGTTGTGCGCGCCGAGCTTCTCATAGACCCTGGCCACATGCCTCTTGACGGTCGACTCGCTCACGTACAGCTCTTTGGCCACCGTGGCGACGGAGTCGCCGTCGACGAGCCGCATCAGCACCTCGGTCTCGCGCGGCGTCAGGATTGGCTTCGCAGCGCTCAGCGTGTCGCGACGTCGCAGCGCAGCGCCCAGACCGGTCGCGGTGAACGCGTCTGGAGCGTTCGCGGAGTGGCGGATCGCATCCAGCACGTCGTCGGCAGATGAGCTCTTCAGGACGAGTGCAGAGGCGCCGGCGTCGAGGGCCTCGAGCAGTGTGTCGTCGTCGTTGTGCATCGTCAGTACCACGATGCCCATCTCGGGGTGGGCCGACCTGGCCGACCTGGCCAGGTCCAGCCCGTTCCCGTCCGGCATCGTCACGTCGACGACCAGCACATCGGCCCCGCCCTCGCTGACGAGGGCCTGCCCCCCCGCCACCGACGAAGCCTGCGCCTTGACGGCAAGATCGGGCTCGGAGTCGATGAGCCGCGCGATACCTTCGCGGACAAGGTTGTGATCATCCACAATGAACACCTGGATCGTCATTGGACAAGACCCATCCTTTCGGGGGCGAGGTATGGCACGTGCTTGGGCCATCGGTCGTTGAGCGAGAGGCTCACCGTGACTCCGCCCGCGCCGGGCTTGGGCTGAACCTCGATCGTGGCGCCCAGGGCCACGAGTGGGTGGTCCCGGAAGGCGTCGGCAGCCAGGTGTGACTCTCCGTCATGGGTGATCTCCAGCCAGGCTTGTGGGGCGTTGACATCAAGGCGTGCCTCGATCCCGGTGACGCCGCGGGCTTGCCGGGCATCATTGAGGACGTCCAGGATCAGCCGATAGATCAGGGTCTCCAGGTGTGCCGGGAGTCGGTAGGGCGACTCACTGAGCCGCAGCCCCATGGTGAGCCCCGTGGCGGCTCCGAACTGTTGGAGGCGGGCACCCACAACGGCGCCAAGACCCTGGTCCGGACGAACCGCCAGCCGCAGATCGGCGATCCGCAGGCGCAGGTCGGTGAGCACCCGGCTGAGGTCCGCGCGCGCCTCGGCAAGTACCGGCGCGAACTGAGGAGCCCCGGTGGCGGCTTTGCGGCGGGCGACATCGATGCGATAGCCGAGGGCCACGAGCTCCTGGGCGATGCCGTCATGCATCTCGCGGGCGAGGCGCTCGCGTTCCTCGAATGCTGCATGTTGTCGTAGCGCCGCGAAGATCAGTGCCACGTCCACGTTGGCGCTGTGGCCTTCGGCGAGATCCACCAGAGCCTGAAGATCCTGGGCGGCGAAGGGAGCGAAAGCGAATCGATCGACCACGACGATGCCGATCCGGGCCCCTTCCGAGTTGCGCAGCGGGGCGGCGGCGATCGCCCTGTCCTCGTTCACCGAGGTCCAGAATCCCGCCTCGGCCACCCCTGTGCGCCAGACCCGTCCCATCACGGAGTCAGCCGTCGTCGGGCTCGGCCATGGCAGGCGATCGATGCCGTGCAACGCCAGGGGAACTGCGGGCTCGGAACCTTCNCCGATGAGAACGGCCATCCGGCTTCCGGGGATCTTGTTGTTCACCGCTTGCAGCAGCAGCTCTGCAGCGGCTGGCGCGTCGAAGCCGCCTTCGAGCGCCCCGGCGAGGTCGCTCAGGCGTCGCAGCAGGCGCGCTGCCTCGTGGGCGGCCGGCGCCTCCGCTGACCGCGTCTGGGTCCTTCGTTCTTTCAGCTTCGCTGTCCAGGCGCCCAGGAGGCCCAGCGCGAGGGCCAGGATCGCCCACTGCAGGCAACCTCGGACGTAGGGGGCCGTGAGGGTGCCCCGGACCAGGGCGGTGCCGAAGACGATGGCCATCGATATCGCGACGGCGGCGACCGCGGCCAGGCGCCCCCGCCCCTCGCCGGCGCGGAACACGGGAATGAGGAGGAGCAGCACCGCTGGGGACAGGGGAGCGGCCTGGTTGCTGGTTGCCGCGATGGCAGCCCCCGCGACGGCGGCGCCCACAAGGGTCACGATCAGTGCTTGGCTGAGGCGGGTCGTGGACTGACCCGGGCCGAACCCCAGGAGGTTGCTCGCCACGAGGTCGAGGATCAGAATCATCAGAGCCCAAGGCAGGACCCTGAGCAAGTCATGACCGATCGATCCGACGGCTATGGCCATTGCGACAATGGCCGACCTCAGCAGTGTGGGCATCATCCTGGACCACATTGCATGCACCAGCGGTCCCTTTCTATTTCCCCGGTATGGGATCACCCTCATCATCGCGGTTGGAGGGGCGTTTTGTCCCCTGAACGCCGAATTTCATCTCCGTCATTCTCNGCGCCTCCGTACCCGTTTTCCACAGCCCATTGGCCGTTTGCCCCACCGTNCCCAGACGCNTGGCGCTGATGTGTCCCATAGCCCCTCGCTGACAGTCTGCTGTGCATGACCGTGATCGGTGTCGTCCGTCGCTCACTGCGGGCCACCCTGGAGATGGCGTTGCCGACCACCTGTGGTGGGTGCGGTGCGCCCGGCGCGACCTGGTGCGCGTTGTGCGCGCGAGAAACGATTCTGGCTGCGTATGCAGGGGGTCCCAGGCGGGTCAGTCCGACGCCCTGTCCCGTGGGTTACCCGCCCACCTGGGCTGCTACGCCCTACGATGCCGTCGCGCGTGCCGCACTGGTGGCATTCAAGGACGGCGACCGCCGCGACCTCAAGACGGTTCTGGCGCCGATGCTGTCGGATGCGCTCGCTGCGGCGTTGGCCGCAGATCCCGGCCTTCGGACAGTCCTCACGTCCGGCAACGGGCCGGTATTCGTCGTTCCCGTTCCGTTGTCCCTTTCCGCCGTCCGCCGGCGCGGGGACGCGCCGCTGGAGCTGTTGACCCGTGCTGCCGTGGCGAAGACGGCTCGCTCCGGGGGCGAGTTCATCGTCTCGCCGGCGTTGAGGCTTCGGCGCCGGGTTGCCGATCAGGCGGGGCTCGACCACAGACAACGAGCCACCAACCTTGAGCGTGCGATGGAGGTGCNGCCGAGATGGCGAGCCAGCATCCACGGCGTCACCTGCCTGCNCACCGATGATGTGCTGACCACCGGAGCGACCCTCATGGAGGCAGCCCGAGCCTTGCGTGCGGCTGGTGCGGGGCACGTTGCCGCGGCAGCTGTCGCGGCTACTCAGAGACGCGGCATACCGGCTGCTGGGGGTGTCAAGTATGCAGATCTCCGGTCGTAGTCCGCCGGCCGGGCCTGATCCGACGTGTATTTCGATTCGGTGTATCGCGTCACCCGTTCGTGGTCTACCGTTCAAGTATGAGCCCCAGGGTCGCCGTTTCAACGGCGCAATTGGGCGTCGGCACCGTCGGACGGTGGGCGCCTCGGGGCAGTTTGGGGTGTAGCCCGAGACGGGGGTGGTGCGGCGGCTAGTTGGTCCTGCGCGGGCCACAAAAGAGCTAATCTGACCCTAAGGAGGACTCCCGTGGAGATCGTCGTCACTGGACGGCACGTCCAAGTTTCAGAGCGTTTCCGCCGTCACCTGGACGAGAAGTTGGCCAAGGTTCCGCAACTAGCGCCGCGCGTTCAGCGCCTCGATGTTGTAGTGACCCACGAAGCCAACAAACGCCAGTCCAAAGCATGCGACCGAGTCGAGATCACTTGCCATGTCAAGGGACCCGTGGTGCGAGCCGAGGCCATAGCCGACGACAAGTACGGCGCCCTGGACATTGCCATGGACAAGCTGCTGGAGCGCCTCAGGCGTGACCACGACCGACGTCGAGTGCATCGTGGGCGCCGAGTCCCCGAGTCCGTGTCGCAGGCCACCTCACGGCTTGCCGAGCATCCGCTGGGCCTCAGCGGCCAGCCGGCCGGCGCCGCTGGAGCGGGCCTGGATAACGGGGACCTTCTCGGTGCGGATGGAGATTCGCCGATCCATGTGCGTGAGAAGATCCACGCCACCACGCCCATGGGNCTGGATCAGGCGCTCTACGAGATGGAGCTCGTCGGACACGACTTCTACCTGTTCCACGACAAGGACACCAACCAGCCGAGTGTTGTCTATCGTCGACGCGGTTGGTCCTATGGCGTGATCCATCTGGACGTCTCGGAGGAGCAAGCGCGCGTCTCCTGACCCTGCCTTGTGGTGATGAGGGCACCGTTCGGCCAGTCGGTACGGTGCCCTGCCCCGTCAGCGTGCCATGATGTCGGAGTGACCAAGAATGGTGACGCAGCGGCGCAGGGGCCGCAAGGTTCGGGGGCGCCCGGCGAGCCCATCAGAGTGTTGGTGGCAGACGACCACGTCCTCTACAGGCGAGGCCTGGAGCTGGTGCTCGGCCAGGAGTCCGACATCGCCATCGTCGGCGAGGCCGGCGACGGGGTCGAGGCGATCCAGCGAACCGAGGAACTGTTGCCAGACGTCGTGCTGATGGACGTGCGGATGCCGCGCACGTCCGGCATCGAAGCCTGTCTGGCCATCAAGGAGCTCGCGCCCTCGACCAAGATCATCATGTTGACCATCTCCGATGAGGAGGGCGANCTCTATGAGGCCGTCCGNGCCGGGGCGAACGGCTACCTCATCAAGGACGTGCCGGGTGAGGAGATCGTCAGTGGCCTGCGGGCTGTGTNCGCAGGGCAGTCGCTGATCTCGCCGTCCATGGCCTCCAAGCTCTTGTCCGAGTTCGCTCTGATGATCAANANACAGGATGAAAGGCCGACGGCGCNTGTTCCTCGGCTGACCGNGCGGGAGCTCGAAGTGCTCAAACTGGTGGCGCGAGGCATGGCCAACAAAGACATCGCACGCGAGCTCTTCATCTCGGAGAACACCGTCAAGAACCACGTGCGTAACATCCTCGAGAAGCTCCAGTTGCACTCGCGCATGGAAGCAGCGATGTACGCTTTCCGCGAGAAGATTCTTGATCTGCCCGACTGACCGCCGGGCCTTGGACTCCGTCAGGGCACATGTCCNCCGTCAGGATGACATGTCGCCGATCAGCTCGTGCAGGCACAGTATGTTGCCCTCGGTGTCGGCAAACCAGGCAGCCTTCTCGGCGCCCATGACAGCCACGTGGTCGGTCGTCTTGAGGTCGGGCAGATCGTAGTCGTAGAAACCCACGCCACGGCTCTCCAGCTCCCTGATCTCGTTGGTGATGTCCTGGACCTCAAAGGTGAGCACGGTGTGAGCGCTCTGCACGCCTTCCTCGGCGGTCATCAGCGCGATCGTGGCCCCCGACTCTGTCTGCATCAGGTGGTTGCCACCCGGATCCTCACCGGCGTCTTTCAGACCGAGCCGGTCGCGGTAGAAGCCGGTCGCGCGGGATACGTCGACGACTGGCAGGACCGGCGTCAGCTGAGCGTTACTGATCATTGGAATACCTCCAGGGGAGTTCGTATGGTCTTGTTGGGGATCTCTCCATTCTGCATCGCTAAGGGGCACCTAACAACAGCCCTAGGCAAGTGAATCGGCGGCTGGCGCGGCCCGCCCGTAGGGTGCTGTACTGCTCCACGTGACCCCCCGGATGACTCAAGCCCAGGCCCGGCGCATTGCCATCGCCGCGCAGGGGTTTGCCGAACCCAAACCAGCGCCGGGGGCGGCCACCATGCGTCATGTCCAGCGGGTCATCGACCGCGTCGGCATCATCCAGATCGACAGTGTCAACGTCGTCACCCGCAGCCAGTACCTCCCGTTCTTCTCCCGCCTCGGCCCCTACGAAACGGCGTTGCTCGACCGTGCCCGCGACGTGGCCCCGCGGCGCCTCATTGAGTACTGGGCGCACGAGGCGAGCCTGATTCCGCCACGGACGTGGGCTCTGCTCAACTTCCGGATGAAGCGCGCGCTGTCCGACTCCTGGGGGGGCATGCAGCGGGTGGCCCGTGAGCACCCCGAGCTTGTCCAGACCGTGTTCGCGGAGGTCGNCTCGCGCGGACCGCTGACATCTCGCCAGCTCGAGACGGCACTGGCGCACGACGTGCCGAGGGACAAGAGCGAGTGGGGATGGAACTGGTCCCTGGTCAAGTCCGCGCTCGAGCACCTGTTCTGGTCGGGGCAGATCAGCAGCGTTGGGCGCACGTCGCAGTTCGAACGACGGTACGCCGCGCTGGAACGAGTCCTGCCAAAAGCCGTGGCAGTCCAGTCGATCTCGCCCAGCCTGCGTCCGCCGGACGACGACGCGTTCCGCCGGCTCATGCTGATCGCAGCCAAGGCCCTCGGGGTCGGGACCGAGCAGTGTCTGCGCGACTACTTCCGGCTCAAGCCTGATCAGGCGCGCCCGGCACTGGAGGCTCTTGTGGCGTCCGGGGACCTCGCCCAGGTGAGCATCGACGGATGGAAGCGGCCGGCATACGTGTACAAGGACGCCCGCATCCCGCGAAGGGTGCATGCCGAGGCTCTGCTGAGCCCCTTCGACTCCCTGATCTGGCAAAGGGACCGGACTCTGGCTCTGTTCAACTTCCACTACCGGCTCGAGATCTACGTTCCGGTCGGCCAACGGATCCACGGCTACTACGTGCTGCCGTTCCTGTATGGCGACACCCTGGTCGCCAGGGTCGACCTCAAGGCGGACCGTGCCGCAGATGTCTTGCGGGCCCACGCGATCCACTGGGAGCCCGGCGCCCCGCCCGAGGCCAGGCCAGCCCTCGATCGGCACCTGGCTTCGATGGCGTCGTGGCTGGGACTTGGCGCCGTCGCCGGCTAGCGCGATCGCGCCACCTGGCGCAGGTCCGTCACTGGTCGGGCACACACGACCCTGCGCCACCAGTGACCCTTCTGTGCTTCTGAGCCCGGTTTCGGCTCACGCCCAGAGTCGGCTAGTCGGGAACGGGCCATTCGTCGACCAGCACGTCGAAGCGCACCAGGTCGGCGAACGTCCCGTCACCCAGNGGTTCGGCCTTCCGGTCCCGGCCGACCTCCACGAAACCGTTGACGCGGGCAATGTGCTGTGAGGCCGNGTTGCCTTCCGCNGCGACGAGCTGAAGGCGGTGTCGTCCGAGGCCACCGTCTTCGCGCGGGATGAACGCGTGTCGCACAGCCAGCCGCACGGCTTCGGACATGATGCCGTGACCTCGTGCGTCGGGATGGGTCCAGTAGCCGATCTCTCCGGCGGTGCCCAGGGCGTGGCGCAGGTGCATGATCGCCACGGAGCCGACGCACACATCGCTCTCGGGGTCTGCCACGCACCAGGAAAGGCTCTTGCCCTCGCTGGCTTCCGTGTGGCGGACGGCGATGTAGGAGCGGGCGTCCTCGAGGGTGTACGGCGACGGCAGGCCGCTGGCCAGCCAGAGTTGGGTGCGCTCATCCGAGCACGCCTGCATGACCCGCTCCGCATCCGTGTGCCGCCACGCGCGAAGTCGGACTCTGGGCACCTCTCCCGCGTGCGGGGGATTGCCTTCCAGCGTGACCGGCTCCAGAGCCGTGGCGGCGCGATCGTTGCTGTCGAGCCGTCCTGAAGCCCGCAGATCGCGAACCAGCAGCTCGAAATACACGCCATCGGACAACGATCCGTCGGTGCGCCGCCAGGCCTGGTGGTCGGCGCCCCACTGGGTGAACCCGGCTGATCGCAGGATTGACTGGGAGGCGGTGTTGTCACTGTCCGTGGCGGCGTGCAGCCGGATGAGACCGAGCCCACCGTGCTCGATCGGGGCGAATGCGTTGGCGATGACTGGTTTGAGTGCCTCAGCGACGATGCCCTGTCCTCTGGCGCCAGGGCGCAGCCAGTAGCCGAGCTCGCCTTGGAAGCGGTTCTGGACGGGTCCCATGCGGAAGATCTGGACATTCCCGAGCATCGCGTCGGATGTCACGTCGGCGATGCACCAGTGCAGGTCCGTCCCGGTGTCCATGTCCCGCCGACGCTTCGCCAACCAGGCCGGGAAGTCATCCGGCCCGGGCTGGGCGCCGGCCGGCATGAAACGCAGGCTGTCGTCGTCCGGTCCTTCGCCGGGGCCTGGAGCGTCAGTGTCGCGCCATGGCCGCAGCCGCAGCCGTGCGGTCTCGAACAACGGAGGCTGGTTGGAGGACCCGGCCGGCGGCACCTTTTCGGCGGACACGGCGTTTTCTGCAGACAGGGCGATTCTTGGAGACATGGGGTTTTCGGGAGACGAAGAGGAAGGGTGAGCCATCACCGACTAGCCTAGGTCCAACTGAGTACTGACCCACATCATGGTTGATTTCATCAGGAGTGTCTCGTGCCAATTCCGATCATTGACCGGCTGCTGCGTGTCGGCGAAGGCCGCATCCTCAAGAAGCTGGAGGTCATCGCCAAGCAGGTCAACGCGATTGAGGAGGACTTCGAGAAGCTCACCGACGCGGAACTGCGCGGCGAGACCGATGTGTTCCGCAAGCGCCTGGCCGACGGCGAGAGCCTCGACGACATCCTCCCCGAGGCGTTCGCGGCCGTGCGTGAAGCGAGCAGGCGAACCCTGGGCAAGCGTCACTTCGACGTTCAGATCATGGGTGGCGCGGCCCTGCACCTGGGCAACGTCGCCGAGATGAAGACCGGTGAGGGCAAAACGCTCGTCGCGACCCTCCCGTCATACCTCAATGCTCTGCAGGGCAAGGGCGTTCACGTCATCACCGTCAACGACTACCTGGCGCAGTACCAGTCCGAGCTGATGGGACGGGTTCACCGGGCCCTCGGTCTTGAGACGGGCTGCATCCTGTCTGCGATGGAGCCGGCCAGCCGTCGCCTCGAGTACGCCAAGGACATCACCTATGGCACCAACAACGAGTTCGGCTTCGACTACCTGCGCGACAACATGGCGTGGGCCAGCGACGAGCTCGTCCAGCGCGGTCATAGCTTCTGCATCGTCGACGAGGTCGACTCCATCCTCATCGACGAGGCCCGCACGCCCCTGATCATCAGCGGTCCGGCCGACCAGGCGACCAAGTGGTACGTCCAGTTCGCGAGTCTGGTCAAGCGCCTGAACCGCGGCGAGGACGGCGAGGGCGATTATGAGGTCGACGAGAAGAAACGCACCGTCGGTGTCATGGAGGCCGGGATTGCCAAGGTTGAGGACTACCTGGGCATCGAGAACCTCTACGAGTCTGTGAACACCCCGCTGATCGGCTACCTCAACAACGCCATCAAGGCCAAGGAGCTGTTCAAACGGGACAAGGACTACGTCAACCTGAACGGTGAGATCCTCATCGTCGACGAGCACACCGGCCGGATGCTGGCTGGGCGCCGGTACAACGAAGGCATGCACCAGGCGATCGAGGCCAAGGAAGGCGTCGAGATCCAGAACGAGAACCAGACCCTGGCCACGATCACGCTGCAGAACTACTTCCGCCTTTACGAGAAGCTCTCCGGTATGACGGGCACGGCCCAGACCGAGGCCGCTGAGCTGCACAGCATCTACAAGCTGGGCGTCGTGGCCATCGACACGAACATGCCGATGATCCGCGACGACCAGGCCGACCTCGTGTATCGCACCGAAGCGGCCAAGTTCGCCTCCGTGGTCGAGGATCTCGCCAAACGTCACGAGCGTGGCCAACCGGTCCTGGTCGGCACCGTCAGCGTCGAGAAGAGCGAGCACCTCTCCGAACTCCTGCGTCGAAGGGGTGTCCCGCACGAGGTCCTCAATGCCAAGCAGCATGAGCGCGAGGCGTCCATCATCGCTGAGGCGGGCCGTAAGTCCGCGGTGACCGTCGCTACGAACATGGCCGGTCGTGGTACCGACATCATGCTCGGTGGCAACCCCGAGTTCACAGCCGTCGCCACACTCAAGACGAAGGGCCTGGACCCGGTCGAGACGCCGGAGGAATACGAAGCAGCCTGGTCGACAGCCTTCCAGTCTGCAGAGAAGGCCGTGGCAGCTGAGCACGATGAGGTCACCGCGCTCGGCGGGCTATACGTCCTGGGCACCGAACGTCACGAGTCGCGCCGGATCGACAACCAGCTGCGCGGACGGTCCGGCCGTCAGGGTGACCCCGGTGAGAGTCGTTTCTACCTCTCGCTGCAGGACGACCTGATGCGGCTGTTCAACGCCGCCATGGTCGACCGGTTCATGACCACGGCCAAGATGGAGGATGAGGTCCCGATCGAGTCCAAGATGGTCTCGCGCTCCATCCAGAGCGCACAGACCCAGGTCGAGGCGCGCAACTTCGAAATCCGCAAGAACGTCCTGAAGTACGACGATGTGCTCAACCGCCAGCGCGAGGTCATCTATGGCGAGCGTCTGCGGGTGCTCGAGGGCGAGGACCTGCACGAGCAGATCCGACATTTCATCAACGACGTCGTTGCCGGCTACGTCGCCTCGGCCACCTCCGAGGGGTTTGTCGACGACTGGGACCTCGAGAAGCTCTGGACAGCGCTCAAGACCCTTTACCCGGTCTCGATCAGCATCGCGGAGGTCGAGGAGGCAGCGGGTGGCCATGGCAGCATCACCGCGGAGATGTTGCGGGTGGAGCTCACCTCTGACGCCCATCACGCCTACGACGCACGAGAGCTTGCTCTGGGTGAAGAGGTTGCCCGTGAGGTGGAGCGCCGGGTCGTGCTCTCTGTTCTTGACCGCAAATGGCGCGAGCACCTGTATGAGATGGACTACCTGCAGGAGGGCATCGGTCTGCGTGCCATGGCCCAGCGTGACCCGCTCGTGGAGTACCAGCGGGAGGGATTCCTGCTCTTCGAGGCGATGAACGAAGCCATCAAGGAGGAGTCGATCGGCTACCTCTTCAATGTCGAGGTCGAGGTCAACCCCAACGATGTGCAGGACGCTGTCCAAGCCCCGCCCATGGACGGTTTTGAGGCCGCGAAGGCNATTCGGGCCAAGGGTCTGGAGATCCCGATGGCTCCGGCGCAACTGCACTACTCAGCGCCCAGCGACGATGGGTCGGTGCAAGAACGCGACCAGGTCAACACGGAGACAAGGGCGTCACGCAAGGCCTTGGACCCGCGTGGTGGTAGTAAGAAAAGCAGGGTGAAGAACAGGAACAAGGGACGCTGACCAGGTCAGCCGACCTGCAGCGCGCTGAGCACCCAACGGCGATCGACGCCGGTGAGACGCGGCGACCCCGGCAATCGCGGACGTGCGGACCGGTGTCTTCGGGTCCAGCATGGTGACCCCAGCGTTGATGTCCCCCGTCATCAAGAGCATCGACCTGGACCTGCGCCCCATCCACCACTGGAACGAGACAAGGGTCCGGGCCCACGTGTTCATCTGCATGCTCGCCGCCTACCTCGTGTGGCATCTCCGCCAAGCATGGGCGCCGCTGACGTTCACCGACGAGCAACGTCCCGACCCCGTCGCCCCCGCCCAACGCTCCCAGGGCGCCGACCACAAGGCAGCAACCAAGACCACCACCGAGCACCTACCCGCCGCCAGCTTCACCGCCCTGCTGGACCACCTGGGATGTCTGGCCCGGGTCGACCTCCGCTACGGCGACAACGACACCGGCCCCACCGTGCCCACCCACACCCACCCAACGCCGAGCATTCGAACTCCTCGGTGCACCGATCCCACTGACCCTGAAGTAGCCAGAACCCAAACACCCGAAAACAGTGAAACCCCTGCTCACCAGGGGTTTCACGCGTCA
>JGI24140J50213_10000410_pt1 | contig 20154 bp, 10 predicted proteins | sample BarGraIncu00222A_FD_50213 | JGI IMG/M metagenome (IMG submission 50213)
TTTTCTTTAATAGCTGGAGACTGAGAATGCCGCGTATACCGCCCCCATCCAGACTCAAAATAATACGATGGCTCATATCAATATTTAGATTTTGATAGGCCAGGGTTTGTTGAGGAGTAAGTGTTTTAATTGATTTTGCCATTTTTTTTGATTTAATTTTTTTGCTTACTCTAAACAGATTTCAGATAACCTATTGCAGGATAATGGGGTAAGCCACTATTTTTTATTATTAGCTATCTACGTATTTTACTGAAATAAATGGTGGCTGACCCCATTTACTCATAGCTGTTCGATTTGGGCGTGTATGTATTATCAGTGTCAGATTTATTTTTCATTATTTATTTTTTAAATTTTGTAAAATAAATTTATGATATGGAATTGCCATTCATGGTTTATTTGGATGAGAAAGAAAGTTATGATTTAGTTTGTTGATAAGTGAGTAAAGGATAGTAGAGGCAATTAAATAATCAAAGATGCTTTTGACAAACAAGAAACTTTTATATTAAAGCAATAGAGTACTTGATTATATAAAGATACATCAGATATTCGTCTTTCGACATTGATAGAAAAATAATTTTAAAAAATATCATAATGAATTAATTTAAGTACTGGACAAAAATTGACTCCATACCCATCTGCTTAATTGTGTAGTATTGTTAGCGAAATATGTAATAGTCTTTAGTGATTACAAATCCGCATCAGCAAATAAGCATAAATTTTTAATCCAATATATTGCAAAAGGTAACCCGAAAAATTGAAATTTAGAACAAGTTTAAATAAGACACGCAGTATGGTGCATAATCTTCAATTGAACCCCTGAAATAAATGGGGTCAAGTATACACATATTTAATCATTAATGCAACTTTAATGTGTTACCCGATCACTCTCTCTCATAGCACACCCTGACCCCATTTATCCTCGAGGTCTTTTCTGATCAACAATTTAGTTGAGTGAAATGGGGCCAACCCCTATAGTCCCCATTAAATTCTTAATTATCAATAGGATGAGATTATTGCTATTTGACAATGGATCATAATCAGGTTTTATGGTATTTCTACTAACATCAATTTTTTAAAAATACTAATATTTGTGTGTAAGAAAATCCTCTTTTCATAATCTAATACTAAAAATAATAAATTGAAATTATGAAAAAGATGAAACACACAACTATTTTTCTATTCTTAATAATCGCACAAATTGGTTACACGAAGTCCATTTTGTCTGATTATTCAACTTTTAATGTTATAGTAAAAGGTAAGGGGAATCCCATCATTCTTATTAATGGGATAGGTTGTTCTTCAGATGTATGGAGTGAAACTGTAAATGCACTTTCATCGAAAAATGAATGTCATGTAATACAAATTAAAGGATTTGCCGGAATTGCACCAGCTGTAGACTTAGACTTTAATAAATTCATCAATGAAATTATCTTTTACATTAAAGATAAGCAACTTAAAAAACCTGTTTTAATTGGGCATAGTCTTGGTGGTCTACTGGTACTTCGATTAAGTATCCGTGAACCTGATCTTGCTTCCAAAATTATCATATTGGATGACTATCCATCACCTTTAAAAGCATTTATCCCAAACATTACTCAACAACAGATTGACAGTCAGGCTACTCAAATAGCAAATCAGATCCAATCATTTTCTCCGGATCAATTTAGTCTTTTTGTCCATAATTCCCTTATTTCTTCAGTAACGGATAGTCTGAAATTATCTGAAATCATCCACTGGTATCAGGATTCTGATAGAAAAACATTGGCTACTGCCTATAAAAATTATCTTTCTACTGATCTTACGGATTCTTTGTCCGGAATACAAAAACCAGTATTAATTTTAGGGACTTGTGGATCTTTCAAAGCGGCAGGCATAAACGAGGATAAAGTAAAAGACATTTTCCAAATGCAATATAAAAATGTTAAAAAATGTACAATCAAAATATCTGCAAAAAGCCATCACTTTATAATGTTTGATGACTTTAACTGGATGATATCCAATGTTGAGAGTTTTATTAATAGTTAATATTGGCTCCGATGAATATTCAGGAAAAGGAAAATTATTTCTCAGAGATATATAACAACAATAAAGATAAAATACTTCGCTTGTGCTATGCATTTATTCCAAACAAGAATGATTCAGAGGATTTGTTTCATGAAATAATGATTAAGGTTTGGAGCAATCTGGACACATTTCAGAATAAAAGCAAAATAACAACCTGGATTTACAGGATTTCTGTGAATACAGCTTTGATGTACAAACAAAAGGAACTTAAGTATGCTTTTACAAATATAGATGCAGCCAGCATTCAATTTATTGCAGATGAGGACCATGTCCTAAAGGCTGTAGCCGGGCAGGATGTGGAAAATCTATACAAAGCAATTTCAACATTGGAAAAACAAGATCGGTTAATTATTAGTATGCAGCTAGAAGGACTTTCATATGATGAAATTGCTGAGACAATTGGCATATCAGTGAATTACGTAGGAGTGAAAATAAACCGGATTAAATCTCAACTTTTAAAAATATTATCTAAATAATTGAAGAAATGAAAGAACTGGAAAGTATTTGGAGTGGAAAAACTTTTATTTCACCCGAAAAGAAAAAGAATGATATTGTTGAACTTTATCATAAAATTGAATTAGAAAATCTTCAGAAAAGACAATCTAGAATATTTACGATAAAAGCAGTAGTGGTTGTAATTATCATATTTGCTTCAATGTTTTTGCTTTATACATTTCAAGCAACGACGAATACAACGCTTGTTTTTTACTCACTTTTTTTAATTGAAACCATCGCAATCTTCATCTTAAATTTCAAACTAAAGTTTAGTGTAAGTGATGAAATGTATACAATGCCTGCTCAACAATTTGCTGATAAGGTTTTGAAGAATTTAAAACGAGAAAAAACATTTATAAAGATTTGGTTACCAATGTATGTTTCGGTTCTGATCGTTCAGGTAAATCTGTTTTTTATGTTTTCAATTCATAACCTTGAAATCGCAAACCGGCTTATATTGCATTCATCCTTCACAGTCTTTACTTTGTTCGTTTTTAGTTTTAGTCTAAGAAGAAGAATAAAACGGTACAACATTGAAATTAAGCCGTTGGTTGATAGCTTTGATAAATAGTTAGTATTTAATGTGGGTCGAGTAGGCAAGGGCATTTCAGACCTTCCTCTCAAGGAACCGGACGTGAATGCCTTCAATAATTCAGTGAATAAACCAGCATCACCAGAATATCCAAGATGGAGCCGATTGCAGCGTAATAGTCAGTTAATATTTGGTGACATGAAAATAATTGTGCGGTTCATCCAAAATATAGGGGGGTTCATACAATAACTCGGGGTGGCACTTGCTTTTGTGTTAAAAAATGTTATAACTTTAAAGCGATCAAATTTTAAATTTCTGTTTTTGAACTTTGTATGAAATTTAAATTCTTCCTATTTTAACACTATTTTTAACTATAATTCAAACATTACTAATTCCTGAATACGCCTAACTATTATTGAGAGCGCTTACTTGTTATTGAATTCGCCTAGCTTTAATCGCATATGCCTATCAATTTCTTACTTATTAAATTCTTTAATTCAATTTTAGATTAAAATTCACTATTGTCCGGTAAAAGCTAAAGATATACAGAAGCCAAACCGAAGTCCGGCTTCTGTATATCTTTAGCTTTTACCGGACAATAGTGAATTTAATTAGCTTAAAGATTTTTCTTTATACCTATGTAAAACATGATCTATCCGCTGTATGCCGGACTTTTTTCGCACTTTGGCCGAAATTGTGTTACACCTATTTGAACCATGAAGAAGCACCCAATTGAAAGAAACTCAACAATTACATTAGCAAGATTGACCTTGTTAATTGTTCAAAGTTTTTTTTGTTTTACAGTGACGGGACAAACACTGGAAGACTTTACATCTTTAACGAGTAGCCAAGGCCTTTCCGAGAACAATATCCGGAGTGTTATGCAAATTCCGGATGGAAGAATGGTTTTCGTTAACGAAGGAATGATCAATCTGTACAACGGTGCGACATTCACCTATTTGCACATGCACGAAAATTTTAGTTACACATTACCTGCTTATCGAGGACTTCATCGCCTTTATTTAGAAAACCCCGAGCATTTATGGATGAAAAGGTACGGCCAGTTAATGCTATTCAATATCTTAAGAGAACGAAATGAGGCTAACTTAGATTCAATATTCAGATCGCTCGGTATAAACTCACCTTTGTCTGATTTCTTTATGGACGCGGATAATAACTTATGGTTTCTAACGTTTTCAGGCGATATTTATCTTAAAAAACATAATGCAAATGCCGCATCTTTCTTTATTAATCTCAAGAAAATTTCTGACTCGGATCCCATAACAGATATCTCGTCTTATGACAATAGTGTTTTTTTCTTTCTCAAGTCCGGGATCGTTCTGGCGTATGATATCGATAAAAGACAGCAAGTTTACCGGGGAAACTCATTGGAAAGACAAAACGCCGTTGATTACCTGGGTACAACTTATGTGATTAGGGGCGATAAACGTTTTTATGTATTGAGAAACGGAAACCGAGGAATTTTGATGACTTTCGATATCCCGTCAAGAACCTGGAGGAGGGTACTGGAAGTGCCTTATACTTTAAATACCTTATCTATTGGCCCCAAGGGTAAAGTGGTCGTCAGTGTAAGCAGCGGTGTCTGGACTATGAATAGCGATTTCAGTAATCTTCGATATTTTCCATCTTTACAACTGGCTGATGGTCGAACAATTAATACAGAAATCAGTACCGCGACATACGATAACCAAGGAGGTCTATGGCTTGGAACTTTAAATAAAGGATTGTTATATTATAATCCTGAAAGTTACAGGCTGGCCCAAGTTAACCGGGTAAGCTTTCCTACCCATGAAAAGAAGGAGTTAATTATCACCTCGTTTTTAGAGCTATCCCCCGCGAAGGAAATACTTGTTGGTACAAATCATGGAATATTCATTTACGATCCAACTTTAAAAAATATCAGGAAGTGGGACGCCATGCCAGATAATATCAACTGTTTTTCTATCTTAAAAGACGGTAAGGATGTTGTATGGTTAAGCTGCGATAAGGGGCTGTTCCGCTACTCAGGGGACAGGTGCCAGAAAATGGGTACTACGGCCTGGAAGAAAATAATTGAAGACGGGAATGGTGGGTATATAGCAATTAACGAACAGGATCAACTTTTTTATATTGACCCCAATACGGGTCGTGCTACTCCGATGATCATGAACATTAGTGGCAGCAAATCTCGGGCTTACGCTTCTGACGTTGTTTGCCGTGGAAATAATCTGTATGGTATTAATCCTACTTGTATTTTCCAATATAATGTCTTGTCAAAAAAGTTCATCTTTATTGAATTTAAAAAGAATAAGGCTTTTCATCAACTGAACAACTATCATATTAACTGCATTGCGCTTGACGCATGCAACCGGCTTTGGTTTGGCACGCAAGATGGTTTGAATATCTGGAACTTTAGTAATAACTCCCTGACGGAGCTGCACAGCGAAGACGGTATAGTAAACAATGATGTTAAGGCCATTATCTTCGATGACCATCGCGATGCCTGGGTGACCACAGCCTATGGGATTTCGAAGATCGAAATTAAAGCACCAGAAAACAAAATACATTTTACAAACTTTACGAAAACTGACGGAGTTATTGCTGAAAAGTTTAATAAACGCGCCTGCTTAAAGCTTTCTAACGGCCAGATCTTGATGGGTGGAATAGATGGGTTTAACTTGCTTGATCCTTCAAAACATATTGCAAATTTGCCGTTGAAGCCGATTTTTTACGACTTAAACGTTCAAGGCATATCAATTAAACCAGGCATTAAATATAAAAATACGCCGATCTTGGATCGCTCAATCACTGCCGGAGGCCTGATCACCTTAAATTATCGTCAGAATTTCTTCACTATTCACTTTTCCGGCCTAAACTATGCAAATCCATCCCGCACGGTATATCGCTATACCTTGTGGGGCGCTAATGATGCCTGGCATGAAACTGAGCCAGTAAATGGAGTAGGAACTGCCACTTATACCAATCTTGATCCAGGCAAATATCGGCTATGTGTTCGGGTCTCCGGTGATGGTGAGCGGTGGAGTTCTCGGGAATCCTCTCTGGAAATAGTAATTACAACGCCGTGGTGGAAAACCTTGCCTATGATGGTGATCTATTGGATAACTGGTCTGGCATTTTTAAGTGGCACATGGCTTTACTTTAACAAAAGAAGGAAAACAAAACAAAAGCTCCTGCAGGAAAAACGGTTGAACGAGATGAAGTTTACATTCTTTACCAATATAAGTCATGAATTAAGGACACCGCTTACTTTGATCTTAACCCCTCTGGGAATCATTTTAAAAGACCTTGACAACCTACAGTTAAAAACCCAGCTTCGGGGAGTTTACAACAATGCTGCTCATTTATTATCAATGGTTAATCAGTTGCTCGATTTCAGGCGCTTGCAAACCGACAAGGAGCATCTGCACCTCACCATTTGCGACCTGTCTGAAAGTATCAGGTTGTTAAGCGAGCCATTTAAGGAACTTGCGGAAACGAAAGGTATACGTTTCCAGATCGACACCCCCGGGTATCTCTGGCTTTACCTCGACAATGAAAAGTTGGAAATTATTATCAATAACCTTTTATCAAACACTTTAAAGTTCACGCCAGGGGGGGGGACAGTTAAGATCGAAGTAAACCACGGTATTTTTCCGGATACGGCAAAAGAAGCGGCCGTTATAATTATACAGGATTCGGGTAAAGGGATAGCAGCAGCTGATATTCTTCACATATTTAACAGATTTTATCAAGGCTCAAACCATTTTCCTGGTGAAATGAAAGGAAGTGGCATTGGCTTAAATTTGGTTCAGGAATATGTACACCTACATGGCGGTTTAATTGACGTTAAAAGCACCGTTGGACAAGGTGCTACTTTTTTTGTTTATTTGCCGTTTACTCGCCCCATAGCAAACGAAAATACGGCAGACGCCTTTAACGAACAGGAAGAGGTTAACAAACAGACGGCAAAGGTTTTGATTGCTGTGGATAATATTGAGTTACGCCACTTAATTGCGGGTCAGCTGCGCCCTTATTATCAGGTCATTGAAACGTGCGATGGTAAACAGGCGCTGAGCAGGATTACAACGGATGTTCCTGATTTGGTTGTCAGTGATCTGATGATGCCTGGGATGAACGGACTTGAGCTATGCCAGGCTATCAAAAGCAACATTCATACCTCCCATCTGCCCTTTATCCTGCTCACGGCTAAAAGATCAGAACATGCTCATTTCGAAGGATCCCATGTTAACGCCGACGCTTATATCACCAAACCATTTAATATGGAGCTGCTCCTGCTTCAGGTAAAAAATCTTTTGGAAATTCAAGAAAAGCGCAAGGCAGTATTTAAAAATTCAATTGTTATACCGCTGCACCTGGCCTCAGCATCAGAGATAGATGAAAAATTTATTAAGAAACTGTTGGAGTGCATTGAACGCAAACTGGCTGACGAAAATTATTCGGTTGAAGATCTTAGCAGCGATATGAATCTGGAACGATCAGGCTTATATCGTAAAGTGGTTGCTGTAACCGGACAAGTGCCGTCACTGTTTATTCGTACAATTCGACTGGAAAAAGCTGCGCAGTTTTTATTGCTCCGGCAAGATCCTATTGCAAAAATTGCTGAAATGACTGGTTTCAGTAGTTCGGCCTATTTCAGCAAATGCTTTAAAGACGAGTTTGGTGTCAAACCATCCGAATATTATGCCAGTTACAGCAATACAGTCCAATAGAGCTGAATAAAGCTTTTTCCATAACAAATTTCAATACCATTGATATTAATTTCAACATCATTGATAGCCCTTGTTTAGCAGGATGGATTAAGTTTGTAGGGTAAATCTATATAGCAAGCGAGTTATTAACCAAATGTAAAAGTAAAACCATACAAATTATGAAGGAATAAATCATACTTAATCTCTGAAAAAATGTCACGCATACCAAAATGTCGTGATTAGTTCGCTGTAATCCCAATTATATTTCTGTGGATACGGCCACCTACTGCCAATTATTAACCAAACAAAACTTAATAGTTTATTATGAAAAAAAATAATAATACGCAAACTAATACTATTTCGTTAAGAGTCCTATTCATTTTATTAGGCATTACTTTTATAGTAACATCTGCTACGGCAAAACCATATCTCAACGGTGCAGGTACAGCGGAAAGCAAGTATTTTACAGCCCATTTAAACAGTCACCTGAAGGGTTCAAATGATGGCGTGCCGGTAGCCGACAAAATCACCGGAATGGTAACAGACGAAGAAAATCAACCTTTGCCAGGTGTAAGCATTAAAGTTGTAGGTACAACTATTTCGACGGTAACTGATGTCAACGGCAAATACTCGATTAGTTTACCTTCCGGAAAAACCGATTTAAGTTTCACTTATGTCGGATTCATTTCACAAACTGTTTCGGTAGGAAAAACGAACATTCTTAACGTATCGCTGAAGGTTCAAGTATCCACTTTAAATGAAGTAGTTGTGATTGGTTATGGAAGTCAGCGACGAGCGGATGTGACTAGTGCGATCACAACAGCAAAGTCCAAAGACTTTATACAGGGGCCGGTAACTGACGCGGCCGAACTGCTAAAAGGAAAAGTTGCCGGCTTATCGATAACGAACCCTACTGCTGACCCCAGCGCTACTTCACAGATCAATCTGCGTGGAACCGGCACCCTATTAGGGGTCAACACCGGGGTATTGGTTATCATTGACGGCGTCCCCGGAGATCTGAAAACTGTTGCGCCGGAAGATATAGAGGAGGAGTCTGTGTTAAAAGACGGTTCTGCAGCGGCCATATATGGTGTTCGCGGGTCAAACGGTGTTATTATTATTACTACCAAGCATGCAAAGAGCGATGGAATTAGTCACGTCGACTACAGTAGTAACATTACTATTGGTCAAATAACCCGCGCGCCCCAATTGTTTACGGCTCAGGACTACCGGAATCAGATTGCACAAGGCATAAGGGACGCGTCCTATGATGTCGGTTCTTCAACGGATTGGATGAAAGCGATCACCAAAAGAGCACCGGCTTCTACTGTTCAAAACCTCAGTTTTAATGGGGGGAACAGTACCACTAACTATATCGCCTCAATCAATTACCGGCATCTGAATGGTATATTTATCGGATCTGACAATTCAGCGGTCAATGCCAGAGTTGCTATCAACCATAGCATGTTGAATGGTAAACTTAAATTTAACCTGGGCATTCAGCAGCAAAATGTTAATAGTTTGGCGGCTTTTGGTGGGTTTCAATATGGCATGGCTATGCAAATGGACCCTACAGCCCCGGTAAAAAATCCGGACGGGACCTATTACCAGCAACCTACCAACTTCGCTTATCAGAATCCGATTTCCGATGTTTACAACAGCTCACAAACTAATTCCTTCTTCAATAGCAAATATAATGCTACTATAACCGCGCTGCCGATTGAGGGACTGCAGTTACAGGCGACCGCCTCGTATAACAAAGGCGGGTATCAGAATTTATACTACGGAAATCATCAGAATATATCAACACTCCGTGATGCCCAGAATGGAGTAGCGAACATTTATCAGGGGCAGAATGTTAGCCGTTTTTTAAATTTTACGGCACAGTATGAACGTTCTATCGGCTATCACCATTTTTCAGTGCTGGCGGGTTATGAATACTCCGATTATAACTCCTTCGGTACGACAATAAGTAATCACAATTTTCCAACAGATTACTTTGGTTATAACCAGGTCCAGTTGGGAACAGCTCAAAAAAACGGTTTGGATGTTATTAATAGTGGGGCCACCATCAATAATTTAATAAGTTATTTCGGACGCGTAACTTATAATTATAAAGAAAGGTATATATTATTGGCCAGTATGCGCATTGACGGTGCCAGCCAATTATATGGCTCCAGTGAACCTTTTGGTAAATTTCCTTCTATTCAGGCTGGTTGGCGCATTACCAATGAACCGTTTATGAAAGGCCAGCAGATTTTCGATAATTTAAAACTTCGGGCCGCGTACGGTATCACAGGTAACCCACCTGCAGCCGGGTTTCTTGCCACCTCGCTATTGGGATATGGCAATTACGTCCTATATAATAACCTATGGATAAAGACGCTGTCACCAAGTCAAAACGCAAACCCGGCATTAAAATGGGAAGAAAAACACGAAACCAATCTGGGTTTAGATTATAGCTTACTGAAAGGCCGTATAACCGGCTCGATAGATATTTATGACAGGCGTGTTTCCGGCCTTCTTAACAATTATAGTGTACCAAGCCCGCCAAACTTATACCCTACAACTGAAGCGAATGTGGGCACCATGGAGAATAAAGGTCTGGAAGTTACCCTGAACATTATTCCTGTTAAATCTATAAATGTTCAATGGGCCACTACTTTCACTTTCTCTACGAACTCAAACAAGTTGGTTAGTTTGTCAAATCAGATATACCAGGCGTCAGTAAATTATTTTAATCAAGGATATACCGGGGCGCCGATTCAAACCTATACCCACAGGGTACAGGTCGGCGAGCCTATTGGTAACTTTTATGGCTTTAAAGTAGTTGGGGTTGACAAGAGTGGCTATTGGACATACCAGGAACCAAATGGCCAGGAGGTGACTTACGCTAACTTTAAACATGCTGACGGTGATAAACAGGTGATCGGAAATGGTTTGCCGAAATTTTATGCTGGTTGGAACAACAGCGTAACTTATAAAAATTGGAGCTTGAATATTACCCAGCGTGGCGCATTTGGCTTTCAGATCCTTAATTCACAACGGATGTTTGATGAAAACCCTAGTGTGAAGAATTACAATCGATTGAATACCGCTTATAATAATGTATTCGGGGTTACGCCTTTGAACAAGAATGTTCCTTTGGAATTGAATAGCTATTATATTGAAAAAGGCGATTACTGGAAGATCGATCAAATTTATGTCGGTTATACTTTCGCGAAACTTCAATCGAAATACATACATAATTTAAGTATAGGTATTTCTACGCTTAACACATTTGTTATTACAGGCTACAAAGGCATAGACCCCGAAGTTAACGAAAGTGGGCTTACTCCGGGTATTGACGGGCAGTTTACCTATCCAAGTCAAAGGCAATATATCTTTAGCCTTTCTGCAAGTTTTTAATGTAAAGGAACATAAATATTAAAAATATAGATGATGAAAAAATTAATGATTTTAATAATGAGTATTGTGGTCATGGTGGCCGTGTACTCTTGTACGAAACTGGATAAGGTAAACCCCAACAATATAATTACCAGTCAGTTTACCCCGCAAAGTCAGGATGTTGCTGCGCTTCTGGGCGTGGCTTATACGAATTGGCGCACGCTCGAACTTGGGAGGAGTGCTAACTCGATCTGGCGAACAAGCGAGGTTGCCTCAGATGAAGCCGTTATCCCGGCGCGCCCCAATGGTTGGGTAGATGGAGGAATATACCGGCGTGTTCACGAATTTAAGAACACGGCGGATGATGACAATTCTAATCAAATTTGGACTAATGCTTATGCGGGTATATCAAACTGCAATAGATTGCTATACCAATTAGACAATAATTTGATCCCCATTGCCACTGGTAAGGATGCGATCGAAGCGGAACTAAAAGTACTAAGGGCGTCCTATTACTATCCGCTTTGCGATTTTTTTGGCGGGGTTCCCATTGTAACTAAATTTGATGTGCCGTCAGGTTATTTGCCAACGCAGAATACACGAGCTGAGATTTATAATTTTATTATATCAGAGATAACAACTAATCTACCGTTGCTAAGTAAGAATAACGATGCTACTACCTACGGAAAATTTAATCAGTGGGCAGCTTACGCACTTTTGGCTAAGATGTATCTAAATGCCGGAGTGTACACCGGGACACCCGACTGGGCCGATTGTATCAAAGCCTGTGATGCTGTTATCAACTCGGGAAATTTTAGTCTGGAGGCGGTACAGGCAAATGTTTTTGCCACGAATAACGCGGGCTCTAAGGAAATTATTTTCTCAATTCCGTTTGATAACGTTTATACGGCAGATGGAAACACCGCCTGGACCTTACACATGGAAACACTGCAACCTGAAAATCAAGCGACATACAATTTTCAAAACTCGCCCTGGGGTGGTATCTGTGCAGATCCGCAATTTATCAATACGTTTGATCCGAGTGATAACCGTTTAACAGCGAACTGGGTACAAGGTCAGCAATATACCTCTTCTGGAGCCATTCTTATGGGCACGATGGATAGGTTCAATGGTAAGCCGCTGGCCTACGTCAATACTTTACCTGGGGTGGATTCTTCGCAGGAAGTACATGGATTCCGTTTGGGTAAATTTCAAATTCAACAGGGCGAACTGGTCGGAATGAGTAATGATTTTCCGTTGTTCCGCTATGCTGATATATTGATGATGAAAGCAGAAGCTTCTTTGAGATCGGGTGATCCTGGTACTGCCGCCGCCCTCGTTACGCAGGTTAGACAAAGAGATTTTCTAAGCAATCCGGCTAAAGCGACGGTAACCGCTGCTCAACTTCAAAGCGACCAGACGGTTTACGATTATGGACTGCGTAACCACCTTCAGACTACACACGAGACTGTTGTCGATATTCAATACGGCCGTATGCTTGATGAATTAGGGTGGGAATTTAACCAGGAAGGCAGGCGGAGACAGGATATGATCAGGTTTGGTATTCTTTGCACGAAATCTTGGCTATCGCATTCACCGCCGACCAGTAACTATAGAAACCTTTTACCGATTCCAACAAGTGCAATCACTACCAACAAAAATATCATACAAAACCCGGGTTATTAACACAATTGGTTTATATATTTTCTCTTAATTTAAATTGATTTACTTTAGCATATGGCGGCGCCCGCCGTCATATGCTAATTTTATTTTAAACTTTAATTAATAAAACTTGCAACAGATGGTCAAACTTAAATTGTTCAAAATCACCGCCGGTATAATTCCACTGCTGATACTGGTATTGGTGGAGTTGTGCCTGAGATGGGGTGGCTATGGGCACGATACCCATTTGTTTATCACTGATCCCGATAATCCATCGTTGATAGTCATGAACCAATACGCTTCGACAAGGTTTTTTTCCGACACANTGAACGCGACCAAAGGATATGCTGAACCCTTTTCACGTGAGAAAGCACCTGGTACTTTGCGCATTATAGTACTCGGTGAATCTACAGCTGAGGGGTATCCTTATTTTCACAACGGCTCGTTTCACCGTTGGTTACAATACCGGTTGATGCATACATTTCCTAATCGGAAGATCGAGGTTATAAATCTGGCCTTAACAGCGGTTAATTCATATACAATCCGTGATTTTAGCGAGGAAGTAGCTCAAGTCCAACCGGATGCGGTGCTGATCTATATCGGTCATAATGAATATTACGGAGCGTTAGGCGTCGGCTCAACCAGTAATATAGGCAGTAACCGTACTGCCATCAGGTTTCTCCTCCAAGTCCGTAAACTAAAGATTGCACAGCTTTTCCAAAATATTATCTATAGTTTAAGACATGCCGGGACAGACAATCGCGAAAACCTGATGAAAAGAATGGTTGCTTCTCAATCTATTCCTTATGGGAGCAGTGATTATCTTAAAGGGATAGCGCAGTTTAAAGAAAATATGAATGATGTTTGCTCGACATTTCAAGAGAAAAATATCCCTGTTTTTATCAGTACTTTGGTAGCCAATTTAAAGGATTTAAGGCCGTTTGTTACCGATTCAAGTAACAGGGGGATTACAGCCGATCAGTATTTTGTAGCAGGCAAATTGTCCTACCATGCTGGGGAGTCTACGAATGCCTCACGGGATTTTATGCGGGCAAAAGAGCTTGACCTTCTTCGTTTTCGGGCGCCGGAAGCCATCGATTCGGCTATCCGGCAATTACCTTCGAAATTTAACAATGTTCACTTAGTTGATTCCAGGGCATTATTCGAGTCAAATGAGCCGCACCACATCATCGGAAATGAAACATTGTTGGAACACGTCCATCCGAACCTATTTGGCTATGCCCTTCTTTCAGATGCCTATTATCAATCACTAAAAAAATATAAGATCATCGATCCCGATACAACGCAAGAAATGCCGTTTTCCCAGCTATTGACTAAAATGCCGATTACGAAAGTGGATTCCTTGAATGGAGCCTATCAGATTTTAAGACTCAGGGCGGGTTGGCCTTTTAATGAAAAGATTCCCTTTAGTTTTAAAATTGGCAATTCGCTGGATGAACAGATTGCCGGGCCGCTATCAGTTAACCGAATAAACTGGATGACAGCGATGAATCAATTATTTCAACAAAGTATGGCACATCATGACAAAGTTACGGCACTCAAAGCAGCCGAAGCGGTGTCGCTCGAAAACCCATCCAATACGACTTATTATATTTATTCTGCCAGACTTAATTATGAGTTGGGGAATATGGAGGAATCGGCTTACTACTTTAAACGCTGCTTCATGCAGGATCCGACAGATCAAAATGCTATGAATCTTTCAATTTTCTATATCAAGACCGAGCAGCCCGATAGCGCGCTGAAATGGGCTAATCTATGTCTCCAGAAAAATCCAGACAACAGAAGTCATTTGATCTGGAGAGATTTGGTTGCCGAATTAAATGGCGCTATCAGAGAAATGAAAAAAGGTACAATTGACCCTTTACTTAAGGAACGAATCGCATCGGCATACAGTCGATTAGGTGAACAGCAACTGGCGAAAAAATATCAGAATTAAAATGGGGAATACAAAAAGAGATAATAGGATTTTTGCAACGGTAATGGCAGCGAATTTAGCGGTCATATGTTTCCTGGGCTATCGGCATAACGGGAAGATTAATATTTACCCGCTGGGAATTGGAATTCTACTTTTGCTACTTGCTCTTTTTTATCCTGGGGGAATTGCAATTTTTAAAATACCTTTGGAAAAGGTCGGCCGTTTACTTGGAGCAGTACTGACAGTGGTGTTATTACTACTTCTTTATCTTTTAATAGTCTGGCCAACCAATATAGTAAACAAAATGAAGGGCTCAGATAAACTAAAGCTCAGATGGGATAGTTCGTCAAGCACTTATTGGGAGCAGGCCGAAATTAATTCCCAAAAGAATATGAACCAACAATTTTAAATGATGATAAGTATATTATGTGAATTCCTTCTCTTTTTAAAAGAAAGAAAGAAATATTGGTTGTGGCCCTTTATATTTTTTGTCCTGCTATTCAGTGTTTTTCTTATTGCGGCACAAAGCACGGCATTGTCATCATTTATTTATTCATTGTTTTAATATGTATATACTAGGAATATCCGCCTTTTTTCACGATAGCGCAGCTTGTTTGCTCTACAATGGAGAAATCGTAGCTGCCGCCCAAGAAGAGAGGTTTACCCGGTTAAAAAATGATCAGGGATTCCCTACTCAGTCCATTGGTTTTTGCCTTGATCAGGCCAGTTTAAGATTGAGTGATATTGATTACATAGTATTTTATGAAAAGCCATTTATAAAATTTGAAAGGCTTTTGGAAACTTTCTTTGCATTTGCTCCACGCGGATTTGTATTTTACCTGAAGGCATTGCCCGTTTGGATAAAAGACAAATTGTTCATGAAACGAATAATTATCAAGGAGCTAAAAAAAATAGATAATAATTGGCAGCCTGAGCATAAAAAGCTATTGTTCGCTGAACACCACCAGTCCCATGCTGCCTCAGCATTTTTCCCATCACCGTATCAGGAAGCAGTGGTGCTTACGATGGATGGAGTTGGCGAATGGGTAACAACAGCTGTAAATATCGGGTCAGAAGGGAAGCTCCGCCAGGTAAGCCATATCAATTTTCCCCACTCTATCGGCTTGTTGTATTCTGCCTTTACTTATTATCTAGGGTTTAAAGTCAACTGCGATGAGTATAAGGTAATGGGACTGGCTCCTTTTGGCGAACCTCGCTTCAAAAAGAAGATTTTTGAACGACTAATTGATGTTAAGCCCGATGGGTCTTTCCGGTTAAATATGCATTATTTTAACTATGCTACCGGGCTTACGATGATTAACAAAAACTTCGCTACGCTTTTTGGGTCGGAGGTGAGAAAGCATGATGAAAGCCTATCGGGTTTTCATATGGATTTAGCTGCATCCATTCAAAGTGTTACAGAAGATATAGTCCTTAAGATGACGCGTGCCCTTCATGAAAATTTCCCATATGATAATTTGTGCCTTGCGGGAGGTGTTGCACTCAACTGCGTTATTAATGGTGCATTGATCCGAAAATCCCCGTTTAAGAATATTTGGATACAGCCCGCGGCGGGCGACGCCGGTGCTGCAGTAGGTGCCGCATATGTTGCATACTACGATTATTTAGGCAATAAACATGAAAATCAACAGGGGAAAGATAAAATGAAAAACAGCTTACTGGGTCCTGAATTTAACGCCAAAACCATAGAGCAAATACTTAGCAGGTTGAAAATCGACTATAAGAAATTAGAGAAAAAAGAATTTCTTTATGAAATAGCAAACTTGCTGGCCCACGGGAAAATTGTCGGCTGGTTTAATGGCAAAATGGAATTTGGCCCCAGGGCATTGGGTAACCGAAGTATTCTTGCTGATCCAAGAAGGGCAGATATGCAATCAATTCTTAATCAAAAAATTAAATTTCGTGAATCATTTCGCCCTTTTGCTCCTGCCATATTAAAAGAATATTGCAATGACTACTTTGATTTAAATGTAGAAAGTCCATATATGCTACTAACATGTGGTCTAAATAAAAGCCAAATTACTGACCAGGTTAATTATAAGAGCCTTTATGGCTTTGACCGCCTTAAGGGCATACCATCAACAATTCCCGCAGTAACGCATGTCGATTTTTCTTCCAGGGTACAAACAGTAGATGAAAACAATGGGGAGTTTAGAGATTTACTGCTGTGTTTTTATGAGCTTACCGGCTGCCCTTTACTCGTCAATACATCCTTTAACCTTATGGATGAACCGATTGTTTGTACACCTGAAGATGCCATTCACTGCTTTTACAGTTCAGGTATTGACATTCTCGCATTCCCCAATATTATAATTTCGAAAACGGCAAATGATGCTGAACCACAAAAAAAAATTTATGAATATGTTTCGACCAATTCTTAATGCCGGAATATTGACGGCTCTGATTGGATTAATCGGGTTAGATGTGCACGCACAATCAAACTCGATGCAATTATTCTCCCTGGACGAAGTGCGGCTGTTGAAAAGCACATTCTTAAATGCGGAAAATATCGACTTGAAATATATGCTAAAATTGGATCCCGACCGCCTACTCTCGCCATATCTTCGAGAAGCGGGTCTAAAACCCAAAGTAGAAAGTTATGGTAACTGGGAGAATACCGGATTAGACGGTCATACTGCAGGGCATTACCTTACAGCACTTTCTCAACTGTATGCGGCTACAGGTAATATTGAGTGTAAAAAGAATGTATTACATTGATTTTATTCCTTATATCAATACCTTTTGGTAATCATAATTACAACAAAAATAATCTTATTACTAAAACAAATCATCAAAATGTTTTTTTATATATTCTGTTATCTTTGTCTGTTATCAAGGTTGCGAATTTCAGTCAGTGTACCTCTATTTCTATTACCTTTTCACCTATTCTAAACTAAAAACTATACAAAAAAAACACTTCTTGTGCATCAAATATCCGGAGAAGATCTCATCAAAACGAACAGGAATAAAGTATAGGGCTCAATTGAGAAGAGACTGTCTCGTGTGATAAATGTAATGTAGAGACTTGATTGATAGAACAACTATCTAAAGAAAATAGGCTGCTGAAATTTTGAGTGTATCCCTACTACCAAAAAATTTGTTCACAGTGGAAAATTAACTCCAGTTTTTACCGATAAATTATCACATATGAAGTATAAGTTATAAGAAGTCCAAAAACATTTAGAATAATCTTTCATGACTTTGGCCCTTCTCTAGAAATGGTGGGGCTTTTTGGTTTAATTCTAAATGTTAAAAAATGTCTCTTAGGATTCTTTCAGGCATTACTAAAATTGTTTAGGAAGAGTTACAGAAAAAGTTAATAAGGCAGTATAAACTTATATTTGTTTCATAAGTTGTTTCATAACATGAAAAACCACCTACTGCAATAAAGCTGTAAGTGGTTGTATCTTAGGCTCCCCCTGCTGGACTTGAACCAGCGACCCTCTGATTAACAGATAAAAGTCAATCTAATGAAACATTTTGTATTTTTTAAATACTGATATTAAAACCGTCGGATCAGAAAATATTAAATTATGAATTTTAGCTATCAACTCAAACGATGAATTCTGGGTTATTTTCATACATGTGGGACAAATGTGGGACAAATCACATAAAAGACAAAAGCCAACTATTGATAATCAAATAGTTGGCTTTTGTAAAAAATTCAAATTGTGACCTTAATAGGAATCGAACCTATATTTAAAGTTTAGGAAACTTCCGTTCTATCCGTTGAACTATAAGGCCGCAATACATTCTGTAACGAAGACTTTAATCCGGAGGTTAAAGCCCTGCAAAAGTAGCACTTTTCGGTAAATATCAAAACTACAAATACGAGACAGGCTATCTTACCTCGCTTCCATTATCAAAATTAAGCGTAGGAGCTACAAAACAAAGCTTTCCCGCGTCATTTTCAGCCATCAGAATCATCCCCTGGCTCTCGATACCCTTCAAATCACGTGGAGCAAGATTCACAAGAATGCTGACCTGTTGCCCGATGATCTCTTCGGCAGTATAGTGTTCAGCAATCCCCGAAACCACAGTGCGTTTATCGATACCGGTATCAATAGTAAGCTTCAACAATTTCTTGGTCTTGGCAACTTTTTCAGCTGCAATGATGGTTCCTACCCTGATATCCATCTTAGAGAAGTCCTCAAATTCAATGGTGGGTTTTGCAGGTGTTACGACCCTGTTCTCAACTTCGTTGGCTTTCTTAGTGTCCAATAACTTCTGAACCTGAGTTTCAATCACACTGTCTTCAATCTTTTCAAACAGGAGTTCAGGTGTTCCCAACTGATGTCCGGGTTGAAGAATCGAAGCATTTCCGGCATATTTCCAGACCAATGCATCAAAGTTAAGCATCTTCAAAAGCTTAGTGGCACTGAATGGCAGGAAAGGCTCCGAAACGATAGTGAGGTTAGCACAAATCTGCAATGAAAGGTTCAAAATGGTTTTAACCCGTGCTTCATCAGTCTTGAAGACCTTCCAGGGCTCGGTTTCGGTCAGATATTTATTACCCAGACGGGCAAGGTTCATCATTTCATTCAAAGCTTCCCTGAACCGGTAGTTTTCAATGCTGGCTGCAATCCTGTCGGGGAACAATGCCATTTCAGCAATGACCGCTTCATCTGTTGCATTATATTCACCAGCTTCGGGGACAAGTCCACCAAAATATTTATGGGTCAGCACCAGGGTACGGTTTACAAAGTTACCATACACCGCCAGTAACTCATTGTTATTGCGGGCCTGGTAGTCTTTCCAGGTAAAATCGTTATCCTTGGTTTCAGGAGCATTGGCCGTTAATACGTAACGCAACACATCCTGTTTACCGGGCAGATCTTCAAGATATTCATTCAACCACACCGCCCAGTTGCGTGAAGTCGAAATCTTATCGTTCTCCAGATTCAGAAACTCATTGGCTGGCACATTTTCGGGCAAGATAAAACTGCCTTCAGCCTTGAGCATGGCCGGAAAAATGATACAATGAAATACAATGTTGTCTTTGCCGATAAAATGAACCAATTTAGTATCCGCGTCTTTCCAATATGGCTTCCAGTCTCTCCCGGTCTTTAAACTCCATTCTTTTGTTGCGGATATATAGCCAATGGGCGCGTCAAACCAGACATATAAAACTTTTCCAATCGCATCTTTAAGCGGAACCTTTACACCCCAGTCGAGGTCACGGGTCACCGCACGGGGTTGCAATCCCTGGTCAATCCATGACTTACATTGCCCGTAAACGTTTGTCTTCCAGTCGTCTTTATGACCTTTCAGAATCCATTCGCGTAACCATNGNTCATACTTATCGAGAGGCAGAAACCAATGACGGGTCTCTTTCATGATAGGCACAT
>JGI24140J50213_10000413_pt1 | contig 20025 bp, 20 predicted proteins | sample BarGraIncu00222A_FD_50213 | JGI IMG/M metagenome (IMG submission 50213)
AAGTTCAACGACCTGAAAGACAAACCACTCGAAGAGGCACCGGTTCCTTTTGTAAAGACAGTCCCCGGTAGTGGTCCTCGTCACTTTATCTTTCATCCAAACGGAAAGTTTGCCTATATCATTGAAGAGATCTCCGGCACCATCGAAGCCTTTAAATACAATGATGGTAAACTCGATAATATCCAGAGAATCGCGACCCACAAAGAAGAAATTAAAGAGGGTTACGGTGCTGCAGATATTCACATTTCGCCCGATGGAAAGTTCCTTTATGCCTCAAACCGTGGAGTTGAAGACAACATTGCCATCTTTTCTATTAAGAGCGATGGGAAACTGACTATCGTTGGCTACCAATCAACGCTTGGTACTCATCCGCGGAACTTCGGTCTTGACGCTTCTGGCAAGTTCCTCATCGTTGCCAATATGCACAGTGGCGATCTGCAAGTCTTTAAACGCAACGCCAAAACAGGTCTGTTAACTAAAGTCGGCAACGAAGTCAAAGTCTCCAGTCCTTCCTGTGTTGTCATCAGACAATATAAATAAACTCCAATGAATAAATGGTGTCATTAATAAATGGGTCCTGTCACCATTTATTTGACACCATTTATTCTCTGTGAAGTAATTTTAAATAAATTGTATATTATACCCTAACTTTTAAAAAATATCTCTTTCATGAGAACTATAAAATTGGTAATTATGGGGCTTATTAGTTTTTTATTTACTTTAAAATCAAATGGACAATCTCATTTGATTGATATAACGTCACAATCTGAAGAGGGTTTCCATGATTTAGTATTAAATATTGTCGATAAACAAATTAATAATGATCAGTGGATTATCATAGCTAAAGGACAATATAAAGGGATAATTGTGGGGGTGAAAATTAAAATTAAAAATGAACTAAATCCCGGAATAGTGAATGGTGTGGTGGATAAGTCTGCAATAATTAAAAACGGAGTTGAATTTTCCACTATTGGAAAAGAAAGTGATAATTTTATTGAAATTCTTTCAGGGTTATATGGATTTCCAACTAAAAAGAAATTTACATCCAATCCTTTGTTATTTACTTGTATACCATTAAGTTCAACTCAAGTATTATTAGATAAAGGATACTTTAAATTCAAATTATTCTTTGATAATACAAATATTAATAATTTATATTCTGAGATTTATTTAAATCCCAATTTCCCAAAAGGATTGATTGAGATTACCGAAAAAGACCCTGGGTACAGAGAAAACCTTATTAAAGCAATGACAAAATAAAAATGTAATAAATATGAGGTCACTGATATTAATATTCTCAGGTTTCCTGATGACAGCTTTATTCGTGACAGGCTGTAATAATACAAGAACCTCAAATCAAACTGTCAATGCTGATACTGTCAATGTTCGTGAAGTTGTAAGACCTGATAGTATAGAGATATTAACTCTCGTCCGAAATATGTACAGTTGGTATGAAACCAAGAGTACTAAAGGAGAGTTTTTCGGACATCTAAAAAGACCAAAGGATACTGTATATTCAGGAATTGACTGGAAGGCAAACTCAAACAGGATGAAAGAGCTTGAAAACACCAACTTTTTCGCAAAGGAGTTTCTAGACAACTACCAGAGAATTGCAAGATATATAGACAGTGAACTACGGCAGGGACAGGCGCAATGGAATGTTGGTTATATGTCTCCCTTTGATTCTGATGTTAATGAATGGTGCAATTGTCAGGATTATCCGGATAATTACTGGAACAAGATAACAATCTCTGATTTAGTGATAGGTAAAGAAAGAGCAACCTTTAAATGGAACTGGGGAGAACATATTTACTATTCGGTCCGCGTCAAAAAAGAACAGGGAGCATGGAGAATTGCATGGTTGGAAGGATTTGACTTCACTAAATACAGTGATATGAACTAGTCTTGTTGTGGCTTAAAAGACAATCCGCTTTATACTGTAACTTAATCCAATTAAGAATTCTGTGTTATCCTCACACACAAAAAAAAAACACACACTTAACATTTAGTCAACTTCAAGAGAAAGAATCATCGGTTGGCTATTTCTTTTTCGAATTGCTCACTTCCCTTGCGGAAATATTCAATAATCTGCTCAGGCGTCATGTTAGCAATTTCATTGTTTATTTTTTCTCTTAATGCACGCATCATCTTAACTGCATCAAAAGGTTTATTTTTATTCTTCATAATCGATAATGTCTTTTGGTGAACGAATCTCAATAACTGGATAACCGTTCATGATATTGATATCATTGTAATTGAAACAAGTTCTGAAGTTAGTCCCAAAGACTGAAAAAGTGTTTTGACATTATCAGGAGCGTTTAGTAATTCACTTCTTGTTAAGTCTGAAATTACAAGGCCATATTCATGATTTATGAATTTGTCGAATAGCTCTTTCGTTTCAGTTTCAAATTCCTGATCAAAATATCCACCGATCACTGAAGTGTCAATATATATTTTCAGCTTTCTCATAAAGTGCTTTATGCAAAGATACTAAATTATGAGGCGAATTCAAAATCGACTGTTTTATGTATCCATTAAAGGATGGTTTTACCGGTTTATTTAATTGTTTTTTTAAAGCTGTAATATAAAGTTACTCCAATACGGATTCCGTCCCATTGGGGTTTTACGGGTTCATGGGAATCGGGATTGATTAATCTCGCGTCTTTATTGCCCGGTGAATGGTAGCCCTTTTCAATGCCAAAGTAATAAGAGAGATCCGCCGATAATCTGATCTTAGCATTCAGGACCCGGATATAATTAACCCCGGGCTGAAGAAAGATCCCCATTGCCTTTAAATTACTTTCGTCCTTTGTTGATTCTCCTGAAAGCGTCAGATCTTCTTTAATCTTCATGCTGCTCAATGAAACACCTGCTTCGAAAGAGACATTCATTCCGTTTGTTTGCATGGGATTCTTTCCAAACAACAGCTTGATACCCGGGAAGATTCCTTGCTGGACATTGTCGAAGGTATATTTTCCGGAATAATCAGAAAGGGTCATTCTGGAACCTGTTGAAGTCGAAGAGACTGTGTATCCGAATGCCATGTTCTTAGGAAAAAAAAACAATAGATCAATCCTGGAAAAGACCCATGGAGGGAAATTATCTTTTATAACGGGCTGAAAAGGCAGAGATTTGATAATGGTCTGGTTAAAATTTTTGGTTGAATTCATGCCAAAAGTAGCCCCGCCCCCACCGAAGCCTGCAATGAAATCCTGGGCTTTAAGGGTTGTGGAGAAAACGATCAATGTTGCAGCAATAAGTAAATTCAGTTTATTTAATTTCATATCAACAAGTTATTTAGATCCATTTTATAATTTTAATGCTGCACCCTTGCCCCATAAAAGTTGTCCGTATTTATAGAAAAATGTCCAATCCATATATCCAAAATCATCAATTGTTGCTACCTCTTCTCTTGTACCATTCATGACATCAAATAATATCAGTTTGGTTTTTTCACACAAAAGCATCTTTCCCGACTTGATGTCCACATTGTAAGCGTTCTGTATTACAGCAGGAAAGATCCATTTCTTCTCAATCGTCCATGTGTTGCAATCGACTACTTCAAGACGGTTATTATAAACTCTCACCAGTTTTTCATTATTCCCAGGTAAATATTCGACTTTCATAATTTGATCAATGCCCTGATTCGTTTCGGTCTGAAGCAGAACCATCTGATTGTCTTTGTACTGATAATATTCGCTGCTATTAGTGGTTAACATAAAGAAAAAGTTCCCTGATCCGGAGATCTTACTGTAATATGATCCACTGCCCGGAAGAAGAATCTCTGCCAACTTTCTCTCGTTGATATAGTCATACATTACAGCTGTTTTATTGTTTATCATGATACCTGTTCCTGAGTTGGAGACAGAAGCGGTATATTGTATTTGAGGAAAAGATGAGGAAATATTTATGCTCTTGCTCTTTGTCGAATCGGTGAGGTCTTCTAAATAAATCTTTTGATTGATATTCACCCTGGTTATCATATATTTACAGTTTTGCGAAAGGAAAAACTGAGAGACTATCTCTTTGTATTTTATGGTCCGCGTAGTGGTAAATGTGCGATGATCAAACTGCAATATTACAGAAGAGTTGTCGTTTAACAAATAAGAAACCGGTTCCTCTCCTGAAAGTATGGAAGTATATTTAGGAATCGTTAAGCCATATGTTGCTGTGGTATAAGTCGATAAAAAAGCGGTTAAAAACGGAGTACTGTAGTGATTGTCAGACAGTGCAACAGGGGTTATGTAAAACTCATAACTGTGGCCAAATAAAGGGTTGGGAACCATGTAAGATTCACCGGAAGCAATGGGTAATTCGGTTATTTGTTGCATAGACCCATATCTGTCCTTAAGGGATATGCGATAACTTTTCAGGTTATTATAATAAGGGGGTTTATCCCATTTTAAAACGAGATCACCATTTGCAGCATTCTCAGACCTTATTACAGGAAGAGGGCCCTGGATTTGAGGACCGAATCCCGAATAACGATCGTTATTTACGATATAATATCCGGAAAGTTCACCGTGATAGGTAGTATCTATGAATGATGTAACAGTACTGGAATTAATGGTAGCAAGCAGATAAGAGGTTGGTATCCCATAAGGCATGGACTTATATAATTTATAGTTTATAAAATCAACTCCCTTATACTTTTCCCATTCAACTCTGAGCCTGCCATTTACAAAATCTGTCTTTATGACATGGGAAGCCATCTTATCCTCGTTCGTAATTTTAACAATCCATTTTCGTGAAATCAGGAATCCCTCTGCACCCATTTTGTCAGCAATACTGCCGGTTTGAGATCTGGTGAAGATCTTCAATTCCATAGGATATATTTTCCCCGGGGCATCATTAAATGTCCATGAATAATCAACGACATCGTAGGCAAAATCTCTGTTGTTTTGGACTACCCCGTTGATAACAAATTGGGCCCAGTTGACTTTATCACCATGAAGACCATAAGCAAAGGTGACTTTCTGATTAAATGGCACAAAAATAGTATCTGTAGCCAGGTTGAGGTTTATTTCAATGTTGGGGATACTCCCTGTTGGATTTATTGTTACAAATTCTTCACCTTTGGGATTAAAGGTGCAACTTTGAAGGATGAATAAAATGAATACAAGAGAGCCAAGATAGATCTGTTTCATTTAAACGGGTTTATTTTAACTGAGGATCAAATCATTAATACTATTTAAAGAGCAGGTAACCGGGTCAATCAGAATAAAACAGGGAATAAATAACAGTTTATTCATTCCCTGTTTTGAGATCATTTAGTTTGACATTAATATGACAGCGATAATGTTTACACCAAATGCAATGCCCCAGTTCTTCCAAACTTTGCCTTGTTTTATTTTCTTTGCCCTTTGGGTATACCCGTTGAAATACTCGGATCTTTTCATCAGATCGGCATTGGGGTACCTCAGGTTGTCTATTTGTGGTGGCGTTGAGGAACAGGCAATTGCCGGTATCAGGCCAACTATAGGAGATAATAAACTGGTGAGTAAAGTTCCGGTTCCTGCTCCTGAGTAACCGGTATAGTATCTTGAAGCGTCTATTTGTCCCTGGACATAAAGGTCATTTCCTGAAGAACTGTTTGTCGTATAAACAACATTGGAGACGATTTCTTCTTTAAAAGTGTCTTTGGTGCCATTTTCATAACGGATCAACTTTACATTTGTCTTGGGTACAGTAAATGTCGGACCGTTCTGATTGTCAAACTTCTTGTACTTTATGTCATCTGCAGTTATTTCAGAAACTTTGGCTTTAATGTCTTCATTTGTTCTCAGGGTGATGATGTCTTGTGAGAAGCAATGGTTGAAAGTGAAAATGAGAGTTAAAAGAATAAAGATGATTTTTTTCATTTCATTAATCGTTTTTTAGTTTTCCTACTGGTTTGGCTTTTCGGTTTCGCCCCGTTTTTTTATAATTGGTTCACGGACTCCATTATTTAAAAATATAGTTTTTAAAAATCACTGTAAATATTTAAAATATTTTCGTTAAAAGCAAGTAAAGTTGGGAGTTATTGTATGAACCCCCCGTTTTTTTGGATGAAAGGATCATTTATTTTTTTGGATGGTCTAAAGTGAGTGAAAATGGGGGCAATTTTCAAGTCGCAGAAAGGTGATGTAGGGAGGCCTCTTGTGGGTCTCCACGGGTAATGAAGATTTTTTATGTTTTTCATGGGCGGCCACAAGGGCGGCCCCTACATTTTGTATATCTTTTTGATTGTATTTATTTGATTCTGTATGTCAGGCCAAAACGGATCAGGCGGGCCTCACTGGCTGCGCTACTTGATCCAGTGCTGCCTGCAACATAAAATCCCTTGACATAATTCACTAAACCATAAGAATAGCCCACATAGACGCCAAACTTGTTATAGTCGGCAGAAACCTGAACACGTGGTCTGAAATCAAAACTTTGGGTCTTCCGATCAACGGCTGTCGTGTAACTATTACCGCTTTCTGAAACTGCATCTCCTTTTTCATCGGCTGACATCACGTAGCCAATATCGAAACCTCCAATAACATCGACAGATAACGCTTTGAAATTTAAACGTTTTCCAACATATGGGAACAGATTCAGGAAATGATAATTCAGGAAAGTTTTACCGGTTGCGTTATCGTAATTCAATGAATTCAATAGATCATAGACTTGGTTAATGGTTACTTTGCTTTTCAGGTTTTCGAATCCAAAATCAACTCCCGCGATATAGTTTCCTTTGGTAATGTGTTTGAAGTTACCGGAGAGACCTATACATATTCCATTTTGCGTACCGTAAGGGTTGTTGGTATAGCCTGAAGAATAGACTGCTGCTGCAAGGTTTATAAATGTTGTTTTTACGGAATTTTTTCCTCCAAATGAAAATAGTCCGGAGTTAAGGGATATTCCGTATTCGTTTTTTTGTCCAAAAACTGTAAATATTAAAAGAAGGAATAGGGTTGTAAGTAGGGATTTTTTCATCTGGTTTTTGATTGATTTTAATACCGTGAAACTGTTTAAATATTTTCTTTTGCCCATAGGGCATTAATATCAATAGAAATACATTTCACCCCTCTTTATTGCCCGTAGGGCATTTACAATAAAGGTTAATCCCCTACGGGGAAAAGATTCATTATGTAAATGTTACTATTGATATTTATCCCCTACGGGGAAATTTAAACAGTTTCTGCAAAAGTAATTATAAAATGGAATATTAAGTAAAGTGGAATATACTATTCATCATAGCTGTGATAAAATGGTTTGAATGGAACTGCCTTGATTGATAATTTGCCAAACATATTCAACAACATCTCGGGTGTCTTATTGCCATTAACAGGTATGATTGAGAAGTTTCCTTTGATTTCCTTTACTTTAGCTGCATAATAAACCTTATCAGGCATCGTTCCCTTATTAAACCTTCCCGATACCAAAGCATTGTGGCTCAAAAGCAATCCTCCGGGTGTCCGTTCAACACAAACATCTGCATCGTTACAATTGATGGCAAAGCCATTTCCATTCTTATCGGTAAATAGCATCAATTGAACGAGGGATCTGTTTCCCTGGAAGTATAAATCTTCAGCGTTCAGATGAAAGAATCCATATTCATTCAGCATCGATTTGCCGGGATATGAAGCGTAAGGACCATTTCCAATCCATCGCATTTCAGTATATTCGGCAGGCACCTTAAACGAGATCCCGGCTTCAAGGAAGAACCCTGATGCGTTTACAGGTGCAAAATTGTAGTTCACATCAATGCATCCATTATTCGAAAGAGAATACTGTACAGTACCATCTATAAATTCATTTTTTTGATCGTATCTATCGTATCTGTAACTGCACTTCACTATAGAGGCTGATATTGCATCAACTGATGCTTTAGGGCCTCTTAAAACGGCTGGATTCCAATCATTTTTTCCCGAGAGTGAATCTTTTCCACGAATGGTAATTGCTGACATGGTTGTCTTTCTGCCAACACGTGCAAAGGGACCTTCAAGAAGGATCTGTTTAGTTTCCGGATTCCGGATCATCACATCTCCTGATTTCTTGTCAAGGGTAAAGATCGAATTAGCCGAAACAGTGGTGCCATTATCTTTAAAAGTATATTTCTCAGATTCCCTGGCAACCAAATCTTTGTTGTCAATCATCTGATTAATATTATACCACAACCTATAAGTTTTTTCGGTAAACTGATAACCCGATTGATCATAGAATCTCAATTCCAACAAGTAATTAACCGCAGTCAGTTTATCAGGAAGTGTAATAGAAACAGGTAATGATATAGTATCGTGAGGATTGCATTTTAACACTAAAGCTCCTGTCTGAAGTGGTTTACTATCGGCTGTCAAAGTCCATTTGCATTTCAGATCGGATAAATCTTTGAAATCAAACCTGTTGTTGATTCGGATATTGATTTTCTGAGCGCCCGGGGTAATGGTGATGAAGTCATCCAAAGCTTTTACAGGTGCATAGACCTTTCTGACCTCCCAATAGTCAACCTGTGGAATACGGTTGGCATAAACCAATCCATCGCAACCCTTGTTCCCCTCCATGTCATAGTAATGTATAGAATCGAGCCATGCCGAATAGGTAAATGCATTGCGATCAACCTTCTTATTGGACGTGCGCAGTAATCCCTGGTCAAAGAACATCCAGACTCCCCCACCGGCGATCTGTGGATGGGTGTACATCACTTCCCACATGGTTTCCACCTTGTCCATATCCAGACCCAGTGCGTGCGCGTACTCTGTTGCAATGATTGGTCGCTTAACCTCATGTGCATAGTTTTCCAGGTTCTTTGCATTGCCATAATGCGGCGACAGGACATCAATATCTTCGGGTAAAGTCTTATAAACTTTTGCAAAATAGCTTCCCATCTGGGGATAACATATTGGACGGGTATTGTCCATCAACTTCACATATCTTCCGGCTGCAAGAGCAATCGGAGTGAGTGGATTCTCATTTCCTACACTCCAGATGATGATGGATGGATGGTTTTTATCGCGCCATACTGTTGCTTTGGCCCTTTGTAATAAGATATCACCATACGTAGTGTCTGTCAGGTGCTTATCCCCATAACCAAAAGGCACTTCACACATCACATAGATTCCCAAAGAATCGCAAAGATCAATGGTCAAAGGATGAGGAGGATAATGAGAGGTCCTGATAAAGTTGATATTTCCCTTTTTAATTAATATTAAGTCTTTAAGGATCATAGCTCTGGTCAAAGCCCTGCCAACAGTAGGGTCCAGGTCATGATGATCGGTACCACGAAGCTTTATGGCCTGACCGTTTAGTTTGAATATTCCGTTTTCTATGGTTACCTGTCTGATTCCAATCTTCTGATGAACTTTCTGGATATCGGTACCATTTGATTTCAGAGTCAGTTCGAGATTATAGAGCCAGGGGGTTTCTGCCGTCCACAATTTAGGATTTGCGATCATCATGCTTTTGTTAATGATAGCGGTATCCTTTTGTGGCAATAGCTGTTGTCCATTTGAAAGAAACGTGATCATCAATTGTCCTTCAGGAGAGAATAGTTTACCTGCAATCATCGTGTTCTTTGCAGATTCGGAAAGACCACTCTTTTCAAGGATTACTGATAAATCAATCTTTGCTCTGTTTTTATCCGTGATAAATGTCTTAACCGTAAAGTCCTTGATATGTGTTTTAGGAACGCTGATCAATGTGACATCCCGATAGATGCCTGAGAGCGCCCAGCAATCATTGGTATCAAATTCCCAACCTTTGACGCGGGTGGTAACTTTTACGGCTATTTTATTAACCTTTCCTGCTGCAACATATTTTGTAATATCAAACATGTGACGATTATAAGAGCTGCTTGCTGTTGCGACATATTTGCCATTGATCCATAAATCGTAACCATACATCACGCCATCAAACACAATAAATAACTGCCTTGATGTCCAGTTATTTGGAGTTGTAAAACTTGAAAGATACAATCCGGTTCCTTCTGCAGGACTGTCGTACTTTGGTTCAGCAAAACCTTGCAATTCCCACTGTCCCGGCACCTTGATGCTTTTCCATTCTTTAAAATTGAAATCTGTTTTGTAAAACAGTGAGTCATTTCCAATAGTTACAGATGGAATGTATTTGAATTTCCAGTTGCCGTTTAAAGAAAGTTTATTGGGCCCTGAATTATCTTTATCTGGAATGGACACCTGAGCAAATAAACTGCTGGAAAAAAGGACAAAAAAGAAGATTAATTTTAGAGTGGTGGTTTTGATTTTCATGTTGATTGATTTTTGAAACTGTTTTAATTTTCCCGAAGGGAATTAATATCAATAGAAAAATTCCCATCATCTATCTTTTCCCTGAGGGATCAACCTTAAATGTTAATGCCTTTTGTTTTTTTTGGAGTATTGTAGAAAATATAGGGGCCGCCCTTGTGGCCGCCCACGGGAAACATAAAAAATCTTTATTATCCATGGGCGGCCACAAGGGCGGCCCCTACATTTTTCACACTGAACAGCGCAAAGATATAATTAAATCTAAATTACAACCCCAACTTATCCATTTTATCCTTCTCGTAAACACTATCTTCTCCCGGATAACGTAATTGCTTTTCATATTTCCCGCTTTGTTTGGCCAGTGCCCAGATGAGACTTTGCCCGGCAGGCAGGGAAGTTGGCAGTTCTTTATAGATAGGGTCTTTGATTGCATCACTGTAATTACATATCTCCCATCCCTCTTTCCGGAACTTCTTGATCAGGTCGGTCAGGAATAAAGCGGAAGTAAGATTAAAATGCAATAACAAGGTATGTTTGATCTGACGATGATTGATTTCCACTGAGAGATTATTGTAATATAAAGCTCTGTCGTAAATATGATTGAGATAATACGCTTTGAACCCGCTTATATCTGCTTTGGGATTCAGTTTTAAACGATCTATCATTCTGGAATTGATATACCAGTCTGAAGCATCAATCGTGACCCAACCTTGCCGGTAACCATTTTTAAGGAGATAATCCCGGATACTGTCTCTTTTGGCAATTGTGTTTCCAGCATTCAGATAAGGAAACCGAAAGATCTTCTGATAGTTTTTGTACCCTTTGATGTATGCGTTACAGGCCTCAATCTCCTTAACAAGAGCAGCACATGACATCTTGCTGTCACCATAATTGGGGTGATTATACGTATGGTTGGCAATATAATTCCCAGCCTGATCCCATTTTTTCAACAATAAACTCCCTTCTTCTTCGTCAACACCACTTGCACAACAAAACCAAACGGATTGGATTTTCTCCTTTTTCAGTTGATTTACGATCATGGCATTCCAGTCAGCACCTTTATAATTCAAAATGTCTTCCTGGTTACCATCGTCAAAAGAAAAGGAGATACTTGGTTTTTGAATGATTGGTTTATTTGTTTTGCATGATATTGAGATCATTGCAATGATAATAAAGAGTAATATGTTTTTCATTTTTTACTATTATGTGGTGTAAGTAACTTTCAATTTGACCATTATATAAAATATCTCTAGGATTCAAATATACAAAAAAAATAAAGGCTACCCTATTCAGGCAGCCTTTATACATATAAGATAGTCTAAAAAATTATTGAGGTTTGTTAACTGTATTCATTTGCAGCGTTACTGCAGTCTGAGCTAACATTCTACCATTGATAGAAGCGCCTGTTTTCAGGTTGATGGCTGTCTGGCCCAATACGTTTCCTTCGAAATGACTGGTTGTACCAAATGTTGCAGCACCTGCAACCTGCCAAAAGATATTCCTAGCCTGTGCACCACCGGCAAGTATTACCTTAACTGATGAACTCATTGTAAGTGTTCCGGCAACCTGGAAGATGAAAATATCAGTTGAATTACCTGTGATAGTGATATCGGTTGGGATTATAACTGAGGTTGTAAATTTGTAAAGACCTGCAGTTAATGTCTTGCCACCGATATTACCGGCACCCAGGTTCATGAAATTGGGATTAGAACGACCTGCAGCATCTGTATAGGCTGTCTGCATATTGAGGACAGCTGTTGTAAGCATAGAAGGACTAGTAAGTCTACATGGAAGTGGACCTGCTGCATCAACTGAAAAAATTGATCCGGCAACTTCAGTACATTTAACGAGTATAGCGGCACCAGTGATTGGACTTGATCCAATATCTCCGGTAATAGTAGATTTATAAACATCGGTAATACCTGTTTTTGAAAGAATTACAAAATTACCTGCAACACCAAGATCTACAGCTTTCTGACTACCAGTTACAGGAGGAGTAACGGGTTTACCGTTAGCATCTTTTGTTGTTGAATAAACTCCTGATTTACTTGCTAATTGACTTGATGTGTTTGATAAAGAATTTCCAGTAGTAGCAGCTTCTTTTGTACAACTTCCCATTAACGTTACGATTACTAAAGCAGTAATTGGTAAGATATTTGTTAGTTTCATTATTTGTTGTTTTTTAGTTAAAATTGTTTGTGAATGTTCACAGGTCAAAGGTGATACTTTCATTTTCTGACAGTGTTACAAAACAATATCTAATTGTTACATGATTCCCACATTAATAAATAATACCCCGAAATATGTAGTACCTTTACAGAAATTAAAGACTTGAAACCTTTATACTTTGAAGAAGTATAATTTCCTACCCTCCCTTTATATTAAGGGTCCACACCTCACATCATCCTCTTGGAGAGGAATTAACAGAAATCTCCAAAAATATTATCAAAAAGCCAATAGCTTCTTAATTGCTCTTGGAGGATGTTACTAATTTACTAACTTGACAACCGAATCAGTAATGATTACACTTCACATTATTCTTGCCGATGATGACATAGATGACCGTTCATTTTTTGAGAAAGCTTTAAAAGAGATTCCCATACCTAATCATTTAACAATGGTAAAAGATGGTGAAGAACTGATGAATTATCTTCATAAGAATATAGATCAGTTACCCGATGTCCTTTTTCTTGACTTAAGCATGCCCCGTAAAACAGGCTTTGAATGTTTATCTGAGATCAAAGAAGACGAGAAACTGAAAGATCTTCCCGTAATCATGTTATCGACCTCTTTTCCGCGCGACAATAAATATGAGCAAAACATCATAAATATGCTCTACACAATTGGTGCGATGGATTATATCCGTAAGCCCGGTGACTATCAAACACTCAAAGAGGTCATTCATACTGCGCTTATCAAAGTGGCCTAAATAGATGTAGATTAATCTACAATTAAATACTTTTTTCTGATTATCAATTAATCAATACCATTATAAAGTATGCTATTAAAACAGATGAATATACTACTGGCAGACGATGATACTGACGATTGCATGTTTTTCAAAGAAGCATTAGAAGAATTGTTTTTACCTACAGATTTTACCGCTGTACATGACGGAGAGCAGCTCATGCTGCTATTGACCAGTGAAACTGTGAAACTACCGCATGTGCTTTTTTTGGATCTCAATATGCCCCGAAAAAATGGGTTTGAGTGTTTATCAGAAATTAAACGCAATGAGAAGCTAAAAGGGATACCAGTGATTATATTTTCTACTTCTTTTGAACATGAAACTGTTAACCAGCTTTATAAAAGCGGCGCTCATTATTACATTCGAAAGCCTTCCCAGTTTTCACAGTTCAAATCATTAATACAACAGTCGCTTGAATTTATTGCCCAGACATTGACAGAACAACCCAACAGGGATGACTTCGTTTTAAAGTCGGTAACAATTAATCCAATAATTTAATTCAATTGTTTAAAATCATCAATCAGGTTACAATATTAACGACAGCAAATGACTAAAATAAATAAATCAGTTGAAGATGAATTAATCATTGCACGTCAGGAACTTGCCTTTCAGAAAGTGGAAAAGGGAAAGCGCGCGGCCGAGTTAGGTATTGCAAACATTGAACTCGTCTTCCAGGATGAGGAAAAGGAGAAACGCGCTGCAGAACTGATCATTGCAAATAAAGAGGTCGTCTTTCAAAACAAAGAGAAAGAAGATCGGGCTGCAGAATTGATCATTGCCAACAAAGAACTCCTTTTTCAAAACCAGGAAAAAGAAAATCGCGCTGCAGAATTGATCATAGCCAACAAAGAGCTACTCTTTCAGAACCAAGAGAAAGAAAAACGGGCTGCAGAGTTAAGCATTGCCAACGAAGAACTGATCTTTCAGAATGAAGAGAAAGAAAAAAGGGCTGCCGAATTGATCATTGCCAATAAAGAACTTGCTTTTCAAAACGAAGAGAAAGAAAAACGGGCTGCAGAATTGATCATTGCCAATAAAGAACTGGCTTTTCAGAACGAAGAGAAGGAAAAAAGGGCCACTGAGTTAGGCATTGCAAACATTGAACTTGCCTTTCAGAATGAAGAGAAAGAGAAACGGGCCACTGAGTTAGGCATTGCAAACATTGAACTTGCCTTTCAGAACGAAGAGAAAGAAAAAAGAGCTTCTGAGTTAAGCATTGCCAACAAAGAGCTGCTTGCCTTTACCTATGTCTCCAGTCATGACCTGCAGGAACCTCTTCGCAAAATACAGACCTTTTGTTCGATCATTCTTGAAAACGAAAAACTCTCCGAGAAAGGCCAATACAATTTTGAAAGGATGCAACAGGCTGCAGGTCGCATGCAACAGCTCATTGATGATTTATTGGCCTTCTCTCGCATCAATACGACCGAACTGATCTTTGAAAAGACAGATCTCAAAATAATTATTGAAGAAATAATTTCTGATCTTAAAGATACCATACAGGATAAAGACGCAACCATAGATGCCTCAGGACTGGGCTCAGCCAATATCATTCCCTTCCAGTTTCGTCAGCTTATGTACAATATGATAAGTAATGCATTGAAATTCTCCAAACCGGATATGCCTTCACATATCGTTATCAAAAGCAGTATTATTAATGGCAAGAAAATAAACAACAAGAAGCTCTCAGCTGATAAAGATTATTGCCATATCACAGTCAAAGACAATGGTATTGGTTTCGAATCTCACTTCAGTGAACGAATCTTTGAAGTCTTCCAGAAACTCCATAGCAAAGAAATTTATAGTGGCACCGGTATCGGGCTGGCTATCGTTAAAAAGATTGTAGAGAACCACAATGGAATTATCATAGCCACCAGCGAACTGGACAAGGGAGCAACATTTGATATGTACTTCCCGGCAAATTAATATTTAATAATTTCATTAACGCCCCTACACAGTAACTCATTCATCGAATAATCAGCCCCATTCATCGAAATAGTTTTGTAAACCTTTAAACCCACCATATCTTCGCTTCAGAAATTCAAAAACACACTATCATGAAGCGATTTAAAGTCCTCATTATTTCTCTCTTTATCCTCTCATTCGCGGGATGTTCTGACTTTTGCATGATCTGTTCACTGAACCCTTTTTTCATGGATAAAGACATCACCCTGGTTCCCGCAATTGAAGGAAAATGGAAAGCTCATCCATTCAATTCAAAACAAGACGCTAAAGATAAAAATTCCAGTGCCTGGAGTCGACTTGATACTGCTGCTTTCTGGAAGATAAATCGTGTTATCTACAAAGAGGTGGTTAAAACCAAAAAAGGTAAAGATTCCGTCGCTTACAAACCTACCAATTATTATAACTTAGAGCTTGTCAGTAGCCGGAAAGACACGATATTTTACAAATTCCAAATGACCCTTTTTCGGGTAAATAAAGCCCTCTATGCAGACCTGATGCCTGTTGACAATGCAGGACTCGGCAAGAGTTTGCTTGCAAATGAGAGCTACTTTCCAGTCCATACACTTTCACGGGTTGTCATCTGGAAAAATCAGTTTTCCTTATCCTGGCTGGGTGCCGATTATATGAAAGAGATGATTGAAAAGAAACGTGTCAGGGTGAGTTATAAGTGGGTAGAAAGTGCCAAACGGTTAATGCTTACCGGAACAGCTGAACAGCTGACCGGAATGATTGAACGCTATGCTGATGAGCCACGATTTATTGACTGGAACAATCAAAAAGCAATGTTAAAGTTAAACCGTACGAAATAACACAGCCATGAAAATCTCAAAATATAAAAAACAGTTCCTCATCGCAATGCATTTGTTCTTCTGGTTTATCTCCCTCAATGCATGGATGTTAATTTTCAATCCGGGAGTTGAAAACACCAGATTTCTGTTCTTCGGTCCTGAAATATTGCCTTATCTCTTACTTGTAAATATCATCAGCTTCCTCTATTTTCTACTGCCATTTATCTGGCTACGCAAGAAAACATGGAAATGGGTAAAAATTACTTACACTGTTATTTTCATGATTCCAATATTTTACATCGTATATTTATTTTTAAATCCCAAGGCTGTCAATAGAAACTATCTTGAAATCTTTAATGATTATTTCATCCCCTATTTAGGTTACACTGTCATCTTTCACCTTCCAATAGTGGCAGCAGTTTATTTCAACCTGAATACCCTGATTCCACGATTTCTGAAAAAGAGTAAATTTATCATCTATCTTCTTTCTTTGGTTGCGTTGATCTTCGTTACAGCCGTTGTAGACTTTGGTATCTTTGACTATGTGATCGATAAGATCTTCCCGAATATCTACTTTATATCTTATTTTAAAGTATGGGAACTGGTCTTAATCGTCAAGGGCTATCTGATCTTTACCCTGCTTGTGTTCCTGATCTGGCAATATTACAATATGCTGGTTGCCAACCGTCAGAAGGCACAAAATGAACTTTTCAATTTAAAGGCCCAGATCAATCCCCATTTCCTGTTCAACAATCTCAACACTATCTATTCCCTGGCCTCAAAAAATGATTCCCGCACCAAAGATGTGATCCTGCAGCTTTCCGATTTCCTTCGCTATGTGCTTTACGACACAACGAAAGAGACTATTCCCCTTGAAAAAGAGGTTGAAATCATTCGTAAATATGTTGAGCTCCAAAAGGAAAGAGTCGATCCTTTGATGACAAAGATCCAATTAACTATAGAAGGTAACTTTGAAAACGCTGTCATCACCCCTCTGCTGTTGCTACCTCTTGCCGAGAACTGTTTCAAACATGGGATAGGGAAAAAAGAAGGCCATATCACCATCCATGTCGGATTCAAACAAAAACAATTTATATTTACAACTGAAAATACTATTGCCTTGCGCGAAAGGACCGGAGAAGAAGTAAGTGGCGGCATCGGCATCAACAATGTGGAGAACCGGTTAAATCTATTGTATCCCAATCGCCACACACTGCATTATGAAGATGTAGATGGTATTTTCAAGGTAGAATTGAAAATTGAACTTTAAAATAACTGGAATGCAATGTAGAGGCCGCCCTTGTGGCCGCCCATGGAAAACATAAAAAAATCTTCATTATCCGTGGGCGGCCACAAGGGCGGCCCCTACATTTTCAACCTAACCCAATAAAAAAGAATCATGAATTGCATTATCGTTGAAGACGAACCGGCGGCACAATCAATCCTGGAAAACCACATCTCTCTTTGTCCGGGCCTGAACTGCAGTGGCATCTTCCGGGATGCTCTTTCCGCACAGGAATATCTCGACAGCAACACCATAGACCTGATGTTTCTCGATATCAACCTCCCCGGGATGTCAGGCATCAGTTTTCTCCGATCACTGGTCCACCCTCCCCTTGTCATCTTCACCACCGCTTACACCGAATACGCCATCGATGGCTTTGACCTCGAGATCGTCGACTTCCTGTTGAAGCCCTTTTCCTTTGAACGGTTCTGTAAGGCAGTAAACAAGGCCAAAGAGAAATTCACAACAAAAGAAACACCTGCCACACTGAACAAGATCAGCGTGAAGACCGATAAACGCATCTATCAGATCAATATCGATACCATCCTGTTTGTTGAAGCCTGTGGTGATTATGTATCAATCGTGTGCACCGATAAAAAGCTTGTAGTCCACGGCACATTGAAGAGCTGGGAGGAGAAACTAAAAGCATCAAATTTTCAGAAAGTACATCGTACAACCATCGTAAACCTTCAAAGAATAGATCACATCGAAGGCAACCAAATCTATATTGGCCAGCACAAATTACCTATAGCTGAACCTTATAAACCTCAGCTATTAGAGAAAATATTTAAATAGACTATTCTACCGGCTCATAACACAACAACACTTTGCCGCTTTTAAAGACCCTTGAAGAAATCAGCTTCAGGTTAAGTTTCCTTTTGATACCATTTAATATCGATGTCCCACCACCCAAAACGATGGGATGAATCATGATCTGGTACTCATCTATCAATCCTGCTTCAGCCAGCTGATTCACAATGCTGCCACTCCCCAATATCGCCATATCCTTACCACGGATCTGCTTCAACATCTTGATCTCTTCAATCATATCGTCGCTCACAACCCTGGTGTTGTTCCATTCAGGGTTCAAAAGCGTTCTGGAGAAGACCACCTTCTCAGCCTTGTTCATCCCATCTGCCAGGGCAGGATTCAACTCATGGGCATAAGGAGTCGGCCAGAACTCTGCCATCATCTCATAGGTCACCCTGCCAAACAAAAGCATGCCACCCTTTTTGTTGGATTCTACAGCAAATGCATCACTTTCTTCGTCTCCATGTGCCCAACTGAGATCACCATCCGCTCCTTTAAAGAAGCCATTAAGCGATATAAAATCAAAAACAACTAACTTTCCCATGTTATTTATCTTTAGATAGATTTCGAATATCTGAATTATGAACAACTAACAAATCGAACTTTGAAATTGATCAACAACCATTTCAAATTTAACAAATATATTTCAACAACAAAACCCCTGATATGAAAAAAATACTGAATTATTTATTTATATAGACCCTCTTTGCATCCCTGTATCCACTCAAATCCTTATACCAATCAGTATAAAGTGTCTCATCACTTTGCGCCCATTCTGCAGGTTATTTTGAAGTGTGATTAAAAAGTTCCTGCCCTTTTTGAATGCATATTTTTGTTTCATTGATTTAACAGCACTAATATAAAAAAATTTCTCAAAAGTCATTTCTTTGCATACGATATAAATCATGCTAAAAACGGACAAATTTCTTTATTTTGTCCCCTTATGGGACTGAATTTACAAATCAGTTAAAATCTTTTGTTGCTGAAAGACAGCAATTTAGTTAATATTAACCGGTTTAGGATTGGTTTTTGATAGTAATACCTTGATTCTTAATCACATTATATAAATGTGACTTATTTCATTTTTCACAAACAGTGGAGTCCAGATCCCACTATAATAAACGGGGCGATACCGAAAAGCCTTATTAGTAGGAAATAAATATTCAGACCGATGGAATATTCAATCATTCTCATTCCATTATTTGTATTAATGGTTATATTTTTCATTGTAAGAGAGCTGAAGAGCCTTTATAGGCAGCTCAATGAAAGAATTTCCCACATGGAAAAGGAAAATTCTATCCTATGGTCTCTGATTTTAGGTGCGAATACCAACGATGAGATTAAAAATGAGATGTCCTTAATGCGCCATCCCGAAAACCCAATTAATACTGACCACTCTACCTCCAAGAGACATCAACATTTCAACTAAACCGACAAACCCACATTTTCCACATAACGCAAAGAAATAAACCGACATACCAAATGTAGGGAGGCCCCTTGTGGGTCTTCAATGCTGTTTTGTTTATTTTACAGATTTTTATTTTTAATGCCCTGGAGACCCACGAGGGTCCTCCCTACATCAACTTCATTCGACCTGAAGATATTCTTTTTTAGTACCTTAAGGACGTCATGATTGTAACAAACACCCCTCCCCTTTTTTAGACCTGTAGGGTTGACATAATCAATGTCTTATCCTTATATTGGTTGATTTTATAGATAGAAATGGATCAGTCCGAAAAGTAGGGGGCTAAAAAATAAAGTGTTTTCTTTGTATTATTCTCAATGAAACAGGTTTTAATATTGCTTTGATGACTCCCGAATATCTCCCAGGCCATTACCCGATCATTGATAGATACTCTCTCCCTTACGCCTGCCATACGCATACTTTTCGCCTACCTTTCCCGTCGTCCTTAGAACGCGAAGGGTACGCGTAGGGTAGGCGAAAGGTACGCGAAACGTACGCGAAACCCCTAAGTTGTATAC
>JGI24140J50213_10000414_pt1 | contig 19953 bp, 18 predicted proteins | sample BarGraIncu00222A_FD_50213 | JGI IMG/M metagenome (IMG submission 50213)
TCCGTGCTTGTTGCCGACCTTCTCGCCGATGAACAGCATCGGCGCCTCGTCGATCTCGCCCTCGCCGATCACCACCGTGCCGTCGATCGGCAATTTGTTCAACTCGCGACGCATGGCGTCGACCGCGGCCTGGTCGGCGGCCTTCTCCTGCCCGCGTCCGCGCAGCAGTGCCGACGACACCGCGGCGCGCTCGGTCACGCGTACGATCTCGAGGGTGAGAATGCGCTCCAGCAACAGTTCGGGCTGGACGGTAATCGATGCCATTTCTTAAGCTCCCCCTGAACAAACCCGGCTAGCAAGCCAACCGTCAATTCTTCTCGATCCGGATCACCTGCGGCATGCCTGAGATCACCCTATCGCGCCCCACCGCCGCAAGAGCCTTGCGCACGGCGTCCTCAGTTGTCGCATAGGTAATGAGGATAACGGGGACGGAACCGGACTTGGAATCGCTGTCGGCGCGCCCATGGTGGCGCTGCACAATAGACTCCAGGGAGATCTCCTGTTGGGCGAGCCGTTTGGCGATAGTGGCCGCGGTCCCGGGCTTATCGCGCGCAAGCAGCCGGATGTAGTAGCCGCCCTCGTGGCGCTGCATCGGCGCCTTGCGCACGCTTTTGAGCCGCGCGCTGGGCCGCCCGAACGGCGCGGTGCGCACGCCCCGGGCGATGTCGCCGATGTCGGAGAGCACCGCCGAGGCGGTCGCGGCGCCGCCGGCGCCGGGCCCGATCAGCGTGAGCGGATTGATACCCTCCGCATCCACCGTGACGGCATTAGTCACGCCCATCACCTGGGCGATGGCGGAATCCTTGCGCACCATGGTCGGATGCACGCGCTGCTCGATGCCCTTGTCGGTCTTCACCGCCACGCCGAGCAGTTTCACGCGATAGCCGAGCTCGTCGGCGGCGGAAAGATCGGCCGGCGTAATCGAGGAAATGCCTTCCACATAGATCGCGCTCTGGTCGACCTTGGTGCCGAACGCCAAGCTCGCCAGGATTGCCAGTTTCTGCGCGGTGTCGTGCCCCTCGATATCGAAACTCGGATCGGCTTCGGCATAGCCCAACCGCTGGGCTTCCTTAAGGCACTCCGCGAACGGCATCTTGTCCTGCTCCATCCGGGTCAGGATGTAATTGCAGGTGCCGTTGAGGATGCCGTAGATGCGTTCAAACGAGTTGCCGGCCATCCCTTCGCGCAAGGTCTTCACGATCGGAATAGCGCCGCCGACCGCGGCCTCGAAATTAAGCGCGACGTGATGCTTTTCCGCGAGCGCGGCGAGCTTGACGCCGTGCTTGGCAAGCAGCGCCTTGTTGGCGGTGACCACCGATTTGCCCGACGCCAGCGCCGCTTCGACGGCGCTCTTGGCGGGATCGCCGGCGCCGCCGATCAATTCCACGAACACATCGATGCCGGGCGCGCGCGCCAGCGTTACGGGATCGGAAAACCATTGCACTTTCTTGAGCTCGATGCCGCGATCCTTGGCCTTCGAGCGCGCGCAGACCGCGACGATCTCGATCGCGCGGCCGCAACGGGCGGCGAGCGCCTCCTGCTGGCGCGCCACCTGGGCGATCAAGGCGGCGCCGACCGTGCCCAATCCGGCGACACCAACTTTCAGCGGAGTGACCATGAAATTAGCGCCGGGTGGCGAGCGGGACGACGTTGTGAAGGTGTTCCGGCGCGGATTCAAGGAAGCGGCGGACATTGCGTGCGGCCTGGCGGATGCGCTGTTCGTTCTCCACCAGCGCGATGCGCACGAAGCCCTCGCCATATTCGCCGAAGCCGATGCCGGGCGAGACCGCGAGTTCGGCCTTCTCCACCAGCAGGGTCGAAAATTCCACGCTGCCGAGACTGTGGAACGGCTCCGGGATCGGCGCCCAGGCAAACATCGAGGCGCGCGGGCTCGGCACATGGAAGCCGGCGCGGCCGAAACTCTCCACCAGCACGTCGCGGCGGCGCTTGTACGTTTCGCGCATTTCCTTGATGCAATCGTCGGGACCGTTGAGCGCCGCGATGGCCGCCACCTGCACCGGCGTGAAGGCGCCGTAATCGAGATAGGATTTCACCCGCGCCAGTGCCGCGATCACGCGTTCGTTGCCGACCGCGAAGCCGATGCGCCAGCCCGGCATCGAAAACGTCTTCGACATCGAGGTGAATTCGACCGCGATATCCATCGCGCCCGGCACCTGCAACAGCGAAGGCGGCGGATCGCCGTCGAAATAGACTTCCGCGTAAGCCAAATCGGACAGAACCAGGATGCCGTGCTTCTTCGCGAAGGCGACGAGGTCCTTGTAGAAGTCGAGGCTCGCCACATAGGCGGTCGGATTGGCCGGATAGCACACCACCACCGCACTCGGCTTCGGGATCGAGTGGATGATCGCGCGCTCCAGCGTATGGAAGAAATTCGGCGTCGGCTCCGACGGTACCGAGCGGACGGCCCCGCCCGCCATCAGAAAGCCGAAGGCGTGAATCGGATAGCTCGGATTGGGCACCAGAACGACGTCGCCCGGCGCGGTGATCGCCTGCGCCACGTTGGCGAAGCCTTCTTTTGAGCCCAGCGTGGTGACGATCTGGGTTTCCGGATTGAGCTTCACCCCAAAGCGGCGCTCGTAATACTTCGCTTGCGCCAGGCGCAGTTTCGGAATGCCGCGCGAGGCGGAATAGCGGTCGGTGCGCGGCTTGCCGAGCGTCTCCTTGAGCTTCTCGATCACATGCGCGGGCGCCGGCAAATCCGGATTGCCCATGCCGAGATCGATGATGTCGGCCCCCGCAATGCGGGCGCGCGCCTTGGCCCGGTTCACCTCTTCGAACACGTAGGGCGGCAAGCGGCGGATGCGGTAGAAGTCTTCCATAATCTCAAACCCTAAAGTCGGCTGCCCTGTCCAGCCGGCAGGCGTTACCCCGGCAGGCTTTTATCACGGGTTGGTCTTAGCGCCATCCTGGACGGCGGCGGCTTGGCCGGTATCGGCAGTCGTGGGCTTCTTTTTCGCCGGCTGCGCGGTCTTTTTGGCAGGCCCATCGCGGGCTTCCTGCTGCTCGCGCGCTGCGTTGAGCTCCTTTTCCGCCTGGACCTGCTGTTCTTCGCTCATGGTCGGGGTCGCGCGGGGCGGCGGCATGTCGTGAACGGCCGGATATACGTATGGCGTCGTTGGCCGCTCCGGGGTCCCGGCCGGCAGCCCCAGAGTGGACGGCATTTGGTCGATCACCGCCCCGGACGAGCACCCGGCTAGCGCCGTAGCCGTGGCCAGGCCCAAGGCCGCCAAAATCGATCGTTGCAAGGCTCGCTCCATGCGCCGTCTAAGCTGTCCTTGAGACGGGAAATCGCCGCAGACTCAATGAATTATACCATAAACCGAGTAACCGGCTAATATGGCTGGAGCAAGGTGAAACACCCGCCAACCGGCGCGCTGGAAGGCAAAGGCCGGTGAAATCATACACGCAAACATACCTTGCGGGAGGACACGGTCCGGGCCAATTCTCCAGGCGGGGACCGACGTGAAGCTGATGGACAAGCCCACCACCGAACCAGCCAAAGAAACGGCCAAAGAATCGGTCAAGGAACCGGCGCAAATCGGCTCGGTCGAGATCGAGGCCTTCGCGCATAATATCGCCCGCCTGGTCGAGGAAGGCGGCAAGACGCTCGCCGCCTATTTGAAGCCGCGCGAGGAAGGCAAAATCAAAAGNGANACGGCCGACGACGTCGCNGAAGTGGTCAAGACCGTCGGCCAGGTGGCGGAATATTGGCTGTCGGACCCCCAGCGCGCGCTCGAACTGCAGACCAGCCTCGGCCGCGCCTATCTCGATCTGTGGGCGGGCGCGGTCAAGCGTATGGCCGGCGAGCAGGCCGCACCGGCCGCCGCACCCGACCCCAAGGACAAGCGTTTCGCCGATCCGGAGTGGTCGCAGAACCAGTTCTTCGATTTCCTCAAGCAGGCCTACCTGCTCACCGCGCAATGGGGCGAGCGGCTGGTTGTGGACGCCGCCGGCATCGACGAGCACACGAGGCAGAAGGCCGCGTTCTACGTCAAGCAGATCGCCAACGCGATCTCGCCGTCGAATTTCGTGCTCACCAATCCGGAACTGCTGCGCGAGACGCTATCCTCGAACGCGGAGAACCTCGTGCGCGGCATGACCATGCTGGGCGAGGACATCCAAGCCGGCCAAGGCCATCTCAAGATCCGCCAGTCCGACTCCGCGCTGTACGAGGTCGGCCGCAATCTCGCGCTCACGCCCGGCAAAGTAGTTTTCCAGAACGACTTGATCCAGTTGATCCAATACGAGGCGACCACCAAAGAGGTGCTGAAGGTTCCCCTGCTGATCGTGCCGCCCTGGATCAACAAATTCTACATTCTCGACCTCACGCCGGAAAAATCCTTCGTCAAGTGGTGCGTCGACAATGGGCTCACCGTGTTCGTGGTCTCCTGGGTCAACCCGGACGCCAAGCTCGCCGCGAAAAGTTTCGAACAATACATGCGCGAAGGCGTGCTGGCGGCGTTCGACGCCGTCAAGGCGGCGACTGGCGAAATCCAAGTGCACGCGCTCGGCTATTGCGTCGGCGGCACCCTGCTCGCGATCGCGCTCGCCTATCTCGCTGCCAAGAACGAGGACCGCGCGCGCTCGGCCACCATGTTCGCGACGCAGGTCGATTTCGTCCATTCCGGCGATCTCAAGGTGTTCGTCGACGAGGAACGCATCAANCAGCTCGAAACGCACATGCAGGAACAGGGCTATCTGGAAGCCTCCAGCATGGCCAACGCCTTCAACCTGCTGCGCTCCAACGANCTGATCTGGCCCTATGTGATCAACAACTACCTGCGCGGCAAAAAACCGTTCCCGTTCGACATTCTGTATTGGAATTCCGATGCCACCCGCATGCCGGCGGCGAACCACTCGTTCTATTTGCGCAACTGCTATCTCGACAACAAGCTCAGCCAGGGCGAGATGGAAATCGCCGGCGAAACGCTCGATCTGCGCAAGGTGAAAGTGCCGGTCTACAATCTCGCCACCCGCGAGGACCACATCGCGCCGGCGAAATCGGTGCTGGAAGGCTCGAAATATTTCGGCGGCCCGGTGAAATTCGTATTGGCGGGCTCCGGCCATATCGCCGGCGTCATCAACCCGCCCGGCAAGCCGAAATACCAGTACTGGACCGGCAAGGAGCCAAGCGGCTCCGACGTCGACCATTGGCTCGCCTCGGCGCAGGAGCACCCCGGCTCGTGGTGGCCGGACTGGCTGGCATGGCTCAAGGGCCAGGGCGCCGAGACCGTGCCGGCGCGCGCGATCGGCGGCGGCAAGCTAAAAGCCCTCGAAGACGCGCCGGGGTCTTATGTGAAAGTGAAAAGCTGGACCTGAAGCCGATGCTCGCCGCCACCGCTCAATGACGATCCTGCACGCGCTTTTATCGATCGCGTCCGGCAGCCTGGTCGGCTTCACGCTCGGCCTGGTCGGCGGCGGCGGCTCGATCCTGGCCGTGCCTCTATTGGTCTATGTGGTCGGCGTGCCCTCCCCACACATCGCCATCGGTACCAGCGCTATTGCCGTTGCCGCCAGCGCTGCCGCCAATCTTGCCGGCCACGCGCGGGCGCGCACGGTGAAATGGCCCTGCGCGCTGGTATTCGCGGTCGCCGGTATTGCCGGCGCGGCCGGCGGCGCGCAGCTCGGCAAGATGGTGGACGGCTCTCGCCTGCTGTTGCTGTTCGGCGTGCTGATGGTGGTGGTCGGCGTCCTGATGACGCGGCCGCGCAGGTCGGGCGGTGATGCGGACGTCGCGCTCACGCGCGAGAGCATGCCGAAGTTGTTGCCCTTGCTGATCGGCATCGGCTTCCTGGTCGGCGCGCTGTCCGGCTTTTTCGGCATCGGCGGGGGCTTCCTGATCGTGCCGGGACTGATGGGCGCTACCGCGATGCCGCTGATCAACGCGATCGGCTCCTCGCTGGTCTCGGTCACCGCCTTCGGGCTGACCACGGCGGCGAGCTATGCCTGGTCCGGTCTGATCGATTGGCCCCTGGCCATCCTGTTCATCGTCGGCGGCGCGCTCGGCGGGCTTCTCGGCACCCGCCTCGCCCACCATCTGGCCAGCTACAAACATGCGCTGACGTTCACATTTTCCGGCATCGTCATTGCGGTCGGGTTGTACGTCATCGCCAGGTCGATCGCAGGCTCCTGACAGCGCCCGCCGCATCGCCTATTCTCCGATCCGCCAGAAAAACTGAATATGGGGGACGGCGATGTCCAGGGAACTGATGTGGCTGACACTGACGGTCATTCTGACCGGGGTGTTGTGGATACCCTACATTCTCGATCGCATCATGGTGCGCGGGCTGATGGGCGCGATGGCCAACCCCGCGCGCAACGACAAGCCGCATACGCCCTGGGCGCAGCGGCTTTATTTCGCGCACACCAATGCGGTGGAAAACCTCGTCATCTTCGCGACCTTGGTGCTGATCCTCGAAACCCAGGACCATTCCACCGAAAGCACGGCAATCGCCTGCGCGGTTTATTTCTGGGCGCGGCTGGCGCATGTCATCGTCTATGCGCTCGGCATTCCGGTGCTGCGCACGCTTGCTTTCGCGGTCGGCTTCCTGGCGCAGGTGGCGCTGGTGCTGGCGGTGTTCGGGAAACTTTAATTCAGCGGCGCGGCCCGCTCCGCGAGCGCGCGCAGATCGAGCCCGCGCGGCAGCGTGCCAAAGGCGCCGCCATTCTCGGCGCCAAGCCGCGACGCGCAAAACGCATCCGCCACCGCCGGCGGCGCAACTTTCAGCAGCAGCGCCGCCTGCAGCGCCAACACCAGATCGCGCACCAGCACGCGCGCTTGCGACTCGTCATTGCGGTCGGCGGCGCGCAGTCGCCCTTGCAGCCGCTCGGCGAACGCCTGCAAGCGCGCGTCGCCGGCCTCGGCGAGTTCATGGCGCAACACCTCGGCCGCCTTCGGCGTGCGCTCGATGGCGCGCAGCACGTCGAGGCACATGATATTGCCGGCGCCTTCCCAGATCGAATTGACCGGCGCCTCGCGATAGAGCCGCGGCAGGATGCTTTCCTCGATGTAGCCGGAGCCGCCCAACACCTCCATCGCCTCCAGCGTCACGAACGGCGCGCGCTTGCAGATCCAGAATTTTGCCGCCGGTGTGACCACGCGGCGGAACACGGTGGAAATATCGTCGCTGTCGTCATAGGCGCGCGCCAGCCGCATGGTCAGCACGGTCGCCGCTTCCGATTCGAGCGCGAGATCGGCGAGCACGTTGCTCATCAGCGGCTGGTCGATCAGCCGCTTCTGGAACGCGGTGCGATGGCGCGCATGATGGACGGCCTGCGCCACCGCCTGCCGCATCAGGGAGGACGACCCGATGCAGCAGTCGAGCCGCGTGTGGCCGGCCATTTCGATGATGATCGGAATGCCGCGGCCCTCCTCGCCGATCAACTGCGCAGTGGCACCCTCGAATTCCACCTCGCTCGAGGCGTTCGATCTGTTGCCCAGCTTGTCCTTGAGCCGGAGGATATGCATCGCGTTGCGCTCTCCGTCCGGCGTCCAGCGCGGCAGCAGGAAGCAGCTCAGGCCTTTTGCCGATTGCGCGAGCACCAAAAAGGCGTCGCACATCGGCGCCGACAGGAACCATTTGTGACCGTGCAGACGGAAAGAGCCGTCGCCCGCTGGCTCCGCGCGCGTCGTATTGGTGCGCAGGTCCGAGCCGCCCTGGTTCTCGGTCATGCCCATGCCGATGAGCGCGGCGGATTTTTCGCGCACCGGCCGAAAGCGCTTGTCGTAATCGCGCCCGAAAATCTTCGGCAGCCATTCCGCCGCGACCGCCGGCGCATAACGCAAGGTCGGCACCGAGCCATAGGTCATGGCGAGCGGGCAATAGACCCCACTCTCGATCTGGTTGAACATGTAGGTGCCGGCCGCGCGCGCCACATGCGCGCCCGGTTTCGGATCGGCCCAGGGGCTCGAATGCAGGCCGGCGCGTAGCGCGATGGCCATGAGCGCGTGCCAGGCCGGATGGTAGTCCACCTCGTCGAGGCGATGGCCGTAGCGATCGAGCGTACGCAATACCGGCGTGTATTTGTTGGCGTCGAAGCCGAGCTGGATGGTTTCCGGCTTGCCGAGCGTGGCGCCGAGCGCGCTTAGTCCGTCTTCTGCCCATCCCGCCCGCTCGCGCGCGACCGCCTCGCGCAGCACGGTATCGCTGGTGAACAGGTTATACGGCTCGAGCGGCGGCGGCTGGTTGCTGACCTCGAACATGAGTCGGGTCTCCTGCGGCGAAGGCTAGTGCAGCAGCCGAGTCAGGGGAACAGCGCCACCTGCTCCAATCCCATAGCCTCCGGATAGCCCATGACCAGGTTCATGTTCTGGATCGCCTGGCCGGAGGCGCCTTTGACCAGATTGTCGAGCGCCGAGACGATAATGGCGCGGCCGGGAATGCGGTCCTTGGCAACCCCGATGAACGTCATGTTCGAGCCGCGCACATGCCGGGTCTGCGGCGTCTCGCCGAACGGCAAAACATGCACGAAAGGCTCCTTCGCGTAGAACTTTAAAAGCATCGCATGAAGGTCCTCAGGCGTGCGCCCGCGCCGGCCCCGCACATAGATGGTCGAGAGAATGCCCCGGTTCATCGGCACCAGATGCGGGGTGAAGGTCACGATCACCTCGCGCCCCGCCGCGACCGAAAACTCCTGGTCGAGCTCGGCCATGTGCCGGTGATGCCCCACCCCATAGGCGTGGAAGCCCTCCGACACTTCCGAGAACAGCATGGCCTCCTTGGCCGCCCGCCCGGCGCCGGTCATGCCCGACTTGGCGTCGACCACGATCTCGTCGAGGTCGATGGCCTTGGCCTTGATCAGCGGGATCAGCGGCAATTGCGCGCAGGATGTGTAGCAGCCCGGATTGGCAATCAAGCGAGCGTGTCTGATCTCGCGCCGGTGGATTTCGGTCAGACCATAGACCGCCTCGGTCTGTAGCTCTGGCGCGTGGTGCTCATGGCCGTACCATTTGGCGTAAGCGGCCGTATCCGCCAAACGAAAGTCGGCCGAGAGGTCCACCACCTTGGTGGCCGGCGCCTGCGCCAGCAGCTCCTTCACCACCTTCTGCGTGGTGGCATGCGGCAGCGCGCAAAACGCCACGTCGAGGGCGGCCGTGGCCCAGTTGAGCCCTTCGATGGCGACCAGTTTCGGCAGGTCGTAGGGCGAGAATTGCGGGAACACCTCCCGCATCGCCTTGCCGGCGCTGCGCTCGGCAGTGAGCAGCACGATGTCGGCGCGCGGGTGGCGCAGCAGCAAGCGCACCAGCTCCGCGCCGGTATAGCCGGAGGCGCCGAGCACGCCGATTTTCGCTTTAATGGCCATGGGTCGATCCTCATCCAGAGTCTTAAAGGACTACCGGACCAAGGCCAACAGCGCGGACATCGAGAAAGAAGAAGTGCCGCGGCCAAAATCCGGCGGCACGGGGACGACTTAAACGCGAAAGCGCGCCCGTGCCGTGGGAATACGGCGGCGGCGGAGGCTCGTTGCTGCAACAGGCGTCGTCATTTTTGTCATCTTGGCGCGCGATATAGGCCGCGTGGCGGGTCCGGTCAAGATTGCCCCAGCCGCATGCAAAAAGGCCGCCGAACCCGGCGGCCTTCTGCAACAAGCGTTATAGCGAAAAGCTCAGATCGTGGGATTCCACGCGACCGGGATCAGCCGGTAGCCGGTGCCCGCCTTCTCCACATGACCGATGGACGGGAACTGGAAGTGGAAGCCGACCACGGTCGCCTTCTCGGCCGCCGCCATGTCGTAGAATTTGTGGCGGGTCTGCTGGGCCTGTTGCGGATCGACGTCAAACATGACGTGCCAATCCGGATTGAGCAGGAACAGCTCCGGGATATTGGTGACGTCGGACTGAATGAGAACTTTCGACGAGCCGGAGGCGACCGCAAACGACGTGTGCCCCGGCGTGTGGCCGGGTGTCGACAGCGCGGTGATGCCGGGCGCCACTTCCTTGCCCCAGTCGTACTTCGTCACCTTGCTGGCGATGTCGCCGAGAATTTTCCGCGTGGTGGCGAAGTAAGCCTTCATCATGGGATTCGACTCCGCCTTCGCGGCGTTTTCGTCGCTCATCCAGAACGCCCAGTCCAGCGCCGGCGCCATGATCTCCGCATTCGGGAAGGCAACNTTGCCGTCGGCGGTTTTCACGCCGTTGATGTGGTCGGGATGCAGATGCGAGAGCACGACCACGTCGATCGCCTTCGGATCGATGCTGGCAGCCTGCAGGCCGGCGGGCAGCAAGCCGACCGAGGGCGCGATGCCCGGACCGTAGCCGGTGTCGATCAGCACCAGCTTCGAGCCGGTATTGATGATTTGCGGATTGAACGGCACCGTCACGATGCCCTTTGGCATGTAGGCGGCTTCCGCCGCAGCGAGCGCCTGCTCCTTGGGAACGTTCTTCACGAACGTATCGGGCATCGGGAAGCTGCGCGAACCGTCATTGATCGACGTGCATTCATAGCTGCCGACCTTGTAGCGGTAGAAGGCCGCGGCCTGCTTGCCCGCGACCGGGGCGGCGGCGAGCGCGCGGCGTCCCATGAGCGGCGTGAGCGCGGTTGCCGCGCCGGCGGCGGCAACGCCCGCGAACAATTTGCGTCGTGTCAGTTGCATCATGGTGTTTCTCCCTGAGGCTTCCGATTTTATTGCGGTGCGTCGGTTCCCGAGCCAACGCCATTGGCGGCAATAACCCCATTTTTACAAGATTATTCCTGGGTTGTCCCGCTGCAATCCATATAGGCGAAGGCGCGCCAGTTGGCTAAGCTTAGCGCCGTCGACAACGTGCGCCGGATCGTGCGGTGCACAAATAAATGGAAGCCGGCATGACCGGCGAACAATCCCTTGGGAGGAATACATGCGTCGTTTGACTATGATGGCGTGCGCCTTGGGCGTCGCGCTGATGATGAGCACCGGGGCCTTCGCCCAGGTGCCGCCGAACCCGAACAACCCGAATGATACCGTTGCAGATGCGTTCGCTCCGCCGCCTTATGGCGAGCCGATCAATCTCGAAACGGCCAAGAAGGCGGCTGCCGCCGCAGCCGCTGAGGCGGCAAAGCGCAAATGGGATGCGTTTTGTATCGCTATCGTCGGCCCGAGCGGCGACCTCGTCTACTTCGAGAAGTTAGACAATTGCCAGTTCGCGTCGGTTACGATCTCGCAGCACAAGGCGCGCACGGCGGCACGTTATCGCCGCCCGACGCTGGTTTTCGAAACGTTGATCGGCAAGGGCCCCTACTTCACGTATCTGACGACGCTCGATGACATCGTCGCATCGCGCGGCGGCAATCCGCTGATCGTCGGTGGCAAGGTGATCGGCGCGATCGGCGTCTCCGGCGGTGCCGGCGCGCAGGACGACGTGCTCTCGCAGGCCGGCGTCGCGGGCCTCAAGTAAGACTGGACGCTTCGAAATGAATTCCGCCGGGACAAAATCCCGGCGGAATTTTTTGCCGGTCACCGCAACAACCACTGCAGCGCCTTCGAAATGACGTCGCCGATCGTGAGCAGTGTGGCCGACCACACGAAGGCCGAGGTAAAATTGGCGAGTTGAAAGCGCCAATACGGCATCTCGAAAATGCCGGCGACCAGCGGCACCACCGCGCGCAACGGTCCGAAAAACCGCCCGATGAAAATGCCGGGCATGCCCCATTTCTTCACGAAGGCTTCGCCCTTCGGGATCAGATCGGGATGGCGCGACAGCGGCCAGATGTGTGCCACCGTGTGTTCGAGTTTGAGCCCGATCCAATAAGACAGCCAGTCGCCGCAAGCGGCGCCGAGCGCGGCCGCGATCCACGCTGGCCAGAAACTAATACCGCTTGGCCCGATCAGCGCGCCGATCGCGACCAGCGCGGCCCAGGCCGGGATCAGCAGCGAGACGAAGGCGAGCGACTCCCCGAAGGCGAGCGCGAACACGACCGGCGGCGCCCACGCCGCGTTGTCACGCACGAAGGCGATGACCGGTGGGACGTAAGCTTCGAGATCCATTGGCGGGATAAAGGACCGAAAATGGCGGGCGACCCCGTGTCTAGCCCGGCGCAGTGACCGGCGCCAGTCCGGTTTGCAACGGCCGCAACGGTCCCAGTTCCGGCGCGATCATGGCATAGTCGGTGGCAATCGATTCGCCGCGACTTTATGTGACACCTTCCATGGCCAAATCTTCGACCCAAAAGAAACCGTCGAAACAGCCCGATTTGTTCGACGCCGCGCCCCGGACGGCCGCCCGCAAGCTCGCCGCGCGCAGCGCGAGCAAGGCTTCGGGCCGCGCCGCCAAGCCGACGCGCGCGGCAAGCGCGGAGTCCGGCTACACCGCCAAACATATCGAGGTGCTGGAGGGGCTCGAGCCGGTCCGCCGCCGCCCCGGCATGTATATCGGCGGCACCGACGAAAAGGCGCTGCATCACCTGTTCGCCGAAGTGATCGACAACTCCATGGACGAGGCGCTCGCCGGCCACGCCGACTGGATCGAAGTCGAGATGGAGGCCAACGGCTTCATCAGCGTCACCGATAATGGCCGCGGCATTCCGGTCGACCCGCACCCGAAATTCAAGAGCAAATCGGCGCTCGAAGTGATCATGTGCATGCTGCATGCCGGCGGCAAATTCGACTCCAAGGTCTACGAGACTTCGGGCGGCCTGCACGGCGTCGGCGTCTCGGTCGCCAACGCGCTGTCCGAGCGCATGGAAGTCGAGGTCGCGCGCGAACAGCAGCTCTACAAGATGGCGTTCGAGCGCGGCAAACCGAAGGGCAAGCTGGAGAAGGCCGGCCGCGCGCCCAACCGGCGCGGCACCAAGATCAGATTCCGGCCCGATCCGCAGATTTTCGGACCCAAAGCCGCGTTCCAGGCCGAGCGCGTGTTCAAAATGGCGCGCTCCAAGGCCTACCTTTACGGCGGCGTCGAAATCCGCTGGCGTTGCGACAAGGCGCTGCTCAAGGGCCTCGACGACGTGCCGGAAAAGGCCACCTTCCATTTCGCCGACGGGCTGAAGGACTACCTCGCCAGCAACCTGGCCGACGCCACGCTGGTGCATCCGGACATCTTCACCGGCAGCTCGGGCAAAACCGGCCGCCACGGCACGGTCGAATGGGCCATTGCCTGGACCGCCGATGCCGACGGATTTTTGCAATCCTACTGCAACACGATTCCGACCGCCGATGGCGGCACCCACGAGTCCGGCCTGCGCACCGCTTTGCTGCGCGGCTTGAAGGATCACGCCGCCCGCGCCGGCCAGGAAAAACGCGCTGGGCCCGTGACCAGCGAAGACGTGATGACCGGCGCCGGCTGCATGCTCTCGGTGTTCATCCGCGAGCCGGAATTCCAGGGCCAGACCAAGGACCGCCTCGCCACCGCGGCCGCGCAGAAAATCGTCGAGAACGCGATCAAGGATCCGTTCGACCACTGGCTGTCGGGCAACCCGCTGCAAGCCAACAAGCTCCTGGATTTCGTCATCGAGCGCGCCGACGAGCGGCTGCGCCGCCGCCAGGAGAAAGACATCGCGCGCAAGAGTGCGGTGCGCAAGCTGCGCCTGCCCGGCAAGCTCGCCGACTGCTCGAGCTCGGCCTCGGAAGGCTCGGAGATTTTCATCGTCGAGGGCGACAGCGCGGGCGGCTCGGCCAAGCAGGCGCGCGACCGCCGCACGCAGGCCGTGCTGCCCTTGCGCGGCAAGATTTTGAACGTCGCGTCCGCCGGCAAGGACAAGCTGGCGCAGAACGCGCAGCTCGCCGATCTGATCCAGGCGCTCGGCTGCGGCACCGGCGCGCATTTTCACGAAAAGGATTTGCGCTACGAGAAGGTCATCATCATGACCGACGCCGACGTCGACGGCGCGCATATCGCCTCGCTGCTGATCACCTTCTTCTATCGCCAGATGCTCAAGCTGATCGAGGCCGGCCGGCTCTATCTCGCGGTGCCGCCGCTCTATCGCCTGTCGCACGGCGGCAAGATTTTTTATGCGCGCGACGACAAACACAAAGACCAGTTGATGAAGAAGGAATTCAACGCCAATGCCAAGGTGGAGGTGTCCCGCTTCAAGGGGCTGGGCGAAATGATGGCGGCGCAGTTGAAGGAAACCACCATGGACCCGTCAAAGCGCACGCTGCTGCGCGTGGTGCTGGTGGAGAAGGATCTCAAATCCACCGCCAAGGCGGTAGAGCGGCTGATGGGCAACAAGGCCGAAGCGCGCTTCGACTTCATCCAGGAGAATGCCGAGTTCGCCAGCGCGGATTTGCTGGACGTCTAACGCCGCCCCGCCCTAATCGCACTTATTTAGCACAGGCGTCTTGCTGCCGTGCGCGAGCGCGATGCCGTCCTTGACGCGCACCGCCCCGCCGTCCGGCTGGTTGAACAAAGTGCGCCGCGTGTCCTTGCGAACAAGGAACGTGAGCTTCTGGCGGTCCTCGTCGTCGGTGCCGGGCTGGAAGATCACCGCCACCGCCAACTGCTCGGCGGAAAGGCGTTCCGCCGACACCATGCTGTATCGGTTGATCGTGTAATCGGGGCCGAGATCGTGGCTCTCCGATACCAGCCCCGGGCTCGGCGTCGTGATGCTGACATGCGGATTGGCGGGCGAGGCCGGCTGCCGGCAATCACCCGCCCAGGTGCCGAACAGGCCGAACTGCTGGAACAACACGTCGACCGGGGCGGTTTGGGCGGCGGCGGGCATGGCGGTCGCGACCGCAAGCACCAAAACCGCCGCGATCCGCATGACTTCGCCGCTCCACCGACTCGAAAATTACCGCAGTTAACAATAGCAGCGCGCCGCGCCACGGCAATCGGCGCGCGCGAAAAGCGCCCCGTCCCGTCCACGGTGTGACATTTTTATTGCGGGAAGCTCAGCTTCGCCGCCGTCACCACATCGCCGAACGTCTTGATGTCGGCATCGATGCGCGTCTTGAACGCGTCGCCGGTCGGCCCGCCCGGCTTGACCGCCATTTTCTTCAAGCCCGCCTGCACGCCCGGGTCGGCGAGCGCGCGGCCGAGTTCCTTGATGAGCTTATCGACGATCGGCGCCGGCGTGCCGGCCGGCACGAAGAAGCCGCTCCACAATTGGGTGTCGACCTCCGGATAGCCGACCTCCGCCATGCTCGGCACATCGGGAAGCTCGGGCGAGCGCTCGGCGCCGGTGACCGCCAGCGCGCGCGACTTGCCGCCTTTCACCAGCGGGATCGCCGGCGGACCGTCGGAAATGGTGAACAGGCACTGTTCGCTGACAACGCACAGATTCGACTCGTTGGTGCCCTTGAACGGGATCGCCACGCCGGGCATGCCGGTCTTGAGCTTTAACGTCTCGCTGGCGATGGTGAAGGCCGGCGACGACGAGCCGTAATTCGACTTGTCGGGATTGGCCTTGGCCCAAGCCACCAGCTCCTTCACGTTCTTGACCGGATGATTCGCCGGCACCACCAGCACCAGCGGGAACGAGGCGATCATGTTGAGCGCGATGAAGCTCTTGGTCGGGTGGTAGGCGAGATTGGGATAAATGGCGGCGGCGATCGACATCTGCCCGGTGGCGCCGACCAGCACCGTGTAGCCGTCGGGCGGCTGATGCGCGGCGTATTCGGAGGAAATTCGCCCGCCGGCGCCCGGCTTGTTCTCGATGATGGCGGTGGCGCCGGTGTTCTCCTGGAACTTGTTCACCACCAGACGCGCGAAGATATCATTGCCGCCGCCGGCGGCAAAACCGACGATGAAGCGGATGACGCGGTTGGGATAGTCGCTTTGCGCGCGCGCCTCACCGGCGGCGGATAAAGCCAGCAACGCAACGAACGTGCAGGCAACGATGCTTCGACGTGTTTTCATAGTCCTCCCCTGACCGCATTGGCCGTGACCGGCCGCTTTTGGCAAAATCGTACACCGGCCGGCGCCAATCGGAAATGCCTCCCCCGCGATATGATATCGTTGGCTTACCAACGACCCCGCCGAGCCCGGATGACCGCAGCTCCCGCAAATATTGCCAACAACCCGGGAGCCAGCACCGACCGCTTCGGCCATCCGCGCGCGCTCACTTATTTGTTCGCGACCGAGATGTGGGAGCGCTTCTCCTATTATGGGATGCGCGCGCTGCTCGTGCTCTACATGGTCAAATATCTGCTCGACCCGCAGCGCGCCGGCCAGGTGTTGGGCCTAGGCCCATTCCGCAACGCGCTCGAATTCGTGTTCGGCCCGTTGGCGCCGCAGCCGCTCGCCTCGCAGATCTACGGCTTCTATACCGGGCTGGTTTATCTGACGCCGATCTTCGGCGGCATGCTGGCCGACCGCGTGCTGGGCGCGCGCCGCACCGTCATCCTCGGCGCCGCGCTGATGGCAATCGGCCATTTCATGATGGCCTTCGAGCCTCTGTTTCTGTTCGCGCTCGGCTTTCTCATTCTCGGCAACGGCGCCTTCAAGCCGAACATCTCGACCCAGGTCGGTCGGCTCTACGCGCCCGGCGACCGCCGCCGCGACCGCGCCTTCTCGATCTTCTATGTCGGCATCAATCTCGGCGCCTTCCTGGCGCCGCTGGTGTGCGGCACGCTCGGCGAGGAGCTCGGCTGGCACTACGGCTTCGCCGCCGCCGGCGTCGGCATGACCACCGGCCTCGTCATCTATCTCGCCGCCACGCCGGCATTGCCGAAAGACAGCTTCGCCAAACGCGAGACCGTGCACGGGCCCATGGGCCGCGAGGCCTGGCTTTCGATCGGCGCGCTCATGGCGCTGATGCTGCCGGTCAGCCTGTTCTGGGGCACTTACGAGCAGCAGGGCAACACCATCGCGCTCTGGGCGAGCGAATATACCGATCGTCACCTGTTCGGCGAGGAAATCCCGGTCACCTGGTTCCAGGCGTTCAATCCGTTCATGATCTTCGCCTTCACGCCGTTCATCGTCGCGCTCTGGCGCCGGCAGGGCGCGCGCGAGCCGTCCACCGTCGCCAAGATGGCGATCGGCTGCTTCCTCAACGCCGCGGCCTATCTCGTGATGGTCGCCGCCGCTTGGTACGCGGGCGGCGCGCCGGCCAGCTGGCTCTGGCTGTTTGCTTATTTCGTCGTCATCACAGTCGGCGAACTTTATGTGTCGCCGGTCGGGCTTTCGCTGGTGACCAAAGTGGCGCCTTTGCATTTGCTGTCGATGATGATGGGTGTGTGGCTCTCGACCAATTTCATCGCCGGATTTCTCGCCGGCTATCTCGGCACCTTCTGGTCGAGCCTGGCGAAGACCGACTTCTTCCTAATGCTGGCGATCATTTCCGCTGCGGCCGGCCTGATGATCGCGCTGCTCCATCGTCCACTACGCGCGGTGCTGAAGGATTAAATCGGCAGCCCGACATATTGCTCGGCCAGCGACTTGGACGCGGCTTCCGATCCCACGATGTAGTCCAGTTCCGCCAGTTGCCGCCGGCGGTCGAACGCGGTCTCGTGCGGGAAACGGTGTAAGATCTGCGTCATCCACCATGAGAAGCGCTGCGCCTTCCACACCCGCCGCAGGCAGGTCGTCGAATAATTCGCCAGCAGATTGTCGCGCTTGCTTTTGTAGAACGCGTCGAGCGCGCGCGACAGAAACACCACGTCGGCAAACGCCAGATTCATGCCCTTGGCGCCGGTCGGCGGCACGATATGCGCGCTGTCGCCGGCGAGAAACAGGCGGCCGTGCTGCATCGGCTCGACTACGAAACTGCGCATCGGCGTGATGCCCTTTTGCACCATCTTGCCTTCGGTGAGCTTGCGCGCGCCGCCCAGCCGCTTGTGCAGCTCGTCCCAGATGCGCGCATCGGGCCAAGCCTCGATCTCCTCGTCGTGGTCGCATTGCAGATAAAGCCGCGCCAGCGACATCGAGCGCATGGTGTAGAGCGCGAACCCGCGGTCGGTGTAGGAGTAGATCAGTTCGTGATCCGGCGGCGGCGATTCCGACAAGATGCCGAGCCAGCCGAATGGATAGTCGCGCTCGAACACGCTGAGCATGCCGTCGGGGAAGCTCGGCCGGCAGATGCCGTGAAATCCGTCGCAACCGGCGATGAAGTCGCACTCGATCTCCTGCGCCTTGCCGCCTTGCGTGAAGCGGATCTTCGGCCGCTGCGCGGTCAGCTCATGAACGCTGACGCCGTCGACCTCGAACAACAGCGGTCCGCCGTCGGCAAGCCGGCGCTCGACCAGATCCTTTACTACTTCCTGCTGGCCGTAGATGGTGACCTGCTTGCCGACCAGCGCCTTGAAGTCGATGCGGTGCAGCGCGCCATTGATGCCGATATTGATGCCCCAGTGCTGGATGCCTTCGCGCTGCATGCGCTCGCCAACGCCGACCTCGCTCAGCAGATCGGTGGCCCAATGCTCGATCAATCCGGCGCGGATGCGGTTCTCGATGTAATCGCGGCTGCGATTCTCGATGATGATGGACTCGATGCCGGCAAGGTGCAGCAGCCGCGCCAGCATCAGCCCGGCCGGCCCTGCTCCGATAATGCCGACCTGCGTGCGCATGCGTTGCTTTCCCGGCGGACGAATGAACGTCCTATAGAAGCAACGCCGGGGCGGCGCAAATGGACGATTGCCGGAAACACTTGGATATTTCGCTTAACTCAGGTCGGCCCGCCGTAACGCGGTACGCGCGCTTTGTATTGCCGGTAGGCATCGCCGAATTTCGCTTCGAGATAGCGCTCCTCGCGCTTGACCACGCCGAAATGAATCACCGGCACGAAAATAATCGTCATCACCAGCATCCAGTCGGACGCCAGCAGAATGGATAGCCCGGCGAGAAACATGGTCGCTCCGACATACATCGGATTGCGCAGCCAGCCGAAGATGCCGTCGGTCACCAGGGCGAGCGACGGCTTCCAGGGCTCCACATGGGTGCCGGCCGAACGGAAGCCGCGCATGGCGGGAATGGCCAGCGCAGCCCCCGCGGCAATGAGCACGACCGCGATGGCGATGCGCTCCGGCCACGACAGCAGCACCGTCAACAGATAGGCCGGCAGCAGCCAATCGAGCGCGAGCCCCAGCACGACCGCCGCCAATGCAATGAGCGGCGGCGGCGCGATCACCCCGGCATTGTCGCGGGTTTCGGTCATGGCCATGGCTCCGTTACAACGCGCGAGCAGCCCGCCGGTTCACCCACCCAGCCACTCGGTGAGCGCGGCGTTCATCGCCTCGGGTTGCTCGAGGGTGGTCAGGTGACCACTATCGGGGATGATCGTCAGCTTCGCGCCCGGGATGCCCTCGGCGATTTCCTGGTTGAGTTCCGGCGGCGTCGCGATGTCGGCATCGCCGACCAGCACGAGAGTCGGGCAGCGGATCGACGCCAGCAAGGGCCGCGAATCCGGCCGCGACATGATCGCCTGCAACTGGCGCACGAAGGCCTCCGGCCCGGTTTCCATCACCATCTGACGCACGATCGTCGTGAGGCGTTCGTCGCGCTGATGCTTCGCATTCAAATAACGCGGGATCGACAGATCCGGAATCTCTCCATAGCGACCCGACTGCGCCATGGCGATCTGCGTGTTGCGCCCTGCGGTTTGCTCCGGCGTATCGGGGCGCGCCGAGGTATCGAGCAATGCCAACTTGGCGATGCGCTCGGGCGCCAGCCGCAGCATGGCGAAGGCGATGTAGCCGCCCATCGACAGACCGGCGAGCGCAAAACGCGGCGGCGCATCCTTGAGAATGCGCGCGGCGATCGCCGCCATGTCGGCGTCGCGCCGGTGATCGGCCACGGCCACCTGCCCGAACGGCCAAAGCGCTTCGATTTGCGGGCCATAAAGACGCGCCGTGCAGGTCAACCCGGGCACCAGAACGAGCGGTAAAGATTGCACCATTGTGACGCTCCAATAGGCAAAAGATTAAGCCTTATCGCGACTTATTGCACGGCCATAGCATTGACTTTCGCGCTTGCGCGCCTATGTTCCCGTCAAACGGCTTCGAACAAAGATTCGACCGTCCATTCCCGCGCATCGAAACCCGTTTTTCAATTCCGGCGCGGGCGCCGGGCGGTCCCAACTA
>JGI24140J50213_10000415_pt1 | contig 19939 bp, 21 predicted proteins | sample BarGraIncu00222A_FD_50213 | JGI IMG/M metagenome (IMG submission 50213)
CTAAGAGCGACCGAGGGCGACGCCAGCCTCGTTCTTTGGGATTTTCACGATCTCTTGTTCCACACCCACAGCACCGCAGGCCGACAGGCCAACCCGCTGGGCGGACTTTATCCTTATGCCGGGCTTATACCGCCGCCCCCGGCGGTGCGCCCGCGCTGGCCTGGAAAAAAAATCGATCTGCGCAAGCTCCCGGCGGAGCCTTCGCAGACGATTTCGCCGATCGCAAACCTCCTGCGTGAACGTCATTCGACGCGCAGCTTCGACGACCGGCAGCCCATCACGCTGGCGGAGCTTTCGCAGTTTCTCGATAGCACCGCGCGCGTCCAGTCGAAATGGAAAAGCCGGATCGATGTTGGCGGCGGCGGTCCGGTGGTCGCCTATGCCGCGAGGCCGTATCCGTCCGGAGGCAGTGCCTACGAACTCGAACTCTATCTGGCCGTCGCCAATTGCGCCGGACTTGCGCGAGGATTCTATCACTACGACGCCGACCGGCACGCTTTGGTGCCGATCAGCGGGTCCACACCTCAGCTTGACGCGCAATTGGCGGCCGCCGAATTCGCCATGGATGCGCCCGCGATCCCCCAGATCCTGATCACGATCGCAGCGCGTTTTGACCGGATTTCATGGAAATACAGCTCCATCGCGTATGCGCTCATCCTGAAAGATGTCGGCGTGTTGATCCAGACGCTCTACCTGATGGCGACCGACATGGGGCTGGGTGGATGTGCAATCGGGAGCATCGATATCGACCTGTTCGCCAAGATGACTGGAATCGAATTCCACGTCGAAGGCCCGGTCGGTCAATTTGCGCTCGGTCGCGGCTCGCCGGACCAGGCGCAAAATGAATGACCCCGACCCAGAACAAGATGGAAGCCAGCGCCGCGCGCTGGCAGGCTTGGCGATTGCGGTCGTTTTGCTGGTCGCGGGGTGGTGGCTGGCCCACGAATTGACTGCTGCCAGCAAAATACAGGACTGCCTGATGAACGGCCGCACCAACTGCAACGTTATAGAGCGCCCGGTACGATAGGCGCGGGCCGGCTGCGCTGCCCGCCTAATTGCAGGGGTGACGCCGGCCATCCTGGCCGCCGTAGGTTGCCGACGATTGCCCGCAATACCGGACGAAGCCGTCATAGATACCATAGGGCCGACCCCTCACCGGGACGACAACACGATCGGGCCGAGCCGTCGTGCCAGGATAGAAATCGGGCGGACCGTAATTGTGGAGGAACATGCTATGCGACCAGGCCGCGTGCCGGTGATGATGCCGGACGTACATGTCCGCGGCGAATGATGGGGCCGACGCCGACAGCAAAATTGCCGCAGTTGCCAGGAGGCTGATCTTCATTACGGTCCTCGCGGTTCCACCAGTCACTGTCATTTCGTTTCCAGCTTCGGCGCCGAAGTCGACGCCGCCCGTGTTCGGCCTCACTCGCCAGCCTCAGCTAACCCCGTATTCCCCACGCGCTGTTTGCCGGGTAAATCAGGCCCGGGATGCGCCAAGAACCTTGGCGATCGTCATCGCGGTCATGGCTTTCCGATCTGCAGCACGCTGAGCCTCAAGCCGATCCCTGGCCCGCTCCTCGACCAGCAAATCGATGAGCGCCAGCCTTTTCGTCTCGTCGACAGCCTCCGCCAGCAATTTTCGATAGCGGTGATAGTCAAATCCGGCATCCTGATTACGCATCGCACGCCCCCGGCCACACTGCCGCGCACAGTGTTTCTCAAGCCGCGGACAAGAGCAATAGAAAGCAGCGGTCCCGCCGACGGTTTCATCGGCAGGAAGGTTAAAATCAGCCAATCCGGAAAGCAGATTTCCGCCGCTGGCACGCCCGGGCGCTAATAGTCCCTCTCGCGGTGCACGTCGTGAACGACGATACCCCTGCCGGCCTCCGGCAACGCCAGCCAGTCTCGCCGCTTCAGGGTTCGGCGGGTATCGTCAAGGCCGCTTTGCCAATGCTCNTGCATCGATGTCGCCGAGAATTCGTGGTCCTTGGAATCACCCTCATAGGCTTTCTGCTGATAGATCATCTGCAGGATGGTGATCTCCGGCAGGTGCATCAAGCTGTCGCGCTTGGCACGCTCCTCGTCGCTCAACTGATCCTGCGGGATCTTCATCAGCGCCTTGTAGAGATCGGTCTTCAGATTGTTCATCTGCTTGTAGATGTCGGTATTGTGCCGGGTGCGCGACGAATAGACGATGTCCTTGTGCCGCGCCAGAACCTCCTGGATGTCGCGGGGAAGCACACCGCGGGCGCTGAACAGATCGACCTGGAATACCAGCGAGTTCATCTTGTCCTGCTGGTCCAGGAGATGCTGCAGCGGCGTATTGGAAACGATGCCGCCGTCCCAGAAATGGTCAGTTCCGATTCTCACCATCGGAAGCGCCGGCGGCAACGCGCCGCTCGCCATCACATGCTCAGGTCCGATGATTTCCTTCTTGTTGTCGAAGTACAGGAAATTCCCGGTGACGACATTGACGGCGCCGACGGCGAAATGCGTTTTGCGGGCGTTGATCAGATCGAAGTCGACCAGCTCGAGCAGCGTATCACGCAGCGGTGTGGTGTCATAATAACTGGTTGCGGTTTTGGCGCCGGCAGGGCTGAACCACGGATTGATCTCGTGGGGTTTGAAAAAGCCGGGCTGGCCCAACGTCGTCGTCATGAAAGAACTCGCGAGGTTGCGCGCCTTCCGATAGACGTCGCCATCCGGCGTGTGGTGCCAGACCTTGCGGGCTGTGATGCGGTCCCAGAAGATTCGCAATCTTTCAACGCGACGCTCCGGCGGATTGCCGGCAATGATGGCCGAATTGATGCCGCCGATCGAAACGCCGCAGACCCAATCCGGCTCCATGCCCTCTTCATGCAAGGCCTGATAGACTCCGGCCTGATAGGCGCCGAGCGCGCCGCCACCTTGCAGGACGAGTGCCACCCGGTCGCACCGGTCAGGCCGCCACCCGGTTGCAACGGCGGGATCAGAGCTCGGCGTTCGCGCGTCCATGATTTGACCTTTGAATTCTCGATGGAAATAGCACCATAGAATTCAGAAAAGCGGTGACATGGTTGTGACAGCCCGTCGCTGCAATGGTGCACGCTGCCAAAAATGGCATCTCATTCTGGAGCGCAAGACGGACCGGCCGCGACTTGTCATGAGTTTGAAGAAAATATCTCACACCTCTGTCAAAGACGACCACTAGCAAAGGTGCGTCGCGGTAATCGTAGTGAAATAGCGTGTTGGGCTTCTTTCTCGCCGGCCGGGACGACCGCGATGTCGCAAGCATCCCCCCTCGATTTGGTCGTGCAAATGTTGTCTGGAAAATCTGCTATCGTGACCGGTTCAACCAGCGGAATCGGCCTTGGTATTGCGCGCGGGCTGGCCGCTAACGGCGCCAACATCATGCTCAATGGATTTGGCGATCCGAACGAGATCGAGGCCATCCGCGAGGACATCGCCAACGGCCATAATATCAAAGTAGTCTATAGCAATGCCAACATGGCCGACGGCAATGACATCGGCGGAATGATGGCGCTGGCGGAAGAGGAATTCGGCGGCGTTGACATTCTCGTCAACAATGCCGGAATTCAATATGTCGCGCCGATCGAGGATTTTCCCGTCGAGAAATGGGACGCCATTCTGGCGATCAATCTCTCAAGCGCCTTCCATGCCAGCCGTCTCGCGATCCCCGGAATGAAGAAAAGGTCATGGGGCCGGATCGTCAACATCGCCTCGGCGCATGCGTTGGTCGCCTCCCCCTTCAAGTCGGCTTATGTCGCGGCCAAGCACGGCATCGCCGGCTTCACCAAAACGGCAGCGCTAGAAGTGGCCGAACATGGCATCACCGTGAACGCGGTCTGTCCGGGTTACGTGATGACCCCGCTGGTCGAGAAGCAGATTCCTGAACAGGCCAAGGCACGCGGCATCACCGAGCAGCAGGTGATTTCGGACGTGCTGCTCGCCGCACAGCCGACCAAGCGCTTCGTGACGGTCGACGAGCTGGCGGCATTGGTGAATTTTCTATGCACCGACAATGCCAGGTCGATCACCGGCGCCACGCTGCCCGTCGACGGCGGCTGGACCGCTCACTGAAAANGGNATTCTCCGATGCGCAAGGCAGATATTCTCAAGCTTCCCTCCATGCCGATGGCAGGCCCGAGCTACCCGGCCGGACCCTACCGCTTCGTCAACCGGGAATTCCTTGTCATCACCTATGAGACCGATCCTGAATTGATCCGCGCCGGCCTGCCTGAGCCGCTGGAGCCGATCGATCAGGCGATCGTGCATTACGAATGGATCAAGATGCCGGACAGTTCCGGCTTCGGCAGCTACACCGAATCCGGCCTCGTGATCCCGGCACGCCTGAACGGCGAAGAGGTTAACTTCGTCTCGCAGATGTATCTCGACGACGATCCGCCGATCGCCGCCGGCCGGGAAATCTGGGGCTTTCCCAAAAAATATGCTCATCCAAAACTTGAAATCGTCAAGGACACGCTGACCGGAACGCTGGAATACGCCAATCAGCTCGTCGCCGTGGGAACCATGGGCTACAAGCACGAGGCGATGGCCGGCAATGGCGAGGCCACCCTTGCGACGCTGTCGAAAACCCAGATCAATCTGAAGCTGATCCCGGGCGTCGATGGCCGCGCCGAAGTCTGCCAACTGGTTGCGATCAACCTGACCGATATCAATGTCAAAGGCTCCTGGTTCGGGCCCGGCCGGTTGCACCTGGTGCCCCACGTCAATGCGCCGGTGGCCGATTTTCCGGTCCGGCGCGTGATCGGCGCGCATCATTTCCTCGCCGATCTGACATTGCCCTATGGTCGCGTGGTCTATGACTACAACAAGCAGGCCGACGAGCTCGCAGAGGCCGCCGAGTGACGCGATCCGTCCACGGCTTGAGGCGTGGACGACCGTCGGGTTGGGAAATTCGTCAATATCTCATCGACCGGTCGCATTGCGGAGTGCGATCGATGTTTTCATCGCAACGGGATCGGGGCCTCGCCTGATGCAGCGTCTCATCGAGAATCTGCAGCTTGACGGCCACGCGATGCGCTACAGCAAGTTCGTCCCACGGTTGTACAACTATTGCCTGTCGCTCGGATTCCGCCGCGAAAGAATGATGCCTTCGCGCGCGTTCTGCTCCGACGAGAGTCAGGGCTATCCGGTCATTTTGATCGCCCAGCACTTNGGAACCTTTCCGTTCGATCACGGCCTGATCGGCGGCAACGTTGCGCTNGATCGGCACGGGCCGCACGCCCATCANNNCNAAGATCTCGTCATTATCCAGGCAAGCCATGTCGGCTACGACGCCGATACCAAGCGGTTCGGCGTCTATCAGCGGCAACGCACCACCAGCCAGGAGTTCGGCGACAATTGCGGAAAGCTCTGCGCGGTGCTGCACTGGTACCAGTTCGAATTTCGTCACGCCTGCGAGCACATCCTTTGCGGCAGGCTCGGCGATGAGCCGGCTATTCTCATCGGCAATCAATTCCTTGACGAAGATCGGCCCGAAGGCCTGTTCCTGAACCTCGACCTGCTGATCGATCGCAGCGCCGGTTTGCTGAAGACCTTAAGCACATCGAATGTATTTCGCGCCGCGCCAGCCCTTGTTGAACGCCTGCCCGCGGAAACCTGGGGCGACAAGCCGCAGATCATTGGCTGTCACCTGACTGCCGATCTCTTCTTCTTCCGCCGTGCCGTGACCGAAGGACCTGAAGGCCACGACATACTTGAGACGGCGCTTGCCCCCGCCATGCCGGCATTGGTCACTTCTCGCCATCCTCCGCTCGATGCCGCGAGATACCATACCCAGCTCGAGTTCGATCGCACCTATCGGAGCATCCGGCGCGAGCCTGCCTATGGCGACAAGAACCTGTTGTTCATTTCCGGCATCAACATCGACATTTCCCCGCGCGGGGGCCCTCGCTTCCCTCTCACCAAATTCGTGCCATGGGCTGCTTATGTCCGCCTTCGCGACGGTCGGAGCTTTCATCTCGAACAGGACGAATTGACCGACACGTTGCGAAAGCAGTCGACCGACAACCCCGAACGCATCATCTTCGATTATGCCATCCGCGACATGGGCGACGCGGAAGAGGTCACGATCGAAACATAATTCGACCAGGACCGGCTAAAGCCATCTTGTGATGGTGAAGATGATAAGGCCGACGAGCCCGCCGACCACCGTCCCATTGATCCTAATATATTGCAGGTCACGGCCGACCTGCAATTCGATCCGGTTGACCAGGGTATCGGTGTCCCATCTCTCCACCACCTGCGTGATGAACGCGCCGATTTCAGCGCGGCGGGGAGCGATGATCCGCAAGGCGGCAATCCGCATAAATTTGTTGATCGCGGCGTGAATCTGTTCGTCGCTCGCCATCCGTTGTCCAAGCGTGGCCACGGCCAGCTCAAGGCCGTCGGATATCTGGTTGATATAGGAATCGGAATGGGCATCGAGCCTGGCTCCGATCTCGGCCCAGAGCTTGTTGACCTGCTGTAGCACGACCGGATTGTAAAGAATCTCAGCCTTGAACGCCTCGCCGCGCGCATACATCTCGGGCTCGGTGGCGAGGTCATCGATCAACTTGTCGACGGCAGCCCCAAGCTCGGTACGCCAGGGATGAGCGGGATCGCGCATCTCCTCCAGCAGTTGCGTCAACCCGCTCACAATCTTGTCGGCGACGATGGCGTCGACCCATTTGGGAATGAAGCGCGAGGATTTCTGGGTGACGGTCACCTTGATCCGGTCCCGGTTATCCGTGAGCATCCTCGCAGCGATGGTGATGGCGCGCTCGACCAGCGCTTGCGTCTCGCCCTGCGCCCACAATACGGACAGCATCTTTGAAGCCAGCGGCGCGGCAGGGATCGCTTCGATTCCACTCCGCGTGGCNCGCGCCAGGAACGCATTGATCTCGTCGCGGGGCAGNGCCCGCACGATCTGCGGCAATGCCGTCGTGACGCGCCGCGCAACGCGATTGGCATTTGCCGGGTTCGATAGCCAGCGCGCCATCCACCCTGCCGGATCGACTTCCCGAATTTTCGCGCTCAGGACCTTCGGCGACAGGAAGTTGTTGGAGATGAAGCGGCCGATGGCACCGCCGATACGCTCCTTGTTGTGCGGCACAATCGCCGTATGCGGAATCGGCAGGCCGAGCGGATGGCGGAACAAGGCGACAACGGCGAACCAGTCGGCGCAGGCCCCGATCATCCCCGCCTCCGCAAATGCCCGCAAATAGGCCAGCCACGTCCATTCGAATTTGGTGACATAGGTCGCAACGAAGATCGCNGACATCAGCGCCAGCAACGCCGTCGCCAGCAGGCGCATCCGACGCAGGTCGCGCAGCCTCGTGTCGGGATTTGGTTTCACCGAAACGGCGCCCGATGGCGGTGCCCGGTCAGCGGATGCTCCCTGAGCAACGCCAAAATCTCAACCGGTCGCGGTCGGCGACCGCGCAACCAACTCGGCATAGCGTCGACGAACATTTGCGACGCCGTAAGTACGTTCAAGTCTGCGGAGAGCAAAATGAGCCTGCGCGATTCGCTGATAGTGATCCATGAAGATGACATTGACGGTGGCTCCGCCGACGGCGCCGAGTATCGGTAGCGCGCCCGCTGCAATCTTGTCGGACACAACAAGGCCAAAACGCGACACGATCTCACTCACCATGTTTCTGACCACGGGTGCCGAAACGTCCACGGCACCGCGCTCCGCCACCAGGGCCGTGATGTCGCTGGTATATTTGCTCAGCAGCGCGCGGGCGGCGTAGTAGCCGACGTCGATCTGCTGGTTTCGCTTTGTCCCCAGCGCAAAGACCTCCAGACAGGCGAGCCGCGCCTCGATTTTGGACATATCCTCGCCTTCGTGCCGCGCGATCGCTGCGATCGCGCGGAGCATAAACGTGGTGGTCAATGGCAACTCGACGGGAAGTGCAGCGAAGCCGACGAGGCCGCTCACCCCACCCGTCACGCCGGCCAGGAACGAGGAAAACCAGATCGCCGGCGTCGGCGGCGGTTCGTCCTCCAGGGTGTCGATGGCGACATCGAGGCTCTTCATCACCGCTGAACGCACCAATGCGCCAAGCTGATTGTTGGCGACCTTTGGCAGAATACCCAGCATCCGGTTGACGGGAATGCCTGCATAATCCGCAAGCCGCGCGGCGAAATTGGGATTTTCGAGGCTCTGTACCGCCTGCTTCAAGGCGGTGTCATCGATCTGGGAAAGCTGCGTCGGGGCGAGTTCCAGTGTCATATCATTGATAGCGCAGGATGGGACGTATCCCATTCATGCTTGCAAGGATCGCCGAGCCGTTGCTGATCAAGGCCGTGACCTCGGGAGTGATCAATCCGCCCGGCAACGCCAGCGCCAACGCCACGGTATTAAGCCCGGCCACGATCGCGTAATTCTGCCTGATGAGGCGAACCGCACCTTGGGAGATTTCAACCGCCTTGACGAGCTTCCAAAGCGAGTCTTCCATCAGGATGATATCGGCCGACTCGTGCGTGACCTCCGCACCATGTTTCATGGCGATGCCGACGTCGGCGAAACTCAAGGCCGGTGAATCGTTGATGCCGTCACCGACCATCGCGACTCTTTTTCCGTCGCGCTGCATCTGCTGAATGATTTCAGCCTTGTCCGCCGGCAGCATTTCGGCGAAATGCCGCGTCAATCCGATTTCGTTGCAGACCGCCCGCGCCACAACACCGTTGTCACCGGTCAGCATGACCGTGTTCTTGATCCCCAGGGCATGCAGTTTCTGGATGACGGAGCGGCTTTCAGCGCGAATTTCGTCAGAAAAGGGAACCAGACCCGCGAGCTGGCCGTCGACCGCGATGTAGAGGCAGGAATAGCCTTTTTCGTCCAAAGCACTGCGGTCGAACGCGGCAGCGCTGACCTTGATATCGCTCTGGCGCATGAAGCGCTCGTTGCCGACATGCATGTAATAGCCGTTGACCTGACCTTCGACGCCAAGGCCGATGCGATATTTGGTTTCGTCGCATGCCGGAACGTTGACCGCGAGTTCCCGCGCGCGAACGCGCAAAGCCTCCGCGACCGGATGCTGCAGGCGTGTTTCGGCTGCCGCCGCGAGACCCAGGAGATGGCCCGAGGTGATGTGATCCTGATAGGGAATGACGTCCATCACCGCGGGCGTACCGCGCGTCAGCGTGCCGGTCTTGTCGAACACGACGGTGTCGATGCCCGCCAGCTTCTCCATGTGGCCGCCGCTCTTGATGATGATGCCGGCCCGTGCGGCATGGGTCATGGACGACAGCACGGACGTCGGCGCCGCGACGCGAATGCCGGTGCCGTAATCGACAATGACGAGCGAAAGGAAGCGGTTGAAATCGCCGGTGATCGCGGCGGTACCTGCGGCGAGCCCCAACGTCGGCGTAACCAGGCGATCGGCAAATTGCTCGGCATGATTCTGCATCCGGGTGTCGCCGATCGGCGCGGATTCCACGAGGTGCACGATCTGGCCGGCCGTCGTCGCCGAGCCTACCCGCAGCGCTCGTACCGTGATCTGGCCGTCTCGAATGACGGTGGCGGCAAACGCGGCCTCGCCCACTCCCCTGTTCACCGGCAGACCTTCGCCGGTGATGGTTTTCTGGTCGATGGTGGCGTGGCCATCGACGATCTCACCATCCACCGAGATCATCTCGCCGGGATACACCACAACGAGGTCGCCCTCTTCGAGGGCGCTGGCCGGGGTCGCCTCCACCACGCCATTTCGCAGGACCCAGGCGGATTTGGACTGAAACTCGAGCAGTTCGCTGATGGCGCGCCGAGAGCCGGCGGCGGTCAGATCCCGAATCCAGTCGCCGAGCTTGATGAGCCAGGTCACGATGCAACCGGCCATCGGAACACCCTGCAAGATCGACGAGCTGATCGCCAACGTATCGAGAACGTCGATGTTGAGCCGGCGCTCGTTGTCCCACACTTTCCACGCGCGCTGGGCGATCGGCAGCGCGTTCCAAAGCATCAGAGGCAGGTTGACAGCGGTGATCAGCGGATTGGCGCTGAACGCCATCAGCAGCGACACCGTGGGCAGCGCCAGCGGCAAGCGCTTCGAAACCGCAGGCAGAGTTGAATCCGCGCTTGCCGCCCGCTTCGAGCTAGCTGCGATCAGCTTGATGTCGTTCAGGCTGGCGTGCTGAAAGCGCTCAAGCATGGAGCGGAGCAACGGCTCCTGGGCCGGATCGTATTCAAGAACCAGGCTGGCGCAATCGTAGTTGATGCGCGCCGCAATGATTCCCGCTTGTTTTCCCAGCCAATCGAGAAACGTCTCTGCCAGCGAGCGTTTTCGGCATAACAGGGGAACATGGAGCCGAACCCGACCCGGCATCGAATGACGGACATAAAATTCCATTCAGCTACATTCCAGAATTTCAGGCCGGCGCATTTGCGGTGACCGCATCGCCGGTCTCGTCATCCGGGTCCACGCCTTCGGGTGTGTTCGCCGCGATCAGATGATTCAAGCCAAACATCGCGAGCGTCACCCAGACCGGGGTTGCGGCGTTGGCGCCGACTTCCATGATCGTGATACTGGCAATTCCGACCGCCAACACAATCTTGAGGTCGACGGTATTGTGGCTACCGGTCTTGATCTGCTGGTCGACCTGTTTGAAGAAATCCACAACTACCCGGGCTGCATGGGAATTTTCGGCAAGAAACTCGGCCTCTTGCTGAATCTTGCTGGCGAGCGCATCGATCTCGTTGCTCGGCGGTGGCCGATAATGTCCGCCGGTGTGATGCTCGAGGTGGCCGTGAAATTCATCATGCTGATCGGTGTCGTAATGCAGCACCAGACTTCCCGTCGCCGGGTTTATGATGACCTCTTCGATTCCCGGAATCACGGAAAGAGTCTGTTTCATCTCTTCCAGAAGCTCCAGGTTGCCCTTTGCCGACGGAATCTTCATGCGGACGCGGCCGGGCACTTGATGCGCAACCTGCAGTTTTACGTTGGTCATCATCGATCCCAGATCGGAACTCTGGAGAGAGCGCTCAATCGCAACTGACATCGCGGCATCAATGGGGACTTGCCATCGGCGGCCGCGGCTTCAATCTCGACACACTTGAANGACAAACCCGAAGTCAGCACAGNCGGCATACCGGCCGCTCGGGCCGNTACGCATCTCTACCAGGGTTTCAAGCGGCGGAACGCGACTTGCCGGCTCGTGCGCCGTTCGTGCCGTCGGCATCCTCGGCACGCACTTCGGCGACGATATCATTGACGTGCTCGTGGGCCTCGGCGAACGCCTCTTTCGACTTCTGCGCGAGCTTGAAGGTTCCGCGCACCGTCGACTTGAACACCGGCGCAAGCGAGCTTGCCAGTTTGGGCAGGTACTTCGGCGCGGCCATCGCGGCCACCCCCAGCACAAGGCCCGGCAACAATGCCGCTTCAAATAGCGCCGCACCCGCCGCGACGACGACCACCGTTGCTACGGTCTTGTTAATTCCACCGTTCTCCTGGTCTTGAGGCTCCTCCACGGCCGCACTGGTATGCGCATCGCCTCGACCATTGTGGATCGCGTCCATCTGAAAAATTCCTTTTTCCGCCACCAAAGCAACATGGCCATGCCCAAGCTATGCCTGCGCCGGCCCACTCCTCTTCAATAGAGCCTGATTAAAAAGGGTTCATGACAGTCACATAACTTACTTTTCATGATCTGTTCTTAATTCTGCCGCGAAAACCAAAACATCCGTGTTTGCACCCACTTGCTCGAATTTCAGGCTCCACCCCCAGTCCCGGTGCGGTCCCCGTGCAACGCGAGGACGTGTCCACGGACACCCTCCAAAAAAAACCCGGCAACACCGCGACCTATTCGCGGGCGAGAAACCAACCTGCCCCAAGTCGGATGCACGAATTTGCAGCGCGAAGGTCGACGATAGTCCAAAGCCAAAGCGGGTAGTCGACCGAAAAGATCGCCGTTGCGACACGCCCCGCGATCGAGAAAGCCAATGCATATGATTCCGGATCGGTTCGATGGTCTCAAGTATCACGACCGCGGACGGGCCCGTGCAGCGCAGCGATGTCACACCGCTGACATTTAGATTTGCACATAACGGAACGCGTTATCCCGAACTGGAGCCTCCCATGAGCGACAAACCCGTCAACGGCCGACAGCCAGCCCATGATCGTATCCATGCGGAAATGCTCGACAGCCTCGAGGAGGAGCTTGAGCTTGAGGTCGACGATGATCGGCTCGACGCGCTGACCAGCGAACTCTCCGGCCACCCCGCCGAGGAGAGCGTCGACCAGAAAGTCTATTTCAAGGAGCTGTTCCGCCTGCAGGGCGAACTGGTGAAATTGCAGAGCTGGGTGCAGCACAACAAGCTCAAAGTGGTGGTGATTTTCGAGGGCCGGGATTCCGCCGGCAAGGGCGGCGTCATCAAGCGCATCACCCAGCGACTCAATCCGCGGGTCTGTCGCGTCGCAGCGCTGCCGGCGCCGAACGAACGCGAGCGCACGCAATGGTATTTTCAGCGTTACGTCTCGCATCTGCCGGCCGGCGGCGAAATCGTGCTGTTCGACCGCAGCTGGTACAACCGCGCCGGCGTCGAAAAGGTCATGGGGTTTTGCACCGAACAAGACGTCGAGGAGTTCTTCCGCTCGGTGCCGGAATTCGAACGCATGCTGGTGCGCTCCGGCATCGTACTGATCAAATACTGGTTCTCGATCACCGACGAGGAACAGCACTTCCGCTTCACCATGCGGATCCAGGATCCGCTGAAGCAGTGGAAGCTGAGCCCGATGGATGTGCAGGCGCGCAGCCGCTGGGAGCAGTATACCAAGGCGAAGGAAGCGATGCTGGAGCACACCCACATCGCGGAAGCGCCGTGGCACGTGGTCAATGCCGTCGACAAGAAGAAGGCGCGGCTCAACTGCATCTCGCATCTACTCGAACAGATCCCCTACCGGGAAATCGCGCGCGATGCCGTGGTCCTGCCGGCCCGCGTCCATAATCCCGACTACCACCGAGGCCCCATTCCGCCCGAAATGTACGTGCCCGCGCGCTACTGAAGGCCAAAGAAACTCCTAAGCGGATCGCGGATTTGAATACGCCCCCGCGATCTCGCGGCGCGGCGCGCCCGAGTTGTACAGGAACTTCTGCCCTCGACAGAACAGAGGGCACAGGGAATGCCGGGCGCCCGAAGCGCCCGCAGCCGCGCGTGTAGAGTAGTAAGCACGCGCGTTAGTCACCACAGGCACGCCGGAACACCCGGCATTCCCTGCGCAATGGTTTTAACGGTTTCCTTCGCGCTCTCCCCGGTGACCGGGCTTTATTGCCACCGTCGCCCCCAAGAAACTTGCAAGAAGCTTGCTTCTCGAGAACTTGACACCAGCGTCGGGGTGTCAGGACCACACGACTTCGCCGTCCGCGTCAGCGCTGCTCGTCCGCGCAAAATGTTTGCGCTGCGTCGCCGCCGCGTCCACCGCATCCCGTACCAACGTTCGTGACGATCGCGATACGCCCCCCAACCGGACGGGATGGGCGGATATAGCCGGTGATTTGGGTTCGAAATCAACTGCGACAGATTGGCACGACGGGCAAAATCGGCGGCCTCGATGACGGCGCCGGAAATGTCCCGGCATAGCCGTCCCTGCGGAGATGCCTCCTGCCCGTGACTTCATCGCGCGACTAAGCCTGCTTCCGCAGAGTTTCATAGCATTCGCAGGACAATGCCTTGAGCGCTTTGAAATCAAGGATCTTGATGACGCCGCGCGAATAGCGGATTGCGCCCGTCGCCTGTATCTTGCTGGCGACTTCGGTGATTGACGTGCGCCTGACGCCGAGCATCTCCGCGAGGAATTCGTGCGTCAGCGTGATGGTGTCGCTTTCGGCTCGCTCGGTGGTTTGAAGCAACCACCGACAGAGCCTGGCTTCCACGTGATGCAAGGCGTTGCAGGCTGCCGTGATCCGGGCGTGCGCCAGCAGGACTTCGTTGTAGCGAATGCAGAGAGCGGCGATCGGTTTGCTGATCGCCACGGCCTTTCTCATTTGGCTGGAGGCAACCCGGCCGACCCAGAGCGGCAATTGGGCGATGGCGCGCACCCGCGATATGTGAAGGCCAAAACCCGACATAGCGCCGATGACGCCCTCGCGCCCTACGGTAGCGGTCTCAATCGCCTTGCCATTGTGCATCACCACAATCACCGACACCATTCCGGCCAACGGGAAATAGACCTGGTCGACTTCATCGCCGGCCTCGACGAGAACGGTGCCTTGCGGGAGCGGCAGCGTGATGAAATGCGGAAGCAGAAGCTGCAAATCGCTCTGCGGAAGTGATGCCAGGAGTTTATTGCTAAGCGGTCCCGGATCGATGGCATGCACGAGCAATATCCGCCCGGTCGGTCTGGGCCTCAGTCTGCGGGGATTGACTTGGCGTCCGAGAACCGCCGCCGCAGCGCCAAGGTTTCAAGCAATGCTGACGAAGCCGTCGGTCCAGGACCCGTCATAGTCCATACGGTCCCCAGATGGCGCGCGCATCCAACTTGCGCGTTTTTGGTCCGGCCAATGAGCAGAACATAGCATGGATGTGAGGGGGGCGGACACTAATTGTGAAGCAATGGGGCGCCGAAAACGGCAGCCGCTCGCGAAATAGCTGTTCGGACATCAGACCGCGTATCGGCGACGGTTCAGCGAGGCCGGCAACCTTGGCCGTCTCGGATATCGCCNGTCAACGCCAGCTCACACCGCGGGCATTCCAGCTGCTCCAGCTCANGCTGGCGAGGCTTTGACGGTCCGTTGCGACCGGCCGCTTGGTTCGCCGCTCATGGGCCGCGATGCATCGCTCGGATTCCGCGATCTTTCGTTTCAGAATGGCGATGTTCTTTTGTATTTGATCGCTCGAACCGGCGATATTGCCAGTCCTGAAGTGAGCGATTTCCAGGGCCTTCACGGCGTTGCGGTTCTTCCGGAGCTGAACCCTGTGCCAGGCGATGTCGCTGTTGCTGTCGGCGATCATGACGCAGCCGCCGCAATTGATGTTTCGATGCCGTTTGGCACCTCGATATCGACTTCGAGCGTCGATACATGTTTGCCCCTGTCCATCCTGACAATGACCTTTTCCGGATCGAGCACGATGTGCCGCGAGACCGCGGCAAGGATCTCCGTCCGCAGCAGTCCCAGTAGCTCGGGCTGGCCGCGCAAACCGCGTTCGTGCGCCAGGAGAATCTGCAACCGTTCCCGTGCAACAGGCGCGGAAGCAGTACGGCCACCGATGAGCCGTAGCAGATTCATCATGCGGCCCTCCGTCCCAGTAGCCGGTTCATCAGACCCTTGCGTTCGACCGGCACAGTCATGGTGACCGTCTCGCCCATCAGACGACGCACCGCGTCGGTGTAGGCGCGGGCCGGCGCGCTGGCGGCGTTGTTCAGCGTAACCGGCGATCCAACGTTCGATGCGCGCAGGACGTCCTGGCTCTCGGGAATGATCCCAAGCAGCGGTGTTGCAAGAATTTCAAGGATGTCGTCGATGCTGAGCATCTCGCCGCGTGATGCGCGCGCTGAATCATACCGGGTGATCAATATATGCTTCTCGACGCGTTCACCCCGTTCGGCCTTCACGGTCTTCGAATCGAGCATTCCAATGATGCGGTCGGAGTCACGCACCGATGAAACTTCGGGGTTGGTGACGATGACCGCCTCGTCGGCATAGCGCATCGCGAGCATGGCGCCCCGCTCGATGCCCGCCGGGCTATCGCAGAGAATCCAGTCAAATCTGGTTCGCAGCTCGGCGATAATGCTCCCAACCCCGGCATCCGTCAGGGCGTCCTTGTCCCTGGTCTGGGATGCCGGAAGCAACCACAAATTCTCCAGGCGCTTGTCGCGGATAAGAGCCTGCGAGAGCTTTGCGACGCCCTGCACGACATTGATCAGGTCGAACACGACCCGTCGCTCGGCCCCCAGGACAAGATCAAGATTCCGCAGACCGACGTCGAAGTCGACGACGACGACTTTTTCTCCCATTTGCGCCAGCGCCGCACCGAGCGCGGCTGTAGAAGTTGTCTTACCGACGCCGCCCTTGCCGGACGTCACGACCAAGACTTTGGCCATTCTTATCTCCCTAGCCGAATTAATTGAGTGGTGCGATTTTCATGATGTCGCCTTCCAGCCATGCTTGAGCTGGACGATTGCGCAAGGCGACGTCTATTTCTTCAGCCGTCTGGTAGTAGCCGTCGATCGCGAGCAGTTCGGCTTCGATCTTCTGGCAGAAAATCCGCGCTGTAGAGTTGCCGCTGAAGCCCGCCATCGCACGGCCGCGAAGCGTTCCATAGACGTGGATCGATCCGCCGGCGACAATCTCCGCACCGGAACCGACCGAGCCCAGCACGGTCACATCGCCATCGCTGAAGATCGATTGGCCGGAGCGCACCGGGCTTTCGAGCACCAGCGAAGCCGACTTCGGTTTCGCTTCGGGCTTCCTGGGCTCGTTCGGCGCGAGCATGCAGTGGCGTCCGCCGGTCAGCAAAGGCGGCATGCTCGTCGTTAGGCGCGCGGCATCCACATTCTCGAGACCGAGGACGCGAATGTTCCGTTGCTCCAGGCTGGTGACGAGGTGAGCGATAGCCGATTGGCTGAGGTCCACGGCGGATAAATCCAGCACCACCGGCCTTCCGACAAAAAAGCCCGGCGAACGGGCAAGGGTTGCATCGATTTCTTCAAGCCAGCCCGCAATCGGAACGACCGGGCAAAAGGTGAACGCGACGTAGGAGCGGCCTCGCATCCGGACGGGTTGACGTGTGGCCTTCGCAATTGCGTCCATCGCGGTCGACTCTCCATTCTTATCGAATGGTTAAAGATCGACCTTCTTGGTTAATGACTGGTTAATTATACAGCGGTCGCGACAACTCGACCGGGCGCAATCGCGGCGGCCTCAAACCTCCAGCCATTCCTGACGGACCGCGGGATTTGCCGCGAGCTCCGCCGGGGTACCGTGAAAAACGATTCGGCCATGGCCCATGACGTAAAGCCGAGCGCATATCTTCAATGCGATCGCCAGTTTCTGCTCGACCAGGAGGATGGCAACCCCGCGCCGGGCGATCTCCGCCAGCAGTTCGCCGACCTGCTCGACCAGTTTGGGCGCGAGACCCTCGGTCGGCTCGTCGATCAGGATCAGGTCGGGATCGCCCATCAGCGTGCGGCACATCGTCAGCATCTGCTGTTCGCCGCCCGACAGCACGCCGGCGGAGACATTTTGCCGGGCCGCGAGGTTCGGAAACATCCGGAAGACGTCATCGAAATTCCAGCGGCCGAATTTTTTCGACTGCTTCAAGCCCATTTCGAGATTCTGCCGCACGCTGAGCGTCGGAAAGATCTGCCGGTCCTCCGGCACATAACCGATGCCGCAACGGGCGACCTGATCCGGCCGCAAGCCCGCGATGTCCCGGTCGCGGTATCTCACCGTACCCTGGGCGGCCACCAGTCCCATGATCGCCTTGCAGGTCGTCGACCGGCCGACGCCGTTACGCCCGAGCAGGCTGACGATCTCGCCGTCGTCGACGTTCATATCCACGCCATGAAGGATGTGGCTCTGGCCGTAATAGGCGTGGAGATTGTTGACGGCGAGGCTCATGCGGCGACCAGGGCGCCCAGATACGCCTCCTGCACCGCCGCGTTGGCTCGCACCTCATGCGGTGGTCCCGAGGCGATCACTCGGCCGTAGACCAAAACCGTGATGACGTCGGCAAGGTCGAACACCACCTTCATATCGTGTTCCACCATCAACAGCGTCTTGCCCTTTGAAACCCGGCGGATCAGTTCCATGGCATTGTCGGTCTCGGTGTTGCTCATGCCTGCAGTGGGTTCGTCCAGCAGGATCACCGACGCGCCACCGGCAATGGTCATGCCGATTTCCAGCGCACGCTGGTCGGCATATGGCAGCAGACCCGCTGCGGTGTGGCGCCGCGCCGTGAGGTTGAGGTCTTCCAGAATTTTGTCGGTGCGTTCGTTAAGGCCGCGCTGGATCCATAGCGGCGTCCAGAACGAATAATAGTAGCCCATGCTCCATAACAACGCGCAGCGCAGGTTCTCAAACACCGACAGCTTTGGATAGATCGAGGTGATCTGGAAGCTGCGCGACAGCCCCATGCGGTTGATCTTGTGCGGCGGCAGACCATCGATGCGCTCGCCATTGAGGCGGATTTCGCCTGAAGACACCAGGAACCGGCCGCTGATCAGATTGAACAATGTGGTCTTGCCGGCGCCGTTGGGACCGATGATGGCGTGGCGTTCGCCCTTCGCGACGTCGAGATTGACGCCGCTGATGATCCTGGTCAGGCCGAACGCCTTGCTGACATCGGTAAGGCGGAGCGCGAGATCGGTCATGCCAAGGCCCTCGCGGGTGCCACTTCGGCCATCAGGCGCTCCCACACCCGATGAAACGCGCGCGCTTCAACGCGAAACCAGAAGCCGCCGCCGAACAGCAGAACGGCCGAGATGANCCATGGCAGCAGCGCATGCACGTCGATTCTGTTGCCGAACAGNACGAGCGTCCTGCCTTGCGCCGCGCCGATGGTCAGGAACGAGGTCAATTCGACCAGACCGACAAAGCCNAGCACCATCAGCAATCCGGGCAGGATGACGCGTAGATATGGCAGCGCGAGCTGGCCCATCAGACCGGCGCGCGCGACCGGGCGATGCGCCAGCACCAGGCCCATGATGCCGTTGGGGGCGAACATCACCATCGTGATGAACAGCACGCCGACATAGACCAGCCAGGAATTGGACAGCAGGCTGACGCCGCTCTGCAGCAGCGTGATCAGCACCGCGCCCAAGAGCGGCCCGCCGAACACCGCGGAGCCGCCGATATAGGCCATCAACAGCGCGTTCGCCGACAACGGTGCTGCCAGCGCATCGAAGGTCACGATCTCATAGGTGATGGCGTAAAGCCCACCGCCGATGCCGGCGAAGAAGCCCGACAGGGCGAATTGCAGGAATCGCACCATGCGGGGATCGTAACCCATGAACTGGGCGCGCTCGAAATTGTCGCGGGTGGCGTTCGCCATGCGGCCGAGCGGCGTCTGCGTCAGAAAGAACATGGCGAGCGTCGCGAGCACGACCCACGCCAGGATCAAATAATAGACCTGGACGGCGGACGCATATTTCAGGCCGAACAGGCTATGGCCGATCATGCGGTTGGCGTTGACGCCGCCCTCGCCGCCGAAAAAATGATGGAAACTCAGCGCGGCCGTCGTCATCAACTCGCCGATCCCGAGCGTGATCATGGCAAACGCGGTCGCGCGCTGTTTGGTCGCCATGTAGCCGAATACGACGGCAAGCCCGAGGCCGGAGAGCCCCGAGAGAATTGGAATGAGCTCCATCGGCACGGGCAAGCCGCCGTCGCCGGCCATGTTGAGGAAATGAATGGTGGCATAGCCGCCGACGCCGAAGAACGTGGCGTGGCAAAACGAAAACAGCCCGGCCTGCCCCAGCAGCATGTTGTAGGACAGCGCCAGGATGCTCATCATGCCCATCTGGCTCAGCATCGACACCACAAAGCCGGAGTGACGGCCGGTGTGGTAGTTGTAAAACAGCCACGGCATCAGCATCGCGACCAAGAGCGCCACGGTCCAGATCGCGCTTTGCGTGGAACGCGTTCCGCTCATGTATCCCGCGTCCCCAACAGGCCGCGCGGCCGGAACAGCAGGATCACGATCATCATCACGAACGGCAACAGTGCGCCGATCCGCGCCACCGGCATCATCATGATCTCGGTGAAGAGATTGCTGTCCGACAATGTGACGCCGAGCGGTTTGAGCAGGTCGAGCATCGAATAATTGATCACAACCGCAAAGGTCTGGATCATGCCCATCAGGATCGAGGCGATGAAGCATCCCAATAGCGAGCCCAGTCCACCGAACACCACAACGACGAACACGATCGGACCCATCGCGTCCGCCATCCCCGGCTCGGTGGTCTGGTAATTGCCGCCGATCACGCCG
>JGI24140J50213_10000416_pt1 | contig 19928 bp, 16 predicted proteins | sample BarGraIncu00222A_FD_50213 | JGI IMG/M metagenome (IMG submission 50213)
GCCGGCCCCGGGGACGACGTTGCCGAGCTAGGGCGCGAACCGATTGGAGCACGTCGGATGCGGTGCTAGTGTCCTGTCCCGCAGATAACCTCGGCCCATGCCCTCGCAGAACAAGAAACCGCGGCGCACTGCCGAGCGCATCCTCGACACGACGCTCGACCTGTTCAACCGCCTCGGCGAGCCGAACGTCTCGACGACGCTGATCTCCGCCGAGCTTGGCATCAGCCCCGGCAACCTGTACTACCACTATCCGGCCAAGGAAGAGCTGATCACGAGGCTCTTCGAGCGCTACGACGCCGCGCTCACCGACCTGCTGCGCGCCGCCGACGGCGTGGCCGACGTCGAAGACGCCTGGCTCTTCTTCCACATGCTGTTCGAGCTGATCTGGGCGTACCGCTTCCTCTACCGCGACCTGAACGACCTGCTCTCCAACAACCGCAAGCTCGAGATGCATTTTCCGTTCGTGCTGCAGCGCAAGGCGCGCGCCGTCCAGGCGGTGCTCGACGGGATCGGCAAGGCCAGCGCCTTGAGCATCGCGCGACGCGACGTCGAACCGGTGGCCACGGCGATGGTCGTCGTCCTCACCTACTGGTTGAGCTTCGAGTACGTGAAGAATCCGCGCCACGCGCTCGAGCCGGAGAACTCCGGGCCGGCGCTGCTGCGAGGAGCCTTCCATGTGCTCAGCCTTCTGTTGCCCTATCTGGACGACGACGGGCGCGAGCACCTCCATGCTCTCGCCTCCCGCTACCTTCAGCAACCCGATTCCTAGCCCCCGAGGATGACCCCATGGCCAAGTGGACCCCCTTCCCGTACGCCGCCGACGCATACACCTACGACAACGCCGCCCTGAAGAAGAAGTGGGCGCGCCTGCACACCGGCGATGCCGAGCCGCTGCCGAAGGACGACCCCGTGCTCGCCGCCTGGGCGCTGTTCCACGCCGGCCAGTTCCAGAAGGCGACCGAGGCCGGGCTGAAGGCGCACGCCGCCGGCATGGGCGCGGGAATGACGGTCGCCAACAAGTCGCAATCGATCTACGCGACGTATCTCGAGAACAGCGAGAAGACCAAGCTCGCGCTCCTCCACGAAGCGGCGGAGCGCGCCGAGGCGCGCACCCGCGAGGACCCGAAGGACGCCAACGGCTGGTATTGCATGGCGTACGCGCTCGGCCGCTACAGCCAGGGAATCAGCATCGCCAAGGCGCTCGCGCAGGGCCTGGGCGCCAAGGTGAAGACCGCCCTCGAGACGACGATCAAGCTCTCGCCCAAGCATGCCGACGCGCACATCGCGCTCGGCGCCTTCCACGCCGAGATCATCGACAAGGTCGGCTCCTTGCTCGGCCGCACCCAGGGCGCCAGCAAGGACGCCGGGCTGGCGAACTACAAGACCGCGCTCAAGCTCAACCCGGGCTCGGCAATTGCCATGATCGAGTACGCCAACGGGCTCGTCATGCTCGAGGGGGAAAAGCGCATGAAGGAAGCGACCAAGCTCTACGAGGACGCGGCCGCGTGCGAGCCGATCGACGCGATGGAGCGTCTCGACGTCGAGATGGCGAAGGCCGAGCTCGAAGATTGAATCGGGTTTCGTCGACCGGTGACGCGGGCCGCGACGACGCGAGGTCCCCCTCTCCTGCCGCCGATCTCGTCCCAAGCGGCGCCGGCGCCCTGGGGCGCACGCAACGCCTCCTCTACTGGCGCATCCTCGCGCCCTTCGTCGCGGCGATGCTGGCACTGGCGTTCCTGACGGTCGCCGGCTTCGAGGTGCTGTCCGCAGTGCGCGCCTACGTCGGCGGCGAGAGCCTCTGGTCGAAAAGCCGCGCCGAGGCCGTCCAGGCGCTGAAGGACTACGCGGCAGGCGGCCGCGCCGCAGACCTCGAGCGATTCGAGCAAGCCCTGGTCGTTCCCGCGGGCGACCACGAGGCGCGCATCGAGCTGAACAAGGCCGAGCCCGACTTCGCGATCGCGCGCGCCGGCTTCCTGCGCGGCGGCAATCGCAGCGACGACATCGACGGAATGATCCGCCTGTACCGCTACTTTCACGACACCGAGCTGATGCGCCGGGCGCTCGCGGCGTGGGTCGAAGGCGATCGGCGCATCGACGAGTTGCGCGCCGGCGCCACCCAGGTCGGCGCCGACCGGGCCGCCGGCCGGCTCCGCGGCGGCGACGACGTGTCGGCGAGCACCCGCATCGATGCGCTCTCGCTGCAGCTGGCGAACGTCGAGAAGGAGTTCTCCGCGTCACTCGGCGAAGCATCGCTGCGGGTCGAGCGCTTGCTGATCTCCGCGGTGGTGGCGACGACAGCGATCCTGATCCTGGCCGGGCTCGTGTTCGGCCGGCACTCGCTCGCGCAGCGCGTGGCGGCGGAGCGCCAGCTCGAAGCGGCAAACCGGCGCTGGAAGATGGCTGCCGACGCGGCCGGCCTCGGCGTCTTCGACTGGGACGCGAGCAGCGACGTCGTCAGCCTCGACGCGCGCGCCCGCGTCCTCTACGGCCAGGAGGGCGACGCCACCGCGCCGGTGACGCGAAGCGCCATCCGCGAGCGCGTCCACCCGGACGACCGGTCGCTGCTCGAGACGGCCCCGGTCGACGAGAGGGGACCGTTGCGACGCGGTCGATACAGGATCGTCCACGCGGACGGGACGGTTCGCCACATCGAAGGCGTCGGCACCACGCTCGAGGATGAGCGCTGCCACGGCGCCTTTCATCTGGTCGGCATCGTCCGCGACGTCACCGACGAGATCGACAAGGTCCGCCTCCAAGTCGAGCGCGACGCCGCCGAGCAGGTAGCGCGCTCGCGCATCGAATTCCTGTCCCGGCTCAGCCACGAGCTGCGCACGCCGCTGAACGCGATCCTGGGCTTCTCGCAACTGCTCGCGCTCGACAAGGAGGCTCCGCCGACGCCCGAGCAGGCCAGACGCATCGAGCTGATCGTGCAGGGCGGCAGGCAGTTGCTGAGGCTGGTCGAGGACGTCCTCGACATCAGCAGCATCGACTCCGGCTCGGTCGACATGCGTATTGAGGCGGTCGAACTGCAGCCCGTCCTCGCCACCGCGCTGGCCTTCGTCGAGGCGGAGCGCGAACGCATGGAAGTGCGGATCGAAAACCGCCTCCCGACCCGGCCGATCGCCGTGCTCGCCGACGCGCGCCGCCTGATCCAGGTCTACACCAACCTGCTCGGCAACGGCTGCAAGTACAACGCGAAGGGCGGCGCGCTGTCGATCGAGTGCCGCGTCGACGCTGACGAAGTCCGGGTCGACGTCGTCGACGAGGGAGAAGGCATGACGCGCGACCAGATGGCCGGGCTGTTCCAGCCGTTCAAGCGCCTGCCTAACCACGCCGCGATCCCGGGCACCGGAATGGGCCTGGTCGTCGTCCGGTCGCTGCTGGCGACCATGGGCGGCAGCGTCGAGGTCGAGAGCCAGCCCGGACGCGGCTCGCGCTTTCGCGTCCGGCTCAGGCGCGTCCCGGAGCCGGAGGCCCCGCAGCGATAGCGCCGGGCGGCCCGGGCGCGAGCGCGCGTTCGCGGCTCAGGCCTCGCCCCAGGGCAGCATCATCGCCAGCAGCGACAGCGTCTCGAATTCCGGCGCGAAGGCGTCGACGATCGCCTGCGGATCGGGGCACAGCGCCTCGTCGGTGATGAGGCCGAACTGCACGCCGCCGCCATACGAGAGGATGCTGACGCCGACGCCGATGTCGCCCGATGACGGGACCCAGAACATCGTCTGGCGCAGCGTCGAACCGCAGAAGCGCAGCGGCACCCCGGGGCCGGGAACGTTCGTCATCACCGCCGTCGCCTTCTTGGAAAACAGGCCCAGGATCAGGTCCTGCACCGGCTTGTTCATCTGGCCGGCGATCGCCAGCACGATGAAAGCGAGCAGCGGCTGGTAGCTCGACTTCAGCACGTTCATGCGCGCGCGCACCGCGTAGACGCGGGCGAGCGGATTGTCGATGCCGATCGGCAGGACGAGCGGCGCCAGGCCGAAGCGGTTGCCGAGCTTCCACGCGTCGTCGAGCGAGCGCAGGTTGACCGGCACCATCGCACGGATCTCCTTGCCCGTCGGGTCGTCGCCCTGGTCGCGCAGCCAGTCGCCGATCGCGCCGGAGACGCAGGCGAGCAGCACGTCGTTGACCGAGCAGCCGAGCGCCTTGCCGATCGCCTTGACCCGGTCGAGCGCGATCGGCTCGCCCCAGGCGACGCGCTTTTGCCCGCTCGGCTTGCCCTTGAGCAGCGTCGGCGAATCGTCGCTCATCAGCACCAGCGACGCGACGTCGCCGAGCACCCTGGTCGCCGTGAGCGCGCCATCGATCGATTCGGCGATGCCCTGGCGCGGATTCGCGAGCGCGTCGAGCCCGCGCGCGATGCTCGCGTCGACCAGTTCGGCCGCCTTCGCCGACAGGCCGCCCAGCGGCTTCAGCACCGCTTCGGCGAGCCAGTCGTCGGGTTCGCCGCTCGCGGCGCGGCGCTTCCTGGCCGGCGGATCGCCGCCGCCGTCGGTGATCGTCATCATCACCGAGATCAGGGCGATGCCGTCGCCGATGCAGTGGTGGATGCGGGCGACCAGCGCGCTGCCGCCTTCGTAGTTCTCGATCAGGAGGAACTGCCAGAGCGGCCGCGCCGGGTCGAGCGGCTCCATTGCGAGCGCGCCGACGCGCGCCTGCAGCGCCTCGCGTTCGCTTTGCCCCGGGCCGCGAACGAGCTTGTCGCGGACGACGTGGCGATGGATGTCGAAGCCGTCGTCGTCGACCCACGACGGGCCGCCCGCGTCGCGGACGACGCGCTGCCGGAAGCGCTCGTACTTGAGGAGCTTGTCCTCGACGCGGCGGCACAGCGTCGCGTAGGCGATCTTCGGCTCCAGCAGCCAGACGCCGACGATCATCATCAGGTTGACGTCGTTGTCCATGCGCAGCCACGCGGTGTCGACACGCGACATGCGTTCTCGATGGGCAGGCATGGTGGTGGGCCGGCGGGCGCGCAGTGGTGGAGAGGTCAAGATGCTGGGTAACATCGGTGCCGTCAATCGCGACTTCACCCGATCCCGAGACTTCGAAAGACAACGATGGCAGACCTCAAGGCACAGTTCGAGCAGGCGGTGGCGGATTCGAAGGGCCTTCCCGAGAAACCCGACAACATGACGCTGCTCAAGATCTACGCACTTTACAAGCAAGCGTCGAGCGGCGATGCCGAAGGCAAGCGCCCGGGCTTCAGCGACATGGTCGGCCGCGCCAAGTGGGACGCCTGGAACGGCCTGAAGGGCACCTCGACCGACGAGGCGATGCAGCAGTACGTCGACCTGATCGAATCGTTGAAGTAGCGCCCGGCTACTTCTTCGCCTTCGCCGCCGGCTTCTTCGACCCGTCGGCGAGGAGCTCGTCGAGGTTCGCCTCGATCTCGGCCTCGATGCGCTGGCGGAACACGCCGAGCAGAAAGCCGAGCTTGGCGGTGAGCTCGAACGAATCGGCGGCGACGACGAGCCGGCCGTCGACTCCGGCGCGCGTGAACTCGACGATGTCGCTGTCGTCGCCTTCGATCACCGTGCATTCCATGTCCAGCCTTCGCTCCGCCATCTCGGCCCACTTCCAGGCGACCTTGCGCGCTTTCGCGAGGCCGAGCCGGTGCGCGCGATGGATGTGGATGTCGGCCATGGGTGGTTGCCTCGTTGTCGTCGTCGTCGAATGAAGCGATTCAGTTCGCCAGGGCGGCGCGCCTTTGCTCGGCGGGCAGCGCCGCGAGGCGGCGAACCTCGGCATAGAAGCGCGTGAAGTCCTTGCCTTCGCGCTCGAACAGGCGCTCGAACGCCGGAACGAGGCCGGTGTAGCTTGCGAGCACGCCGAACGACGCGTTGTTGGCGCGCGCGAACCAGCCGTCGTAGCCGGAATAGCCGTTCCAGCGCGATGCCTTCATCGCCGCGTAGTCGGCGCGCAGGCGCGCGAGCAGCGCCGCCTTGCCCTCGCGCTTGGCGGCAACGCTCGCCGGGCTCGCGTAGAGCGCGACGAGCTCGCCGCGATAGCGGCTCGTCAGCTCGCGGAAATCGGCGCGACGCGCCTGGCCGCGAGCGTACTCGGCGCGCGCGTCGGGGCCGGCTCGCTCGGAGAGCCAACGCTCGGCGCCGATCGCCTCGACGCTCGTCGCGAACGATTCGTTGAACAGCGTGTCGCCGGGCGCGAAGGCGACCTGGTGCGCCAGCTCGTGAAAGACGAGCCGCGCCAGCTCGCCCTCGGGGTAGTCGATGAAGGTGTTGAGCAGCGGGTCGGCGAGCCAGCCGCCCTGCGGCAGCCGGCCGAGCGTCGAGTACGCCGGCACCGGATAGACGTAGACGTCGAGCCCCTCGCCGCGCAGTCGTTCGGCGAGCGAATCGGCGTCGGCGCGGTCGTAGTAGCCGCGATAGCCGACGCAGCCGACGATCGCGAAGCACCAGGTCTTCGGCTCGAGCGAGAGCTCGGGCGCGGCGACGACGTTCCAGACCGCGGCGCTGCGCTTCAGGTCGGCGTAGCGGCGATAGCTCGCGTTGTCGGGCTCGTGCAGGTCGGAGACGGCGAAGTCGCGGATGCGCTGCGACAGCTCGAGTCGCGCCTTCAGCTTCGGCGGCGCGTCCGGGTCGGCGAGCCATTGCGACACCGGCCGCGCCGCCTCGACGAGGTTGAAGTGCCCGGTCGCCGATTGCGCGTAGTAGCCGATCGTGCTGCAGCCCGACGTCAGGCAGACGCCGGCGCCCGCGAGCAGCGCCGTCGCGAGCAGACCGCCGAGGCCGACGCTTGCCATCAGCCGGCCGCGCTTCACCCGGGCGCTGGCGCGGCGCGCGGCGCCGGCTCGACCTCGACGAGACAGTCGTAGAAAGCCGCCCCGCGGCCGATGTCGGTGAGCCGCTGGTGCGTCAGCTCGTTGCCGTTGCGGCCGTCGGCGGCGAGCTTCTTCCACCAGACGCCGAGCCCGTTGACGACGCCGGGCCGCGCCCGCTCGCCCACGACCGCCTTGCACTCGATCGAGCCGCGCTCGTTGAAGATGCGCACGCGCTGCCCCGAGACGATGCCGCGAGCGGCCGCGTCGACGCCGGCGATCTCGACGATCGGCTCGCCCTCGATGTCGCGCAGGCTCTTGACGTTGACGAAGCTCGAGTTGAGAAAGTTGCGCGCCGGCGGCGAGATCATGGCGAGCGGAAAGCGTGCCGCCAGCTCCGGAGTGCTGGTGCGCGATTCGTAGTTTGCAAGGTAGTCGGGAACGCCCAGCCCCGGCGCGTCGATGCGGCACTTGCCGTTCGGCGTCGCGAAGCCTCCTTCGGCGAAAGGCGCCTCGGCGACGCCGAGCTTGACCCAGCCGTTCTCGCGCAAGGCGGCGAAGTCGACACCGCCTTCAGCGGCGGGCCGGAACGCCGCGCGCGCCAGCGCTTCGTCGCTGTCGGCGAAGCACGAATCCCGGTAGCCCATCCGCGCCGCCAGCTCGCGAAAGATCTGCGTGTTCGGCTTCGCCTCCCCGAGCGGAGCGACCGCCGCCTCGTTGACGAGCGCATAGGTGTGGCCGTAGCTCGTGTGCAGGTCGAGGTGCTCGAGCTGCGTCGTCGCCGGCAGCACGTAGTCGGCGAGATCGGCGGTGTCGGTCATGAAGTGCTCGAGCACGACCGTGAAGAGGTCTTCCCGGGCGAAGCCCCGCGCGACGCGCCCCGAGTGCGGCGCCACCGCCACTGGGTTGCTGTTGTAGACGACGAGCGCCTCGATCTTCGGCCCGAAGCGCGAGCCGTCGGGCAGCGCCTCGCCCGTTTCGCGCAGCAGATCGTCGCCAATCGTGCTCATGTTGACGATGCGTGGGCAACGTGCGCCGAGCAGATCGGGACGCTGCAGTGCGATCTCGTCGCGGGCATGGCGGAACCACCCGGACGCCGACAGCAGCAAACCGCCGGCGCGCTCTCGCCAGGCGCCGACCAGGCAGGGCAGGACCGCGATGAGGCGCACCGCGCTGCCGCCGCCGCGCGTCCGCGTCATGCCGTAGTTGAGGCGGATCGCCGCCGGGCGGATCGTGGCGTAGTCGCGCGCCAGCGAGCGAACGCTCGCGGCGTCGATGCCGCAGATTGCCGCGGCGCGCTCGGGCGGCCAGGCGAGCGCGCGTTCGCGCAGCAGCGGCCAGCCTTCGGTGTGGCGCTCGATGTAGTCGTGGTCGAGCCCCTCGTTGGCGATCAGCTCGTGCATGACGCCGAGCGCCAGCGCGCCGTCGCTGCCGGGCAGCAGGGCGATGTGCTGGTGGCACCTCTCCGCCGTCTCGGTGCGCCGCGGGTCGATGCAGATCAGCTTCGCGCCGGCGCGCTTGGCCTGCTGCGCGACGGTCCAGAAGTGCAGGTTCGAGGTGATCGAGTTGCTACCCCAGACGACGATCAGCCTGCTCTCGGCGAAATGCTCGACGTGCATGCCGAGCTTCGCGCCGTAGGTCGCGGCGAGCGCCTCGCCGCCGGCCGAAGCGCAGATCGTGCGGTCGAGGCGCGAGGCGCCGAGCTTGTTGAAGAAGCGCGCCGCCATGCTCTCGCCCTGCAGCATTCCCATCGTTCCGGCGTAGCTGTACGGAACGATCGCCTCGGCGTTCGCGCCGTCCGGCCCGGCAATCGCCGCGAGGCGCGTCGCGATGTCCCCAAGTGCCTTCTCCCAGCCGACACGCTCGAACCGTCCGCTTCCCTTGGGGCCGACGCGCTTCAACGGATGGAGCACGCGCTCGGGGTGGTACGTGCGCTCGGTGTAGCGCGAGACTTTGGTGCACAGCGCCCCGTGCGTCGGCGGATGGTCGGGATCGCCGTGCACCTTCACCGCCCGCCCGTCCTCGACCGTGACCCACATCGCGCAGGTGTCGGGGCAGTCGTGCGGGCAGGCGGCGCGGACGAGCATGGTGGTCACCGCGAAACTATGGCACAGAGCCGGGCTCGGGCGAGCGAAGGCTCGTGCCCCGGATCGCGTTCGGGCACCGCGCACCGCTCGGGTAGGTGCTCTGCAAAGCAGCACCTGCGCGGGTAAACTGCCTGGCTCACGGAGCTCGCCATGCAAGTCATCGAATCCATCCTGGCCGACGCGGCGCAGATCGCCGCCATGCGTCGCGACATCCACGCCCACCCCGAGCTCTGCTTCGAGGAAAAACGGACCTCCGACATCGTCGCCAGGCAGCTCACCGAATGGGGCATCCCGATCCATCGCGGCATGGCAACGACGGGCATCGTCGCGATCCTGAAGAACGGGACGAGCGATCGCGCGGTGGGCCTGCGCGCCGACATGGACGCGCTGCCGATCACCGAGCACAACCAGTTCGCGCACAAGAGCACGTCGCCGGGCAAGATGCACGCCTGCGGGCACGACGGCCACACGGCCATGCTGCTGGCCGCCGCCAAGCATCTGGCCAGGCACCGCAACTACGACGGAACGGTCTACCTCATCTTCCAGCCGGCCGAAGAAGGCGGCGGCGGCGCGCGCGAGATGATCAAGGATGGGATCTTCGAGAAGTTCCCGATGGAAGCGGTGTTCGGCGCGCACAACTGGCCGGGCATGAAGGCGGGCCAGTTCGCGCTGAAGAGCGGGCCGTCGTTCGCCTCGAGCAACGAGTTCCGGATCGTCATCCATGGCAAGGGCTCGCACGCGGCGATGCCGCACAACGGCGTCGACCCGGTGCCGGTCGCGTGCGCGATGGTGCAGGCGTTCCAGACCATCATCAGCCGCAACAAGCGACCGATCGACGCCGGCGTGATCTCCGTGACGATGATCCACGCCGGCGAGGCGACCAACGTCGTCCCCGACAGCTGCGAGCTGCGCGGCACGGTGCGCACCTTCACCCTGGAGGTGCTCGACCTCATCGAGCGGCGCATGAAGACGATCGCCGAGGCGACCTGCGCCGCGTTCGAGGCGCAGTGCGACTTCGAGCTCAAGCGCAACTACCCGCCGACGATCAACCACCCGGCCGAGACGGAGTTCGCGCGCAAGGTCATGCAGGAGATGGTCGGGGCCGAGAACGTGCACGAGTTCGAGCCGACGATGGGCTCCGAGGACTTCAGCTATTTCCTGCTCGAGAAGCCCGGCTGCTATTTCCTGATCGGCAACGGCGACGGCACGCACCGCGAAGGGGGGCACGGCATGGGCCCGTGCATGCTGCACAACCCGAGCTACGACTTCAACGACGAGCTCATTCCGCTCGGCGGCTCGCTCTGGGTCAGGCTGGCCGAAGCCTGGCTGGGTCGATGAGGCCCCTGCGGCCCGGCGCCCGGCCGTCGCGCNTTTGCCCATGAGCGCGGCGCGCCACTTTGCCCAGACCTACGCCGAAGCACGCGACAAGTTCTTCGGCGCGGCGCGCTCGCGCGGGCTCGGTGTCGAGACGCACGTCCATCCGCTCGCCGGTCGCGACGGCGAGATGCTGGCGATGGACGTCGCCCGCGACGGGCCGCGCAACGCTGCCGCGCTGCTCATCCTCAGCAGCGCCTGCCACGGCGTCGAGGGCTTCTGCGGCTCGGGAGTGCAGGTCGCGCTGCTCGAAGACTCCGGCTGGCACGAGGCCGCGCACGACGCCGGAGTCGCCGTCCTCTACATCCACGGCCTCAACCCCTACGGCTTCTCGTGGTGGCGCAGGACGACGAACGAGAACGTCGACCTGAACCGCAACTTCCGCGACTTCTCCGCCGAAGCGCCCCGCAACACCCGCTACGACGATCTCGCCGAGCTGATCGTCCCCGAGGTCTGGCCGCCCGATGATGCGACGACGCGGGCGGTCGACCGCTTCATCGCCGAGCACAGCAAGCGCGCGCTGCAGCAGGTGGTTTCGGGCGGCCAGTTCCACCACCCGAAGGGCCTGTTCTACGGCGGCGATGCGCCGACCTGGAGCCACACGACGCTGCGCCATGTCCTGCGCGACCACGGCACGCGCTGCGCGCGACTCGGCTGGATCGACCTGCATACCGGCCTTGGCCCGAGCGGCCACGGCGAACGCATCTTCGCGTGCCGCGACGATGCCGCGGCCTACGCGCGCGCCAGGGCCTGGTGGGGCGACGTGACCTCGATCTACGACGGCTCGTCGACCTCGGCGCTGCTCACCGGGATGATGTGGCTCGCCGCCTACGAAGAGTGCGCGCAGGCCGAGTACACCGGAATCGCCCTCGAGTACGGAACGCTGCCGCAAGCCGAAGTGATGCGGGCGCTGCGTGCCGACCAGTGGCTCGAGAACCATCCCGGTGCCGACGGGGCGACGCGCCTCGCCATCAAGCGGGAGATCCGCGACGCCTTCTACACCGACACCGACGAGTGGAAGGAACAGATCGTCGCGCAAGGTGTGGAAGCCGCCTGCGGGGCGGTGCGCGGCCTGGCGGCCGGCGCCGGCTGAGCTCGTCGTGGCCACCGGCGCCGGCGGCCGCAGCATCGCTGCGGCGGTCGCTGCGGCGCCGCCGGGATCGCCGTCACGGCGCGTCTCTCCGGCAGGCTCGCAGCGACGATCCTCGGTTCGAGCCTGGCCTTGAGCTGGCGCCGGCTTCAGCGCCGCAGGCGCGCGAGCAGGCCGGCCGTCGATGCGTCGAGCGCCGCTGCGGCAGCGGGCGCAGGCGAATTCGGTTCAAGGCGTTCGAGCAAGGCGTTACCAAGCCCCTTGCCGAGCTCGACACCCCACTGGTCGAAGCTGTCGATGCCCCACACCGCGCCCGAGGTGAAGACGCGGTGCTCGTAGAGCGCGATCAGGGCGCCGAGCGTGCGCGGCGTCAGCCGCCCGAGAACGAAGGTCGTGCTCGGGCGGTTGCCGGGGAAAGTGCGATGCGCGGCGAGCGTCGCGGCGTCGTGGGGCACGCCCGGCGCCGCGACGGGCCGCTCGGCCAGGGCCTCGGCGGTCGTGCGACCGAGCATCAGCGCCTGCGCCTGCGCCAGCCCGTTGGCGAGCAGCATGCGCTGTTGCTGCGCGAGCCTTTCGCGAAGCGCGGCGTTGTCGCCGCCCGCGCTCGCGTCCGACTCCTTGACGAGGATGAACTCGACGGGAATGGTGTCGGTCCCGTGGTGCAGCATCTGGAAGTAGGCGTGCTGTCCGTTCGTTCCCGGCTCGCCCCAGACGACCGGGCTCGTCGCATAGGCGAGCGTGCGGCCCTGGCGGTCGACTCGCTTGCCGTTGCTTTCCATCTCGAGCTGCTGCAAATACGCCGGCAGGCGCTTCAGTCCGTGGTGGTAGGGCGCGACGCTGAGGCTCGTGAAGGCGTGGAAGTTGCGGTACCAGACGTCGATCAGGCCCAGCAGCATCGGCAGGTTCTTCTCGATGGGCGCGCTCGCGAAGTGCTCGTCCATCGCGTGCGCCCCCGCGAGCAGCTCGCGAAAGCCGGCCGCGCCAATGGCGATCGCGATCGGCAGGCCGATCGCCGACCACAGCGAATAGCGGCCGCCGACCCAGTCCCAGAAGGCGAAGGTCCGCGTGATGCCGAAGCGCGCTGCCGCGTCGACGTTGATCGTCGCGGCGACGAAGTGCACTTCGACGGCGCGGCCGCCGCCGGCCAGAAACCAGGCCTTCGCCGTCTCGGCGTTGGCGATCGTCTCCTGCGTCGTGAAGGTCTTGCTCGCGACGATGAAGAGCGTCTCCTGCGGCGTCGCCTGGCGAAGGACGGCCGCGATGTCGTGGCCGTCGACGTTCGAGACGAAATGCATCCTGAGCTGCGGTGGGCAAATCCGGCGAGCGCCGCGACCGCCATCTGCGGCCCCAGATCGCTGCCGCCGATGCCGATGTTGACGATGTGGCGCAAGGGCAGCTCGCCGCCGTCGGCGCCCGCCCGCACCGCTTCGGCGAAAGCGAACATCGCCTCGAGCACGCCCTGCACCTCGGCCGAATGCGGCGCCGTGCCGGCGGGCGCGCGCAGCGCCGTATGCAGCACGGCGCGGCCTTCGGTCGTGTTGATCGCCGCTCCGGCGAACATCGCGTCGCGCAGCGCCTCGACGCCGCATTCGCGCGCAGAGTCGGCGAGGAAGCGCAGCGTTGCCGTGTCGACCAGGCTCTTCGAGAGATCGGCGAACATTTCGGGCGCTTCGAGGCTGAAATGCTCGAAGCGCGACGGGTCGCGGGCGAAGGCTTCGCGCAGGTCGAGGTCACGACCGTGCGCCTCGTAGTAGCCGCGCAAGGCCGACCACGCGACTGTCGCGTCGCAGCGCGGGAACGTCGTCATCGGCGGGCGTGACGAGTCGTCATGCGGCGCCCAGCGCATTGTCGGTTGGCACGATGGCGACCCCATGCCCGACGAGGGAAAGCGAGGCCGCCTCGCCGGGAGCCAGGGTTCGCGACGCGTCGGCGGCAACGACGAAGATCTCGCCCAATGCCGTCTCGAACGTGTATTCGCGCGTACTGCCCAGGTACGCCGCCTTCACGACGGTGGCTGCGAGGTCGCCCTCGCCCAGGGCGGCGATCCGCCAGGCCTCCGGACGCACCGCGACCTTCACCGGCCGGTCCGCTGCCTGCGCGGGCGACGGCGACGACGACAGCGCCGCGACGAAGACGGGCCCCAGCTGCAGCCGTCCGTCGGCGTGCAGAATCGCGTCGAAGAGCATCGCTTCGCCCATGAAGCCGGCGACGAACTCGCTGCCGGGCCGCTCGTAGAGCTCGGCCGGCGTTCCGCTCTGCGCGACGACGCCCTGGTTCATGACGATGATGCGGTCGCTCACCGCGAGCGCTTCGCCCTGATCGTGCGTGACGTAGGCGACCGTGAGTCCCAGGCGCTGCTGCAGGGCGCGGATCTCCTCGCGCATCGAGCGGCGCAGGCGCGCGTCGAGATTCGACAGGGGCTCGTCGAAGAGCAGCACCGCCGGCTCGAGAACAAGGGCGCGCGCGAGCGCGACGCGCTGCTGCTGGCCGCCGGAAAGCTCGCTCGGCAAGCGCGCATCGAACGTGGTCAGGCCGACACCGGCCATCGCCGCCCGCGCCCGCTCGCGCGCCTCGCGCTTCGGCACGCCCGTGACCTCGAGTCCGTAGGCGACATTGGCGATCACGTCCATGTGCGGAAAGAGGGCGTAGCTCTGGAACACCATGCTGACGTTGCGCTCGGCCGGCCCGAGCAGCGTGACGTCGCGGCCGCCGATGTAGACGCGGCCGTCGCTCGGCGCTTCGAGGCCGGCGATCATTCGCAGCAGCGTCGTCTTGCCGCAGCCGCTCGGGCCGAGCAGCGTCGTCAGCGTTCCCGGAGCAATGCTGAAGCTCACGTCGCGCACCGCGAGCGGCGCGTCGGGCTTGGTGCCGTAACGCTTGCTGATGCCGCGCAGCTCGATGCCGGGGGCGACGGCGGGCGCGACGAACGGCGTGGCGGCGCTCATCGTGCCTTCATGCGACGGCGACGTGGCGGCGGCCGAGCCTGCGCTCGCCGACGAGCCACTGGATCGCCGCGACCGCCAGCGACATGAGCAGGATCAGCACCGTGCAGTAGGCGAGCGCGACGCCGTAGTCGCCGTTGCCGACGCGGCCGATGATGTAGGTCGTCGCCAGTTCGTTCTCCGCGGTTACGAGGAAGATCACGGCCGAGACGGTCGTCATCGAGCGCACGAAACTGTAGACGAGCGCAGCGACGATCGCCGGCTTGAGCAGGGGCAGGACGACCCGGCGCAACGTCGTCGCGGTGCGCGCGTGCAGCATCGTCGACGCTTCGTCGAGCGAGCGGTCGATCTGCTTGAACGCCGCCGCGCCGGCACGAACGCCGACCGGCAGGCTGCGAAAGACGAAGCACAGGACGATGATCAGCGCCGTTCCGGTCAGCTCGAACGGCGGCACGTTGAAGACGAGCACGTAGCTGACGCCGAGCACGGTGCCGGGGATCGCGAAGGCGAGCAGCGCGCCGAACTCGAAGGCCGACTGGCCGCGAAAGCTCGTCCGCGCCAGCAGCCACGAGATCAGCAGGCCCAACGCGGCGCAGAGCGGTGCGGCGATCGCCGAGAGCTTCAGCGTCGTGAAGAGCGAGTTCCACGCCGTTCCGGCCCAGACGATGCCGCCGCCAACGTCGGCGTTGCCCCACTGGAGGTCGAACGCGGTGACGAAGTGGCGGAGCGTCGGCGTGTAGTCGCGACCCCAGACGGTGACGAAGCCGCCGGCGAAGGCGAACAGATAGACGACGACGGTGAAGGCGAGCCAGGGCCCGACGATGGCGAGCATCGCCCGCGACAGCCCGTCGGGCATGCGCATCGGGATGCCGGCATCGCCCTTGCCCGAGACCGTCGTGTAGCCGGCCTTGCCGACGACCTTCTGCTGCAACGCGAAGACAGCCAGCGCGAACGCCGAGAGGAGCAATGCGAGCGACGCGGCACGGCCCTGGTCGAACTGGGCGCCGACGATGGCGAAGAAGACGTCGGTCGAGAGCACGTTGTACTGGCCGCCGACGACGATCGGGTTGCCGAAGTCGGCGATGCTCTCGATGAAGCCGACGAGAAAGGCGTTCGCCAGCCCGGGCTTGAGGAGCGGCAGCGTCACGGTGCGAAAGGTCGTCCAGCGATCGGCGCGCAAGGTCTGCGCCGCCTCCTCGAGCGACGGGCTGATTCCGGCGACGACGCCGCGAACGATCAGGCAGGCGATCGGCGTGAAGGCGAAGAGCTGCGCCAGCCAGAGGCCGAACAGGCCGTAGAACCAGCGCGTCGGCGTGATGCCGAAGGCCGCTTCTAGCAGCTGGTTGACGATTCCGGCGCGGCCGAACAGCAGGATCAGGCCGAGGCCGACGACGAAAGGCGGCGTGATGATCGGCAAGAGCGCGAGCAGGTTGACCGGGGTTTTCAGGCGCTTCGCGCCGCGCTCGGCGACGAGCGCGATCATGGTCCCGAGCAGCGTCGTTCCGGTTGCCGTCAGCACGGCGAGAAAGAGCGTGTTCCAGGCGACGCCGCAGCGCACGCCGCCGGCCAGGCACGACAGGCCCCAGGTGCGCTCGTTGCCGAGACGGTCGACGAGCGCGCGCAGCGTCAGGCGGCCGCTGTCGTCGAGGAAGGCGCCGGCCAGCGCCACCGCGACCGGGAGGGCGACGAAGAGCACGAGCAAGGCGCTGCTGAGGACGACGGCGCAGGCGACGAAGGCGTCGCCGCGGAAATTCCCGCGGGCGGCGACGCCGCAGCCGAGCAGCATCAAGAGGGAGAACAAAGTCAGCGCGCCGCCGATCCCGATCCCCGGCTGGCCGCGAGGCAAGGCGCCGAACGCCGCATTCAACCCCGCGAACGACCAGCCACCGGCGCCGATGGCGAATCCGCTCGCGAGGATGCCGGCGAGGCCGATCGCCGCGCCGAAGGACGCCAGCATGCCGCGGCGCGGTCCACGAGCAAAACACGCGGCCGTGCCGAGCGCAAGCGCCGCGATGGCGCTGCCGAGCCAGGGCTTGCCGAGCATCGCCGCCTGCCTGAGCCCGCTCGCCGAATCGTCCGCCGTCAACGACGCGCGCATCGACTCGAGCAGCGTCTTGTCGGCGGCGAGATACCAGGGCAGGAGTGCGAACGCGGCGATCCCCAGCCCCGTCCAGGCGACGAGGGCCGCCCGCAACCGGTCGCGCTCGGCGCCGGCGCTCACAAGCGATCGATGTACCCGAAAGTGCCGGCGGTCCGCACCTCGCTCGCCGCGGCGCGGACCGCGGCCATCGCGGCCCGGTACAGCGACGTCGCCAGGCTGATCCGCTTCACGCCGGCAGCGGCGAGCGCGGCGACGCCGAACGACTTGCCCGCGATGCCGGCCATGAAATTGAACGGCCGCCCGAGCGCGGCACAGACCGCACGGACGGCTTCGAGATCGGGCAGCGCGGGAGCGAACAGGACGTCGGCTCCGGCCGCTTCGTAGGCCTTCAGGCGCGCGATCGTGTCGCCCAGGTCGGCGTTGCCGCGCAGGAAGTTCTCCGACCGTGCCGTCAATGTGAAGGGAAAGCCGAGCGAGCGCGCCGCTTCGGCCGCCGCGGCGATGCGCTCGACCGCCGCGTCGAGCGNATAGAACGGACGCGCCTTGTCGCCCGTGTAGTCCTCGATCGACGCGCCGACGAGGCCGGCTGCGGCGGCCAGGCGAATCGTCTCGGCGACGTGCGAAGGCGCATCGCCGAAGCCGTTCTCGAGATCGCCCGAGACGGGCAGATCGGTCGCCGCGACGATCTCGCGCGCGTGCTGCAGCACCTCCTCGCGCGAGAGCTGGCCGTCCTTGCGGCCGCGCACCGCGGCCGAAGCGCCGCTCGAGGTCGCCAGCGCCTCGAAGCCGAGGCCGGCGAGCAGCTGCGCGGATCCGGCGTCCCAGGCATTGGCGATCACGAACGCGCCGGCGCGTTCGTGCAAGGCGCGAAACCGCGTCGCCTTGTCAGATTGGGAAAGAGGCATCGTCCGGTTCCTTTCCACGTCGCAAACTCAAGATAATCGCTTCGCTTCGCTCCGCGCGGTCGCGCGGCGCTCGCACAACGCAGGCGAAGGAACACTCGACATGAACACCCCCTCGCAACTTTTCATCGGCCTGGCGATTGCCGCAGCGGCGACGCAAGCGTCGGCTCAAGTGACCTTCTTCGAGCACGACAACTTCCGCGGTCGCTCGTTCACCACCGATCGTCCGGTCGACGACTTCTCCCGCTTCGGCTTCAACGACCGGGCCTCTTCGGTGATCGTACGCTCGGGGCGCTGGGAGCTGTGCACCGACTGGCGCTTCCGCGGGCGCTGCGTCGTGCTGCGACCGGGCCGTTACGGGTCGCTCAGTGCGATGGGAATGAACGACCGGGTCTCCTCGACGCGCCGCGTCGGCGGCCCGCACTCACCGCCGCCGCCCTATCCTCGCTGAGCGGCGCCGCGCATCGGCGCCTACCTGGCGATCGAGTTGACGTCCTTTTCCCAGCGCGCGATCAGGCGCTTGCGCTCGGCGCTGGCGCCATACTTCGCGTAGTCGTAGTCGATCAGCTTGATCTTCTTGAAGTCGGGAACGTGCGGGTCGACCGGTGTCGCCTTGTTCGACGGCAGCTGGTACTGGTGCGAAGCGGCGCCGAACTGCTGCGCCTGCGGCGTCAGCGCCCATTCGTAGAACTTCTTCGCCGCCTCGAGGTTCTTTGCGCCCTTGACGATCGACATCGAGCCGATCTCGGCACCCGTTCCTTCCGAGGGCGTGACCGTCTCGATCGGAAAGCCCTGCATCTTCTCGCCCGGCCCGTCGTGGACGAAGCTGATCGAGACCGCCGTCTCGCCGCGCGCCACCGCCTTGATCGGCGCCGTTCCCGAGCGCGTGTAGGTGCTGACGTTCTTGTGCAGCGCCTTCAGGTAGTCGAAGGCTTTGTCCTCGCCCATCAGCTGCACCAGCGTGGCGATCATCGTGTAGGCGGTGCCGCTCGAGGCCGGGTTGGCGACCTGGATGTCACCCTTGTATTCGGGCTTGAGCAGGTCGGCCCAGCTTCTGGGCACCGCCATCTTCTTCTTGGCGAGCAGCTCGGTGTTGTAGGCGAAGCCGAGCGGCCCGGAGTAGATGCCGACCGTCCTGTAGCCGGACTGCTTGGCCTGGCGCTGCGCCCACTCGTGCAGTTGCGGCAACGCCGCCGACTTGTATTCGAGCGTAAGCTCCTGCTCGGCCGCCTGCAGGTGCGGATCGCCGGTGCCGCCGAACCAGACGTCGGTCTTCGGGTTGGCTTTCTCGGCGATCAGCTGGGCAAGCGCCTCGCCCGAGCCCTTCAGCGACATGTTGACCTTGACGCCGGTGGTCTTCGCGTAGACGGTCTGGATCAGGTTGCACCAGTCGGCCTGCACCGAGCAGATCACGTTGACCTGTGTCTGCTGCGCCAGCGCGCCGCTCGCGACCAGGCAGCCGGCCGCGAAGGCGGCCCACCCTTTGCTTCTCATGCGATCGGTCTCCCCGTACGACGCCTTCTTGCGCAGCAGCTTGCCGGCCGCAGAGCGTCGGGAAGCATCGTATCCTGCTGCCATGTCATTCGACCTCGTCGTGATCGGTGGCAGCGGCGACCTGGCCTGGCGCAAGCTGATGCCGGCGCTCTTCCAGGCGTTTCGCCACGGCAAGCTGCCCGAGGGCGGCCGCATCCTCGCCGTCTCGCGCCAGGAGCGCGACGACGCTTCGTATCGGGGCTGGCTGAAGGAGCGCTTCCAGGAAGTCGAAGGGGCGAAGCGCCCGAGCGACGACGAGTTCGCCCGCTTCGGCGAGCTCGTGCGCTACATGCGCCTCGACCTCGCGCAGGCCGCCGACTACGCCCAGCTCGAGGACTGGCTCGCGACGCGTCCGGGCGGCGCTGCCGACGTCGTCGTCATGTACCTGGCGACGAGCCCCGATCTGTTCACGACCGTCTGCGCGCAGCTCGGCGCCGCGGGGCTGAACGGCGCGAACGTACGCGTCGTCCTCGAAAAGCCGCTCGGTCACGACCTGGCCAGCGCGCGCGAGATCAACCGCGTCGTCCGCTCGGTGTTCCGCGAGGAGCAGGCCTTCCGCATCGACCACTATCTCGGCAAGCCTTCGGTGCAGAACCTGATGGCGCTGCGCTTCGGCAACGCCTTGTTCGAGCCGCTCTGGCGCCGCGAGTCGATCGCCAACATCCAGATCACGCTCGCCGAAACGATCGGTGTCGGCACGCGCGGCGATTTCTACAGCCACACGGGCGCGTTGCGCGACATGATCCAGAACCACGCGCTGCAATTGCTGACGATGGTCGCGATGGAGCCGCCTTCGCGCAACGATGCCGATGCGATCCGCGACGAGAAGCTCAAGGTGCTGCGCTCGCTCAAGCCCTTCAGCGCCGAAAGCGTCGCCCGCGACGTCGTGCGCGGCCAGTACCGCGCCGGCAACGCCGAGGGGCAGCCCGTCGCCGGCCTTCTCGAGGAAGCGAACGTGGCGCCGACAAGCCGCATCGAGACCTTCGTCGCCTTGCGCACCGAAGTGAGCAACTGGCGCTGGGCCTCGGTGCCGTTCTACCTGCGCACCGGCAAGCGCCTGGCGGCGCGCGACGCGCAGATCGTCGTCAACTTCAGGCCGACGCCGCACAGCATCTTTCCCGGCGTCA
>JGI24140J50213_10000418_pt1 | contig 19913 bp, 18 predicted proteins | sample BarGraIncu00222A_FD_50213 | JGI IMG/M metagenome (IMG submission 50213)
CGAGGACCATTGCCAAGTGAACTGCTCACCCCCGCGGCTTTCCACAATGCGCAAGTTGTGTTGCAGGCGATCGGCGGTTCGACCAATGGACTGATCCATCTAACAGCAATTGCCAACCGGACTGAACACCGCATCAATCTTGAGGCGTTCGATAAACTCGGACGCGAGGTGCCAGTGCTTGTCGATCTCAAACCGTCAGGTCAGCATTATATGGAGGATTTCCATATTGCTGGCGGCATTCCAAAGCTGATGGCACAGCTCGGCGATCTGATCGATCTCGATGCGAAAACGATTACCGGCGGAACGCTACGCGAAAGCGTAAACAACGCAGAGGACGTCCCCGGTCAAGACGTCATTCGTTCACGCACCAATCCGATTAAGCAGGAGGGAGCGATGGCGATCCTGCATGGCAATCTGGCACCTCGTGGGGCCGTCATCAAGCATTCGGCCGCGAGCGCGACACTTTTGCAGCACAGCGGACGGGCGGTTGTGTTCGACTCCGTCGAAGATCTCACTGCGCGGATTGATGATCCGAACCTTGAGGTTGGTGCCAACGATGTGCTGGTACTCCGCAACGCGGGTCCGAAGGGTGCACCCGGGATGCCTGAGGCTGGTTATCTGCCAATTCCGAAAAAGCTGGCGATGATGGGCGTAAAGGACATGATTCGCATTTCAGATGCGCGGATGAGCGGCACTGCGTTCGGAACCATCGTACTTCACATCACTCCGGAATCCGCCGCAGGCGGGCCGTTAGCGCTAGTAAAAACCGGCGATGTGATCCACCTCGATGTCGCTGCGCGCAGGATCGACCTTCTTGTCGATGACGCAGAATTGCTGCAACGACGAACCGATCTCGCCAAAACGCACGCGCTTGAATCGCCTCAGCGCGGTTATGCGCATCTCTTTAACGCAAGTGTTTTGCAGGCAGACGAGGGGTGCGATTTTGATTTCATGACTCGCAAAGGAAAAACATCGTGAAGTTGTGGGGACGGTCTGGTTTTCCGGGTTGTCTGGATCCGCACCCTAAACAACGAATCTGTTGGGTGTGATCAGGATTGGCGTCGCCGAAATGGATGCAACACATTTGCAACATCCAGCAGTAAGTGGTTGAAATATCGTTGGCTGAAACGGTTTCCTAAACCGAAGGTCGGAGGTTCGACTCCTCTCGGGACCACCATGAAATCACATAAGAATTTCAGATTTGTAGCCCCGACAAATCTCGCTACGCTTTCGCTGGTACCGCCCAGGGCCTGCGTCTCTGATCCTCAGCTTGGAACGCCGCTATCCGGTCCCGGTTGCTTTCAGTTAGATCGATATCATCCCAACCATTGAGCAGTTGATTGCGGCTGACCGGATCGACGGCAAACGCATAGGTGCGGTTGCCGCGCGAAATCGTCTGCTGCTCGAGATCGATGCTGAGGGGCAGTTCGGCATCGGCGGAAATCGCCGCCGCGAGCTCGGCCACATTCGCCTCGGGCAGGACCGCGGTCAAGAGTCCATTCTTCACCGCGTTTTGCGTAAAGATGTCGCCGAACGACGGCGCGATAACGCAACTAATGCCAGCATCGTACAGGGCGTAGACGGCGGCTTCGCGCGATGAGCCGCCGCCGAAATTGCGTCCCGCGACCAAAATCTTGGCCTCGCGATAAGCCGGCTGGTTGAGCGGAAAGTCGGACCGCTCTTTGCCGTCGGCATCGTAGCGCAAGTCCTGGAACAGCACGTGGCCGAGATTCGCGGAGCGCGGCCACTTGAGATAGCGGGCGGGCAGAATCTGGTCCGTGTTGAGATTGCTCAACGCGAGCGGGCAGGCCGTAGCGGTGAGGCGGACGAATTTCTCCATGCGCGCCTCCTACGGCGTGCGTCCGGCCAGCAACGGCCGGACGTCGGCAAGATGCCCGCTGACCGCGGCAGCAGCGACCATTGCTGGCGACATCAAGTGCGTGCGCGCGCCGGGACCTTGCCGGCCGCGGAAATTGCGATTAGTGGTCGAGGCGCAACGCTCGCCGGACGGTACTATATCGCCGTTGATCCCTACGCACATCGAACAGCCTGAATCGGCCCATTCTAGCCCAGCATCGCGGAAAATACGGTCGAGGCCCTCTTCTTCGGCCTGTCGTTTCACAATCGATGAGCCAGGCGAGATCAATCCCGGCACCTTGCTGACACGTCCAGCGAGGACAGCGGCCGCCGCGCGCAAATCCTCGATGCGCGAATTGGTGCAGGAACCGATGAAGATACGATCGATCGCAATTTCGGTCAGTTTTTTGCCGGCGGTGAGGCCCATGTAATTGAGTGCGTTGCGCAGGTACTCGGCCCGCACGGGGTCAGTCTCCCGCGCTGGGTCGGGCACACGGGCATCGATCGGCAGCGCGTCGTCCGGGGTGGTACCCCAGGTGACAATTGGCGCGATGGCCGCGGCGTGAAGCGAGACCTCCCGGTCGAACGATGCGCCGTCATCGGAGACGATCGCGGACCATGCCTCGACGGCCTGATCGAAAGCGGCGCCACTGGGCGCATAAGGCCGCCCCTTCACATAGGAGTAGGTGGTTGCGTCAGGAGCAACCATTCCGCATCGTCCGCCCGCTTCGATCGACATGTTGCACAGCGTCATGCGGCCTTCCATCGTCAGCGCGGTGATCGCACTGCCGGCGAACTCGATGGCGTGACCCTGCGCGCCATCGGCGCCCACCTGCGCGATGATCGCGAGTGCGATATCTTTTGCCCCGACACCGACGGCAGCCTGGCCGTCGACCGTGACGCGCATGCGCTTCGGCTTCTTCTGCCAGAGTGTCTGCGTCATCAGCACATGGGCTACTTCCGAGGCGCCGATGCCGAAGGCATAGGCGCCGAAGGCGCCGTGCGTGGACGTGTGGCTGTCGCCGCAGACGATGAGCAGACCAGGCAGCGTCAATCCCTGTTCCGGCCCGACCACGTGCACGATCCCTTGACGCGGGTCGTCGAGCCCGAACAGCGTGATATGGCTTTGCGTCGCATTCGTCTCGAGATTGCGCACCATCGCGGCGATCTCGGGATTAGCGATCGCGTGCCCGCGGCCGCGCGTCGGCACGTAATGGTCGGCGACGCCGAAGGTCAGTCCTGGCTCGGCGATGGCGCGCCCGCACGCTTTCATTTGGCTGAAGGCGTGGAATGAACCTTCATGGATGTAATGGCGATCGACCCAGAGCAGGGCGGCATCATCTTCGCGTTGCGTGATCGTATGGGACGACCACAACTTGTCCACCAGGGTCTGTGGCTCGTTCATGCGCGCTCGGTTTGCATCAGCGTTTGTGGGCTTGTCGAGGGTCTGCAATATTGTATGCTAAAAGATACCAAGTAAAGCGTCTGCCGGTGACGGCGTGCGAATGGGTCGGGGAACGCGGCGTGCGTGATTGGCTCGGCGAGGCGAAGGCGAAACAGGTCTATCTTGTCCTGCGCGACCGTATCCTCGGCGGCGCCGCTGGCTACGGCGCCAAGCTACCCAATGAGAATGAGCTGGCGAAACTCCACGGCGTGTCGCGCGTCACGGTGCGGCGTGCGCTCGGCGAACTTGCGCGCGAGCGGCTGATCGAGCGGCGCCGTAGCGCCGGGACGCGCGTCATTTACCGGCCATCACCTGCACCGATGACAGCCGACATATCTGGTGTGCTCGCCAATCTCGCCGATATGGGCCGGCGCACGGCGGTCAAGCTTCTGTCATTCGATTACGTCCCGGCCGAAGGCGTGGTCGCGCAGGCGCTCGGCGTCGCATCCGACCAGTTGCTGCAGCGCGCCGTGCGCGTGCGTTCGGTCGATGGCGTGCCGTTCTCTTATCTTACGACCCACGTCCCCGAGAGCGTCTCGGTGACATTCAGCCGCCACGAACTGGCCTCCCACCCGCTACTCGAGTTGCTCGAGCGCGCCGGGGTCAAGGTCGAGCACGCGCGCCAGCGCATCACCGCAGGCCTCGCGACCCCGAATGTCGCCGAGGCGCTAGACGTCCGCACCGGATCGCCTTTGATCGAGCTGGTGCGCGTCGTCTACGACCAGGCCGGCCGCGGCGTCGAGCATCTGCATGCGCTCTACCGCCCCGATCGCTATGCCTTCGAAATCGACCTCGTGCGTTCGGGCCAAGCCGACACCAATGCCTGGTCGCCGGTCGTGAGTTTCCAGCCGAACGCGAAGTCGTCAAGCAGCAAGGGTTCAACCAGCAAAACTGAGTCCGCGGGAATCGCGTCGCGCTAATCAAGAGAAGGAGAAGGCCATGTCGGATCAAATCGATTCTTTCAGCCGTCGCAAGTTTCTTGCTACCACGGCGCTTGGCGCCGTCGCCGCCACCATCGCCATGCCGTCTGTCCTGCGCGCGCAAGGCGGCGCCGTAAAAATCGGATTTTTGCAGCCGGTATCGGGCGCGTTGTCCTATTCCGGCCAGCAGGGCCGGCTCGGCGCGTCGATCGCTGTGGACGAAATCAACGCCGCCGGCGGCCTCAAGGGCATGGGTGGCGCCAAGATCGAACCGGTGCTCGGCGATGCGCAATCGACGCCGGAAGGCGGCAATGCGGAGGTCGAGAAAATGAATTCGGCCGGCGTCGCGGCCATTGTCGGCGGCTATGCCAGTTCGATTTGTCTTGCCACCAGCCAGACGGCGGCACGCTACGAACTGCCCTATATCGTGGACGTCGGCGTCACCGACGCCATTGTCACGCGCGGATTGAAGAACACCTTCCGCTTCGGTCCCGGATTTGGCGTGATCGCCAAGACCGCGCTCGCCAACCTTGTCGCCATCAATGACAAGGCCGGCAAGGCGGCCAAGACCGTGATGATCGTGCACGAGGACTCGGCGTTCGGCTCCGGTCTCGCCAAGCTGCTCAACGCCCAGCTGCCGCCGCAGGGTTTCGAAGTGCTGGAAACCATCCCGCATCCGACGCCGACGCGCGATTTCAACAACGTCGTGCTCAAGATCAAGGCGGCAAACCCGGACATCGTCATTCCCGCCAACTATTACAACGAGTACGTGCTGCTCGCGCGCACCATGCAGCAGCAAAAGGTGCGGCCGAAGGCGGCGATTTATTCCGTGCTCGGCGGCGCGGCNTCGTCCTACAAATTCGTCAAGGAATTNCCGGAAGCGGCGCAATNCATCATGGATTGCAATCACTGGTTCGATCCGCGCAATCCGAAAGCGGCGGCCTTGAAGAAGAAGGTGGAGGCGCAAGGCCAGTTTTTCACCTACGAGGTGTACCTGAACTACAGCTGCGTGCTGCTGCTGGCCAATGCCATCGACCGCGCCAAATCGGCCGACCGCGCCGCCATCACCGCGGCACTGGAAAGTTCGGCCTTCGCCGGCCACGTCATGCCCTATGGGCCGACGAAATTCGTCAACGGCCAGAACCAGGGGGCGATGCCCGCCAACACGCAGGTGATCGGTAACGATATCCAGGTGATCCTGCCGGAGGCCTTCGCATCGGCCAAGCCGGTTTACCCGCTGCCNCCGGTATGAAGACGACCGTCGCTGCGGCGGCGCCGGATAACCCCGGCGCCGCCGCGACGGCGCCGGCTTTGGCCGTGCCGCACCCGTGCATTTAAGCATCCTATTCCCGGCGATCCTCAACGGCCTGCTGACGGGCGCCGTTTACGCGCTCATCGCGTTGGGCTTAACGCTGGTTTATGGCGTGCTGCACATCATCAACTTTGCCCACGGCGCGCTGCTGACGGCGGCGCTGTTCGCGGCTTTCTTCATGCATAGACTATTCGGCATCGATCCTTATCTCGCCGTGTTCATCCTGATGCCGGCATTCTTTGCCCTCGGCTATTGTATTCAGCGCTTCGTCATCGGCCCGGCGGCCCATGGCAACGACGGCAATATACTTCTGGTGACGCTCGGTCTCGCCGTGGTCATTGAAAACGTGTTGCTCTTCGCGTTTCGCGCCGATACCCGAACGGTCGACGTGAAGTACGCCTTCGACGTCGTGCCGTTCGGTGGCATGTTTTTGTCGGTGCCGCGGCTTGCCGGTTTTGCCGCCGCGGTCGTTGTCGCGCTGCTGTTGTGGCTGCTGCTGACATACACCGACACCGGCAAGGCCATTCGCGCGGTGGCGAAGGAGAAGCTCGGCGCGCAATTGTCCGGCATCGATGTCGCGCATATTTACGCCGTAACGTTCGGCCTTGGAACGGCCTGCGTCGCCATTGCCGCCTGCCTGCTGATTCCGACCTATTACGTCAATCCGCATGTCGGCAACGCTTTCGTGCTGATCGCGTTCACCACCGTGGTGTTGGGCGGCATGGGCTCGATCCCCGGCGCGCTGATCGGCGGACTGTTCGTCGGCGTCGTCGAAAGTCTTTGCGGTCTTTATCTCGGTGAATCGCTCGGCCAGATCGGCATCTTCCTGATGTTCATTCTGGTTCTGCTGTTTCGCCCGAGCGGCCTGTTGGGAGAACGGGCATGAGCCGCGGCGGCTTTCTCCCGATCGCAGCCGTCGTCGCCGCGATGGCGTGCATTCCGTTCGTGACCGGTTCGAACGTCGTGCTCAACTTCCTCGTGGTTGCTCTGCTGCTGACGCTGGCGGGGCAGGGTTGGAACGTGCTCGGCGGCTATGGCGGTCAATATTCGTTCGGCCACGCCGCTTTTTTCGGGACCGGCGCCTATGCGACCGCGATCCTGCAAGTGCGTTACGGCCTCAATGCCTGGCCGGCCTTCGCGCTCGGCATTGCGGCGGGAGCGCTGGTGGGCGCCGTCATCGGCACCTTGACGTTCCGCTCCGGCTTGCGCGGGTCATATTTCGCGTTGGTCACGCTCGCTTTTGCCGAAGTTCTGCGCATCGTCGCCAGCGTGGCGCTTATCACGGGAGCGGGCGTCGGCACCTTGATTAAGCTCGATGTCGGTGCGCGGGCGCTGCAATTCCAGAGCCGGGCGGCGTTCTATTGGATGATCCTGGCGCTGGTGGCGGGCGCGCTCGTCATTACCCGGCTGATCGAACAATCGCGCTTCGGCGCCTGGCTGGTGGCGGTACGCGAGAACGAGGACGCCGCGCGGGCGCTTGGCGTCGATGCCACCCGCGTCAAACTGGGCGCGATGACGATATCGGCGGCGATGGCGGCGGCCGCTGGCTGTTTCTACACGCAGTATTTCCTGTTCATCGATGCCGGCATTGCCTATGGCCCGTGGATTTCGATCGAAGCGTTGTTGGCCCCCATCATCGGCGGCGTCGGCACGGTTTTCGGACCGTTGCTCGGCGCGCTGATGGTCAAATTGCTCGGCGAGGCGGCCAAGCACGTCACCGGCGACGTTCCCGGCCTCGATCTCGTGGTCTATGGCGTCGTGCTGATTCTGGTGGTCGCTTTTGCACCGCGCGGCGTGGCCGACATGGTCGCGCGGCTGCGCGGGTTGTTGAAGTTGCCGGCCAAAAAAGCGCGGGAGGCCGCGCATGGCTGACAAGATATTGGCTGAGCCGATTTTGGCCGTTGAAAGCATATCCAAGCGGTTCGGCGGGCTGCTCGCGGTGCGCGAGGCGTCGCTGAAGGTCGAGAGCGGAAGCATCACCGCGGTGATTGGCCCGAACGGCGCCGGCAAGACGACATTGTTCGCGCTGATCACCGGTTTCCTGACGCCATCCGGCGGACGCATCGTCTACCTTGGGGCCGACATCACCGGCATGCCGGCCCATCGTCTGGCGCGGCAAGGCATTGCGCGCACATTCCAGATCGTACAGCCGTTCGCCGGTCTGTCGGTTTTGGAAAATATCGCCGTGGGCGCTCACCTGCATATTGCGGGGCGGGCGGCGGCTTTGGCGGCAGCCGCGGACGTCGCCAGACTGGTTGGGCTCGACACAATGCTAGAGCAGCCGGCCGCGACCCTGACCGTGGCCGGGCGCAAGCGGCTCGAATTGGCGCGCGCGCTGGCGACGTCGCCCAAGCTGCTCTTGCTCGATGAAGTTCTGGCCGGCCTGAACCCCTCGGAAATTCGCGATATGGTGCCGATGATCCGCGCCATTCGCGAACGCGGCGTGACGATCTTGATGATCGAGCACGTGATGCAGGCGGTCATGAGCCTGGCCGAGCAAGTCTACGTGCTGGTGGAAGGCCACACGATTTCACAAGGCCCGCCCGCAACGGTCGCGGCCGATCCGAAAGTGATCGAGGCCTACCTCGGCGCGGGTGCCGCCGCCAAACTCGCCGGAGGCGCGCATGGCCGCTGAGGCGCTGCTGCACGTCCGCGGGCTGCACGCCGGCTACGGCGAGATCGAGATTTTGCGCGGCATCGACCTTGTCGTCGGTGCCGGCGACATCGTTGCCGTGCTCGGCTCGAACGGGGCCGGCAAATCGACGCTCAATCTCGCCATTTCCGGGATCGTGCCGGCGCGCCAAGGCTCGATCGAATTCGACGGCCGCTTTATCCATGATGCGCGCCCGTCGGCCATCGTCGCTTCCGGCCTGGTCCACGTGCCGGAAGGCCGCCGCATTTTTCCGAATATATCGGTCAGCGACAATCTCGATCTCGGCAGTTATCGCCGCGCATCGGCGCGGCGCGACGAAAATCGCGAGCGGGTGTTTTCCATGTTTCCCCGCTTGCGCGAGCGCGCAACCCAGCGCGCCGGCACGCTGTCGGGCGGCGAGCAGCAGATGCTCGCGATCGGCCGCGGCCTGATGGCCGAACCGAAGCTGCTCATTCTGGATGAGCCGTCGCTCGGTCTGTCGCCGCTATTGGTGGAAGAAATGTTCGCCATGATCCTACGACTCAATAAAGACGGACTCGCGGTGCTATTGGTCGAACAGAACGTGGTGCAAAGCCTCGACATCGTTCACCGTGCCTACATCCTCGAACATGGTAGCTTTGTCATGTCGGGCAGTGCCGCCGATATTCGTTCCAACGCCGGTCTCAAACGCGCTTTTCTCGGACTATAGCCATGACCCAACAGAACTCATTGCGCTCGCTGCTGTCGAAGCCGCCGATTGTGATCGCGCCGGGCGTTTACGATCCGCTCACCGCGCTGATCGCCACACAGGCCGGTTTCCACTCGCTTTATATTTCCGGCGCGGCGATCGCCTATACGCGGTTGGGGCGGCCGGACATCGGGCTGGTCAGCGTCACGGAAGTGGTCGAGACGGTAGCGCTGATCCGCGATCGCGTGGATGCTCATCTTATCGTCGATGCGGATACCGGTTACGGCAATGCGCTCAATGTCGGGCGCACGGTGCGGCTGCTTGAGAAATCCGGTGCGCAAGCGATTCAGATCGAGGATCAAGGTTTTCCCAAACGTTGCGGCCATCTTGACGACAAGACGCTGATCCCAGCCGCCGAAATGGCCGGCAAGATCAAAGCGGCGGTCGATGCCCGCCGGTCGTCGGACACGCTGATCATCGCGCGCACTGATGCGGTAGCGGTTGAAGGTTTCGAGCACGCCGTCGAACGTGCGCTGCTCTACCGCGACGCCGGAGCGGATGTGCTGTTCGTCGAGGCGCCGAAGGCGCGCGAGGAGCTCGCAAAGATCGTCAAGCTCGTCGGCCGCAAAGTGCCGCTGATGGCCAACATGGTCGAAGGAGGCAAGACGCCGATGTTGTCGGCGGCCGAACTCGAAGCGCTCGGCTTTGCTTTGGTCATTTTTCCCGGCGGGATCGTGCGCACGCTGGCCAAGACCGCGGTCGACTATTACGCATCGCTGGCCGCGCACGGCAGCACGCAGCCGTTCCGCGAGCGCATGTTCGATTTCGATGCGCTCAACCGACTGATCGGTACACCGGAAATGCTGGAGCGCGGCAGGCGATATGAAGCGACTTCAGCGCCGGATAGCAAGTAACGCCAGTAAGCCAAGGAATGTCTCGCATGGACAAGCTTTTCGATACCATCATCAAGAACGCCCGCGTGGTTCGACCGAACAAGACCTCGGTCGATTGTCTTGATATCGCGATCAAGGATGGAAAGATCGCCCGGCTCGGGCCGGAAATTCAGGCCGGTCTCGCCAGCCAAGTCTTTGACGCCAAGAATCGGCTCGCGTTCCCGGGTTGCGTCGACGCGCATATGCATATCGGCATATATGCGCCGCTCGCCCAGGACGCGGTTTCGGAGAGCAAGGCCGCGGCGATGGGAGGGGTGACCTCAAGCCTGAATTACCTGCGCACGGGACACTACTACCTCAATCGAGGCGGCCCTTACCGCGAATTCATGCCAGAAGTGTACAAGCAATCGGAGGGACGGTTTTGGGTCGATTACGGTTTTCATCTTGCGCCGATCGAATCGGCGCACATCGATGAAATGGAATATCTGGTCACCGAACATGGCGTGACCTCGTTCAAGATATTCATGTTTTATGGCGGCTATGGGCTGCACGGGCGCTCGTCGCAGCAGAATGATTTTTTGATGATCGGCCCCGACGAGCAGTACGACATTGCGCATTTCGAGTTCATTATGCGGTCGGCCCAGCGCTTGATGGACAAATTCCCCGATCAAGCCGCCCACATCAGCGTTAGTCTGCATTGCGAACTCGCAGAGATCCTCAACGCCTATACAAAGATCGTGGAACGAGAAGGCAAGCTGACCGGCCTGAAGGCTTACAGCGCCGCGCGCCCGCCGCATTCCGAAGGTCTTGCCATCTGGATTGCATCCTATCTGGCAAATGAAACCAATTGCCTGAACATCAATCTGTTGCACTTGAGCTCACGCAAAGCAGTGGATGCCGCGTGGACCATGCAGCAGGTTTTTCCGCACATCGCTTTCCGCCGCGAAGTGACAGTCGGTCATCTTCTTCTCGATACCGATTGCGAATGCGCGGTGCACGCCAAAGTCAATCCGCCAATCCGCCCGCGCGAGGACGTCGAGGCGCTGTGGCAGGCTGTGCTTGACCGAAAAATAGACTGGATCGTCAGCGATCATGCGTGCTGTTCAGCCGAGCAGAAGTGGTCAAAAGACGACCCGGACAATATTTGGCTGGCCAAATCTGGATTTGGCGGCACCGAATATCTCCTGTCAGGCGTTTTGAGCGAGGGCAGCAAGCGGGGCATGTCGTACAATCACATGGCCGAGCTGTTGAGCTGGAAGCCGGCGCAACGTTTCGGGCTGCCAAGCAAGGGCGATGTCGCTCCAGGTTATGACGCGGATATCGCACTCGTCGATCCGCACGAGAGTTTCGTGGTGCATGCCGCCGAATCTGAATCCGTGCAAGGCTACTCACCGTTCGAAGGTGTCGAACTCAGCGGTCGGGTGAAGAGTACGTTTTTGCGCGGCGAACTTGTTTATGACAGCGGGAACATCGTCGGGCCAGCGCGCGGCAAATATCTGCGGAGGTCCGCCGTCGCTCGTACGCAATGAACTATTTTAATGCGCGATGATGCTTGACTTCGAGGCCTAATGGGCACGGTGACGATTACAGCGGACGAAAAATTCGCCGCCGAAACACCGCTGCTGATCGTCGGCGCCGGCGCCGCCGGGTTATGCGCGGCGCTGGCGGCGAAGGAAGCGGGTATCGACGCGATCGTCATCGAGCGCGACGCCGTGCCGGCGGGATCGACGGCGCTGTCGGCCGGGCTCATTCCCGCCGCGGGTACGCGTTTCCAGCGCGCCAAAGGCATCGCCGACAGCCCGCAACTGTTCGCCGCCGACATCCAACGCAAGGCGAAAGGCGGGGCGGATGGCGCCGTCGTCGATGCGGTCGCGCAGGGCGCGGGCATGCTGATCGAATGGCTGGCGGATCGCTACGGCTTGCCGTTCGACGTGATCGACAATTTCAACTATCCGGGCCACTCGGCCATGCGGATGCATGGATTGGCGACGCGCACCGGATTGGAATTGATCAATCGGCTGCGTAGCGCCGCCGAGGCCAATGACATTTCCATTTTATCCGAACGCGTGGCTGACGTGCTGTTGACGGGGCCGGATGGTCGTATCCTGGGCGTAGAGATCGTTGCCGGCGACGGTACGCGCGAACGCATTGGCTGCGAGGCGTTGATCCTTGCGTGCAACGGCTATGGCGGCAATCCCGAACTCGTCCGCCGCTTTATTCCGGAAATGGCCGACGCGCTCTATTTCGGCCATCCGGGAAATCGCGGTGATGCCGTCATCTGGGGTGGCGCACTCGGCGCGCAACTTGCCCACCTCGGTGCCTATCAAGGCCACGGGTCGCTCGCGACGCCGCACAATATTCTGATCACCTGGGCCGTGATTATGCAGGGTGGCATTCAGATTAACCGCGACGGCCGGCGCTTCTGCGATGAATCGCAGGGCTATTCCGAGCAGGCGGCGGAGGTTCTGCGCCAGCCGGGAGCGGTGGCCTGGAACGTGTTCGATGCACGCATTGCCGCGGTGGCGCGGCAGTTTGAAGATTTCCGCGACGCCGAGCGGGGCGGTGCGATCATAACCGGCGAGAGCGTTGAAGCGCTCACCGCCGCCATGCATGTCCCGTCCGCCGCCTTCACCGCGGAATGGACAGAGGTCGAAGCGCTCAAAGCAAACGGCGGGCGAGATCGTTTCGGGCGTCAATTCACGCCGGCGCAGCGTTGCGTGCCGCCGTTGCACGCGGTCAAGGTCACCGGCGCGCTGTTTCATACACAAGGCGGTCTTGCGATCGATGCCGCTGGCCGCGTCAAACGACCCGACGGAACAGTTTTTCTAAATCTGTTCGCGGCCGGCGGCGCGGCGGCCGGCGTCTCAGGCTCGACAGCCGCGGGCTATCTGTCCGGCAATGGTCTTTTGACCGCAACTGTCCTTGGTCGTTTGGCCGGCCAGGCTGCGGCCGCTCAAGTATCTCGTTGATCGCAAAATGGCATTGGCCGCTCCAGGGACGACGATCGCCTGCCGGGCCGAGAGGATTGACTTGAGTCGCTGAGTAGGTGGAACTTGTGACGGGATCATATTACCCTCTCCGCTCGGTCGGGTCACAGTAATAGGATGCCCCGGCCTTGAGGTAGCAACGATAAATAAGGGAGGAGTGTCATGAGCATCCGCGTCACCAGGCCGGCCGCGCTGTCGGTCGCAGTTCTCGTCGTTGGCACGATTTCGGCGGCCGCGGTCGATCTCAACGTGACCCATTTCGGCACCGGCATGTATGGCGTGCCCTATGCCATCGCAAAGGAGAAGGGTTATTTCAAGGAGATCGGCCTCGATGTTACAGGGTTCCTGACGTCGGCGGGCGGTGGCACCACGGTGCGCAACGTGCTTGCATCCGAACTGCCCTATGGAGAAGTTGCGCTTCCCGCTGTCATCGCCGCAGTGCAGCAGGGCGTGGAGATGACCATCGTCCACGCCGGCGTGCTGAGCGTCGCCGACCAGGTATGGTTCACCAAGAAGGGCGACGAGCGCATCCGGACGGTCCAGGACCTCAAGGGCAAGCGGCTCGGATATTCAAGTCCGAAGTCGGTAACCGACATGGTCACGACCATGATGCTTGACGCCAACGGGCTGACCGGGCAGGTCGAGCGCCTGTCGGTCGGTAGCATCGGCGCGGGGGTAACGGCGGTGCGCGAAGGTGGCGTCGATATTACCTATGCGACGCAGCCGGTATGGGCGAAGGAAAAGAATAACTTCCGGCCGGTCTTCAATTCGGCGGACTGGGCGCCGCGCGTGACTCAGACGGTTGGCGTCGTAGGGACCGATTTTCTCAAGAAGAACCCCGATCTGATCCGCGGTATCATCCAGGCTCGGCGCAAGGGAGTTGAGTTCATCAAGCAGCACCCGGATGAAGCCGCCACGATCATGGCCAAGGAGTACAAAATCGACGTGGCGATCGCGAAAGCGGCAATCGCCGATATCCTGGCCGTGAAAGGTACTTACTGGAGTGCCGGTGATTTCGACTATGAGGGCATGAACGTGATGCTGAAGGGGCTGCAGCTGGTCAAGGCGATCAGTGCGGGTCCATTCGATTGGTCGGCGATCGTGGACGAGAGCTATCTGCCGGCCGATTTGAAGTCCGCAAAACCGCGCACCTGATCTGGTCGCCACGCCCGGGATGAATACGTCGTCCGCCCAGTTGTGCTTGCGTGGGGTCACGCGCGTATTTCCTGCGGTCGAACAGCAGAAGCCTCTTCATGCGCTGGGCCCGCTCGATCTCGATCTGCGTCGCGGCGAATTCTTCTCAGTCGTTGGTCCGTCCGGCTGCGGTAAATCGACTCTGCTCGATCTGATCGCCGGGCTGGCGCGCCCCACCGCCGGCACGATCACCTTCGAGGGACGTCCGGTCGCCGGCGAAGTTCCCGACGGCATCGGTGTGGTGTTTCAGGAGGATGCCAGCTTCCCCTGGCTCTCCGTGTACGATAACGCCGCGTTTGCATTGCGCCGCGCCGGCATGGCCGAGAAGGACATCCGCGAGCGGGTCGATCCGACGCTCGCGATCGTGGGCCTACATTCCTTCGCCGGCGCCTACCCGGCACAGTTGTCGGGCGGGATGCGCCAGCGTCTGTGCATCGCCCGCACCCTGGTGACCCGGCCACGGCTGCTGCTGCTCGATGAACCCTTCGGCGCGCTCGATCAGCAGACTCGTTTGCTGATGGGCGACGAGCTGCTCGATTTGTGGCGGCTGACCGACGCTACAGTGTTTCTCATAACCCACTCCCTCGACGAGGCCGCGCTGCTATCGGACCGGATCGGCGTTATGTCGGCGCGCCCGGGTGTCTTCATCGATCTCGTCGACACGGCCTGGCCGCGCGAACGCGACAGCCGCATTGTCTCCGATCCCGCCTTCGGCCGTGTCACTGGCCGTCTCTGGGAAATGCTGCGTGGCCAATCGCTCAAAGCGCTCGCGGGGGGATGATGACGAGGCCCGGCAAGGTCCGGTGGGCACTGATCATCGCGGCGCTTGCGCTGCTCGAAGGCGCCTGCCGGCTCGGTTTCGTCAGCCGCCAAACGATCATCGCTCCAACGGCGATGGCGGCCGGTGCCTGGCAGGCGCTCGGCTCCGCCGAGATGCGCGGGCACATCCTGATCACGCTCGCGAGCGTGGCTCAGTCGATCGGTCTTGCGATCGTCGTCGGCTTCGCGGTTGGGGCGGCACTATACCGTCTGCCGCGACTGCGCCGCACGCTCGATCCATTTCTGGCGAGCTACTACGCGGTGCCGGCCTTCGTGTTCTATCCCCTGTTCATCGTGCTATTCGGCCTCAATCGTTGGCCATTGGTGGCGATCGGCTTTGTCTTCGCAGTGACGGCGGTCATAATCAACACGCTCGATGGACTGTCGCGGGTTCCGCGCGGCGTGCGGCGCACAGCGGCGGTGATGAAGCTGACGCCGTTGCAGCATATCTTTTTCATCATGCTGCCGGCCGCGGCGCCCTGGCTTTTCACCGGTGCAAAGTTTGCCGTCGTCTATTCTTTCATCGGTGTGATCGCGGGCGAGTTCGTACTGTCGGGCGCCGGACTGGGTCACGCCATCGCCTTCGCCTACAACTCGTTCGACAATGCGACGATGTATGGCCTTATGCTGCTTCTGTTCTTGATCGTGGGCGGCATCAACATGCAATTGTGGATTTGGGAGCAGCGGCTCTATGTCCGGCGCGGTGGATATTGATCCGGCGGTTCCGGCGGCAAAGCACGCGAGGCCGCGTGGCTGGTCCGCGCTCGCCGATACCGTGCTGCTGATCACGGGTTTTCTGATCGTGTGGCAGGTCGCCACGCTGATCATCGGGCACGAGGTGTTGACCTCTCCGCTCGAAACCGCCCGCCGACTCTCTGCAATCATGGCGGATCCCGACTTTCCCGCCCACGCCTGGGAGACCGGCCGTGCATTCGGCACGGCGCTGATCATCGCGCTTGCCGGCGGCTTGACCATTGGCGTAGCGCTCGGCGCGCACCGACTGTCCGGACAGGTGGCGGCGCCGATCCTGGTCGCGCTCTACTCGATTCCCAAGATCACGCTCTACCCCGTCATCCTATTGCTGTTCGGCCTCGGTATTTCGGCCAAGATCGCCTTCGGGGTGATCCACGGGATCATCCCGGTTATCATTTTTACCATGAACGGCGTGCGCAACATCAACGGCGTCTATTTCCGTGCCGCGCGCGCCATGCGGCTGAGCGGAATGCAGACCGCCTCGAACATCATCGTTCCCGCCGCGCTGCCGGAGATTGTTTCCGGCTTTCGCATCGGTTTTTCCTTGACCCTGTTGGGGACGCTGATCGGGGAGATGTTCGCTTCGCAGCGCGGCATTGGATACATGCTGGTGAAAGCAATGGAAACGAACGACGTTGCCACCGTGATGGCGCTAGCGCTCTTTCTCATAGTGCTCGCAACCGCCGCTTCTTCCGTGCTACTCGTGATCGATCGCCGTCTGCACCAGAGCGTGATTGCACAATCGGGAGACTCGCAATGACAACTTCGCTGCGTCTCAAGGACATTCTCGGGCGCGGCGACTTCGTGGTCGCCCCCGGGGTGTTCGAGATGATCTCTGCCAGAATCGCCGATCGTATTGGGTTCAAGGCCCTGTATATGACGGGCTATGGCGTGTCCGGCTCGCATCTCGGATTGGCCGACGCCGGACTCGTGACCTACCGCGACATGGTCGAGCGGGCGCGCACCATCGCCGAAGGCACCGCCACGCCCTTGATCGCCGATGCCGACACCGGCTTCGGCGGCCTTCTTAACGTGCAGCAGACGGTGCGAGGATACGAGGCGGCCGGGGTGCAGGCGATCCAGATCGAGGATCAGGAAATGCCGAAGAAATGCGGCCACACTCCGAACCGCCGTGTCATCCCGATCGCCGACATGTGCCGCAAGATCGAGGTCGCAGTAGCCGCGCGCAGGCACGCCGATACGCTGATCATCGCTCGTACAGACGCGCGTACCGGGCTCGGTCTCGCAGAGGCGATTGCGCGCGGCAAGGCCTATGCGGGTGCCGGCGCCGACATCGTCTTCGTCGAATCGCCGGAGAGCGATGACGAATTCAAGCGCGTTGGCGGCGAGATCGAGGCATGGCTGATGGCCAACATGGTCCCGACCGGTAAGTCGCCGGTGGTGTCGGCGGAGCGGCTCCAAACCTACGGGTTCAACGTGGCGATCTATCCNGTCGCAGGCATGGCGGTAGCATGCGCGGCGATCGAGGCGAACTTTCTCTATCTGCAAGAGCATGGCTCGACCGAGGGATCGCCCGTGGCAGCATATACGATGGCGCAATTGCATGAGCTCATGGGCTTCGCCGACGTGTGGGAGTTCGAGCGGCGCTATGCCGAGGTGTGATGGCAGGCGGGACTGGCAGCTTGGTCGTGGCCCCACCATACGAATCTGGTAAGTGCGATCAGAATTCCCGGCATCGAAACGGATGCAACACATTTGCAACATCTGGCTGTAAGTCATTGATAAATTGATGGCCGAAACGGTTTCCTAAACCGAAGGTCGGAGGTTCGACTCCTCTCGGGACCGCCAGAATTATCCTGAGCCGATGAATTAGATTAAGTGCTCGAGCAATTCCGGGCTCGCCATGACGCGGTCGGCAGTGTCGTGATGGCGCACGACGCCGTCCGCCAAAATATAGATGCGCTGTGCGACGCTGCAGGTCAATCTCGCATTCTGCTCGATGAGGAGCACGGTGAGGCCAGTTTCGCGCAGCTTGCGCAAGGTACGGCCGATCTCCCCGATGACGATAGGCGCAAGACCGAGCGAAGGTTCGTCGAGTACGAGGAGCTTCGGATCCGACATCAGTCCCAGGGCAACCGCGAGCATCTGCTGCTGTCCACCCGACAGCGTGCCCGCGGCCTGCATGCGACGCTCGGCCAGGATGGGGAAAAGCGAAAAGCAGCGCTCGATATTCACGGCCATTTGTTCGGCGCTCTCGAGCACATAGCCGCCCATCAGCAGGTTTTCCTCAACCGACATTCGCGGAAACAGGCCACGGCCCTCCGGCACGATTGAAATGCCGAGACTGATCCGCTCATGCACTGGCACATCGGACAGGTCGCGCGAACGGAAGACAATGCGGCCCGCGCCCGGCTTCACGATCCCACCCACAGCCTTGACGAGCGAGGACTTGCCAGCGCCATTCGGTCCGACGACGCCGACGATCTCGCCTTCATCGACACGAAGATCGATGCCGTCGACCGCCAGGAATGGCCCGTAGCGAATGGTGATGCCGGAAAGTTCAAGCATCGACGCTGCCCAGATATTTCTCGATTACGCGCTGATCGGACAAAATTTCCGCCGGCGGGCCATCGGCGATCTTTTCTCCCGCGACCAATACGACGACACGATCGGCGAGTTCACGAATCACCTTCATCGTGTGCTCGATGACGAAAATAGTGCAGCGCGCTTTCAGCTCCGAGAGGAGATTGATGGTCGCGCGCACTTCAGCGGAGGATAATCCGCCCACCGGCTCGTCGAGCATCAGCAGCTTTGGCTGCTGCACGAGACGCATCAGAATCTCGAGGCGTCGCTGCTCGTAAAGGGTGAGACTGCCGGCGCGCGCATCGAACCGGGGTGTCAGTCCGAGCCACTCCGCGGTCTCCGCCACGCCCTGCGAAGGGAGCGGNCGCGGCGCGTCGAGGAGGGCGGTCGCGATGTTTTCGCGCGTCGTGAGTTCCGAAAATATCCGGACCGATTGATAGGTGCGGGTCAGCCCGGCGGCCGCAATCTGAAAGGGCTTTCGCCCGAGCAGCGGCGCGCCATCGAACAGCACCGCACCGTTCTGTGGGGTGAGATGGCCGGTGATGACNTTCACGAGTGTCGTTTTACCGGAACCATTTGGCCCGATCACCCCGAGCGTCTCNCCCGCCTCCTGNTGAACATTGACATCGCTCAGCGCGACAACCCCGCCGAAGCGCATGGAGACGAGTTTGGCGTCGAGCAAAGTCATCGTGCTGGGACCGCTTTCTTAGTAACGCCCGNTGCTGGCCCGTCGGCGCGGGCTTTCCGTTTTAGGCCGCCGACGACACCGCCCGGCAGCAACACGATGACGCCNATGATCAGGAGGCCGTACACGACGTCCTTGATCATGTAGTAATCTTGCAAGAGNAACGGCAGCGGCGCGAGGATCACCGCNCCGACCACGGGGCCCCAGATTGTGCCGCGCCCGCCNAAAGCGACCATCAGCCAGATATTGAGGCTGACAAGGACGTCGAAACTGCGTGGCGAAACAAAACCGACATAGGGGGCGTATAGCGCGCCGCCGATGCTTGCGAACAACGAGGCGATGAAAAACGCAGCGAGTTTCTGGCGCGTCACGTTGATTCCCAGCGTCTCGGCCAGCCCATCGTCCTCGCGAATGGCAACCAACCTGTGCCCGAAGCTAGACTCGACCAATAACGTGAGCACGACGACGCCGATCACAGTCAAAGCGGCGAGCACGAGCTCATAACTGGTGCCAGTCAGCTGGCCGCCACCGGGCAACTCGGGCAAGGGAATATGCGAGATGCCGACATCGCCATTCGTAAGATTCACGAAATAAACGAAGGCGAGGGTGATTACGGATTGAATTACGAGGGAGCAGAGCGTGAAATAGAATCCGCGCAGGCGCAGCGACGGTAACCCGAGAACGATGCCGACGAGCGACGCGGCGATCGAACCGACGAGCATCGCGAGCCAAAAGGACCAGCCGGCTGCCGAAAGCCCGATCGTCACATAGGCGCTAATGCCCGCGATACCCGCGAACATCAACGGCATCAATCCGGTATAGCCGTAGAGCAGGTTCATGCCCGTCGCCCAGAGCACGCTCAAGAGTGTAATGCCGATNATGAACGCGAAATAGCGGTTGCCGGAGAAAACCAGCGGCGTCGCAAACGCGGCGAGCGCGAAGATCGTATGCGGCAGCCAGCGGCTGGTGAGGACAGTCATCGCGCAAATAATCCGGACGGGCGAAACAGGAGGATAACCAGCATCGCCCCGAGATAAGAGAAGGCTGCGATGGTCGGACTCGCAAAAATGCTAACGGCCGCCTGCGTCAGCCCGAATACCATGCCGATCACGAGCGCACCGAGCACCGATCCCGGTCCGCCGATAATCATAATCGCGAAGGCCGTGATAGCCATCGTCCAGGCGA
>JGI24140J50213_10000419_pt1 | contig 19908 bp, 21 predicted proteins | sample BarGraIncu00222A_FD_50213 | JGI IMG/M metagenome (IMG submission 50213)
GCCAATTCGATCCTGCTGGTGACCTTCGCGCGCGAGCAGCAGCTGGCCGGCATGACGGCATTCGACGCCGCCATCTCGGCGGGCCGCACCCGCATCCGTCCCGTGCTGATGACCGCAACCGCGATGATTGTCGGCATGATTCCGATGGCGATCGGCGGGGCGGGCGAAGAGCAGAACGCTGCATTGGCGCGTGCCGTCATCGGCGGACTTCTGTTTGCGACGCCGACCACCCTGTTCGTGGTGCCGTATCTTTTTGCCGTGCTGCGCAAACGCAATGATGGCAAGCCCGCGCGAGGGGTTTTCGCCGAGGACCCGCAATGAACCAGAACATCCCGCCGCCGCATGAGGGAACACCGGCGCAGCAAGCGCCCAATGGAGACATCATGCCCGCGACGACGCCGGCAAAGCGGTCGAACGGCCGGCTGATCCTGGGCCTCGTCGTGCTGCTGGCGCTCGCCGGCGCGCTCGGTTACGGTTTCTGGCAGCATTACACCCTGCATGCCGAAGTGATAGCGACCGCGGATCAGCGTCGTGATTTTGTCCCATCGGTCCGCACCGCGGCGATAAAGGCGAGCGAGGAGTTCAGGTCGGCGACATGGCCGGCAACGATCGAGGCCTTCGCGCAGGCCAATCTCTATGCCCGGGCCAGCGGCTACATCGCCAAACGCACCGTCGATATCGGCAGTCGGGTCAAGGCCGGAGATTTGCTGGTGGAGATAGCGGCCCCGGAGATCGACCACCAGATCGCGCAGGCCGAGGGCACGCTCACGCAGCTTCGGGCGAGCCTGCAGCAGGCGCAGGCTAACCGCGATCTGGCGCAGGTGACCTGGGACCGCGACAGCAAGCTGGTTCAGCAAGGCTGGACCACGGCGCAACAAGGCGACACCGATCGCCTCACCCTGAAAGCGCGGGACGCAGCGGTGGCGGTCGCTTCCGCCAATATCGTCGCGCAGGAGGCGCAGTTGCGCGTCCTCCATCAGCAGAAGACCTACCTCAGCGTGGTCGCTCCCTTTGACGGGGTCATCACGCAGCGGAACATCGACGTCGGCAGCCTGGTGCAGGCGGATGCCGCCAGCGGGACGTTTCTGTTCCAGCTGATGCAAAGCGATCTGATGCGCATTCAGCTTTATGTGCCGCAGGATGACGCCCTTGGCGTAACTCCCGGCACCAAGGCCGTGGTGCGGGTGCCGGAAATGCCGGGCCGCGATTTTCTCGGGACGGTCACCCGCATCGCAGACGCGCTGCAGCCGGGCTCGCGAACGCTGCTGACCGAGATTGACGTGCCAAACCCCGACCATGCGCTGACGCCCGGGGTGTATTGCACGGTCGAACTCAAGATTCCGCGCAAGAGCCCATCCCTGATCGTTCCGTCCGAAGCGATCATTTTCAACCGCGATGGCCTCAGCGTCGCCGTGGTCGAGGACGGCGTGGCACACATCCGCAAGATCAGCCTGGTGCGGGATCTCGGCACCTCGGTCGAGGTGAACGCCGGAGTGAGCAAAGGCGACCAGGTCATCCTCAGTCCGCAGGTCGACATGACCGACGGACGCAAGGTCGCCATTCGAACACCGCCACCGCCGAAATAGCCGGGGCGGAATGGCGGAGAGCGCCCATGCGCTGGACGTATTGTTTGGCATTCCGGCCAAAAGTAGCAAGGGTGTTGAGGTGCGGTTGCGTGAGGACAAACAACAATGACCCCCGAACAATCGCGCCAACTCAAACCCGGCGCTCGCGTTTATTTTAACGGCGACCGGGCCGATCTTGGTACGGTCACCGCGACGAATGCGAAATACGTCACCCTGAAATGGGACGACGGCCATCAAAGTTTTTCAGGCCACCGTGAAATGAAGCGGGTTGATTTATTGGCGGTAAAGAAATGACCGGTGACCAATCAAGACTCTTGAAAGTCGGCGACCGCATTTGCTGGCAGAAGGATCAAGCCGACCAAGGCACCGTCACCGAAACGAATTGGTCGGGTGTAATCGTCAAGTGGGATAATCGCACCGAGCAGACCATTCAACACAATGATATGGCTCAGATTGAGCGAGTGTCGGTGAATTTGGCGTGAGGGCTAAATGAGCAATTCCGATACAGCGCTGTGGGTTGTACCGTTGACGGCCGCGTTGATATTAATGGCGCTGATTGATGCTCGTCTCAACAGACTTAAAAATCGCATGGCGGAGTTGTCGAGGGTAGAAGCAAAGCTTGATCTGTTGCTGAAGCAGGCCAATATCCGGTTTGACCCCTACGTCAATGTGCCTCCGGAAATTGCCGAGGCTGTGAGGAGCGGCAAGAAAATCCTGGCGATAAAATTGCAGCGGGAATCAAGCGGCATGGGTCTGAAAGAAGCCAAGGATTTTATTGAAGAAGTTGAACGCCGGGCAGGTATGGGATAGCCGTGCACGGCGACGGCCGGGCGTTTCCGCGTTCACGCTCGCCTAAAATTGGGAATCACGTTTCGGCGCCTGAGCCGCCATGCCAGCGAGAACGATCGCCGTCTCTGCCGCAATCCGAAAATCCCGCGCCGCCTTAAGCGGACGCCTGATGTTTGCATCTTCCGAGCTGCTATCGAAGGTAATCAGCTTCATGCATTGCGGGCACTGCATCTGATAGCCGTCACGGAGTCGCTGCGCTCTCTCGGTGAACGGCTTTTTGCAATTGGAACACAGAATTCTAATTCGGTCAGTCATCAAATTTCCTGCCGATCTCGATCGGCGAAGGCCACGCCAATCCGCTTTTCCTTGCGCCAGACGATATGGCAATTCTGACGTTGGTGGCGGCTCTTGATGTTCAGCGTGATTTCATGCGGAATCCCTACCGGGCTCGCGACGTCGAGCGCTGCCCCGATCGGGGACATATTGCGAATGGTGCAATCGACGCTGCCGCCGTCGAATTCAATCGTTCCGGCTTTTAAGACGCGTTGTCGAGGCTTTGCACGGCGCTCTTCCATGCTGCCGCTTCTAAAGCCAGAATCTGAGAACCGGATGAACGGTGACGGGAAAATCAGCCAGGGGCAGGTAACGAATTGGTAACCATCAACTATCCCGCGCCAGTTCCTGCTCTCCCCAATACGTTTTTGTGCTCGTCTAAGAAAGTGTTTGACCCGCGAAGGAAAATCCCGATCCGCGGTTCCGATGGTCTATCGACGAGCGGTTTTTACGTCGTCGGCCGTCACCGCATCCTGGTAGGCGTTGTCGAAATGAGTCCGCAGATAATTCACGACCGCGGCAACCTGATCGTTGCTCATCATCGATCCGAGTGGAGGCATTCCGCGCAGTCCGTTGACGACGACGTGAACCGGATATCCGCTGGCTTCGAGATTTCTGTCGCCCGCAAGTGAGGGATATGTTCCGGCACCTGCAGCACCCTTGCCGTCGGACATGTGGCAGCCCCGACAAACACCGGCAAACAATTGCTCGCCGCTCTGCTCAACGAAACTGAAACCAGCGCTGAACGCAGGTTTGGATGCCGAGGGCCCGGTGCTTTGGGCCTGCGCCATGCGCGATACCGGCAAAGACGCCGCCAACATCGTCACGATGAAGCTTATTGCTCGAAAGATCGAATTTCCCTGCATCATCTGGCTAACGCCGCCGAATCCTGTTCTGATGACGTTGCTTCATGTTTTGACGACGCGATCGTGCAGCCGGGTGATGGCGTCAAGCGACGATAGAATAGCTCCCTCCTGCCACGCCGGAATGCAGGATGCGTGCTCGCCCGCCAGCACGATCCGGCCGTCGATCTGGCAAAGGTTGTCGTAGTGCTCCGCCCTCGCTTTGTCGGTCCAGTTGCCGGCGCATCCCAATGTAAAGGGCATGCGATGCCACGCCACGGCAACGCCATTCTCGAATTCGGCTGGATATTGCGGGTGAAGGTGGCTGCCGAATTCGACCGCGCGGGCTACTCGTTCGGCCGGTGACATCGACGTGAATTCGTAGGCGTTCGGACCGCCGAAAAGATATGCGCCCAACAGCACGCCCCGGCCGGTGCCATTGAACCCGGTGTTTGGATAGGCGATTTGCTGTATCGGCAGATCGGTCAAGCTGATGCCGCCGTAGATCGCCTCGTCCTCTTCCCAGAAGCGGCGCTTGAATTGCAAGCCGATCTTGACCGACCCCGAATAGGGCACGGCGTCAATGGCCGCCTTCATGGGATCGCCGACGTCGACCGGAAGCTGGCTCAAAATGGAAAGCGGAATCGTGCAAACGCACCAATCGGCCTTGGCCTGTTGCGGTGTCGCCGGAGCCGTCGCCGGAGCCTTGGGGTTTGTATAGGTGACCGTGACGCCGCGGTCGTCCTGCTGTATCCGCGTCACCTTGGCGTCGTACTGAATGATGTCGCCGACTTCCCTGGCAAACGCCTTGCCGATCGCGTCCATGCCACCGACCGGCTGAAACATCGTGGTCTGGAACGTATGCAGCGCAAAATACTGCAGATAGCGCCAGACCCGCGATTTGAGGATATCCGGCAGACTGATCACTTCGCCCGGGATCGGCGCCGCGCCGAGGCCACCGCCCGGACCCTTGGCGTAACCACGAAAGTCAGCGGATATGAGATTCGCCTTGTAAGCGTAGTTGCCATCCAGCGCGCCCCACGACTTCAGCGCCTGCAACAGGATCTCGCGATCCTCTTTCGATACGGCTTCGTCAAGTTTGCCCTGTTGGGTTACCTTGGCGAGCAACTCCGAAATTTGGCCCTGGAAGTCGGTCTTTACGTCACGAATGCGCTGCGGAACGCCTCCGAACGCGCCTGTCGCGTGCAGAAACGCATTATGATTAAGCTGGATGAATGGCTCAAGCGTGACACCCATGCGCTTGCAGTAATCGAGAACCGCGCGATGGTGATAGGGGATTCGCCATGGGCCCGGATTGATATAGAGGCCTTGTTCGAATTCGCAGGTTTGCTTGAACCCGCCGAGTTCGATGAACGAATCTCCGCCCCGCAAGGTCCAGTTGCGTCCCCCCGCCCGGCTGTTGAATTCCAGGATCCGGACCTTGTAGCCGGCCTTGCGTAACTCAAGGGCGGCCGTCATGCCGGCAAGTCCCGCGCCGAGGATCAGGACGGAAGCACCCCTGGGATCGCCATCGAGCTTGATCGGACCTTTGTATCCGGAATCAGAGGCAAACCCCAAACTGGTCATCGCATGATACATGGCTGCGCTGCCGGAAACCGCTCCGATCAGGGACAGCAGATCGCGTCGACTGAAGCCTGCAAGCTCGCTTGGCATCTGGCTCCCGGTTCAATCCTTTTCGCCGCCGGTTCAGGTCTAGGGCAGAACGGAGACGTAACTATATTGGTTTGATCGTATCGAAGCAGACGTAGCTAATCTGTAGGCCGCTCCGAAAATATCAAGCCGGTTGCCCAACGTCGGCTTTGAGGAGAGGAACAGATCGGCGGGACTGCGAATGATCAATCCGGAACTTGCCCATCGCTTTTCCGGGGTTGAAGACACACGAAGCGGTTTAGACCATAATGAATTGCGAAGGAGCAATTTGATGGGCGGGATGTTGCGCATTGTTGTCGCTGCGATTGTCCTTGCGGCAAGCGTTAACGCGACGAGTGCCGCCGACGCGCCGCCTTCGAATTCGCTGGTCGTCATCGCATCGAGCCTCGGACAGAAGGCGCTCAACGATCCCGCCGCGTTCGATTTCGTGGCATCGCTGACCACCGAGATCGGACAGCGGCTGGCCGGCACCGAAGCCCACAGGCGGGCGGTCGCATGGGCCGAGGCCAGGCTGAAAGCAGCCGGCTTCGAGAACGTGCACTCCGAGCCATTTACCTTGCCCGCCTGGATCCGCGGCGCCGAAAGCGCGGAGATCGTAGGCGCGGTACCACAGCATCTGGCGGTGACCGCATTGGGCGGCTCGGTGGCGACGGATGCTGGCGGCATTGAGGCCGAGATAGCGCTGTTCCGGACCTACGACGATTTGCTCAGCGCTGCTCCGGGATCGCTCAGCGGCAAAATCGCCGTCGTGACCCAGCGCATGGTGCGGGCACAGGACGGCAGCGGCTATGGCGCCGCCAACCCGATCCGGCGTCGCGGTCCCTCGGAGGCCGCTAAGCGCGGCGCCGTCGCCTATCTGCTGCGCTCGCTTGGCACCGACAGCCATCGTCTGCCCCATACCGGGGCCCTCAATTACGAAGACGGCGCGCCGCGAATTCCAGCGGCGGCGCTGGCCATCCCCGACGCCGAGCAGCTCGAGCGGCTGGCGGCGCAGGGTCCGGTCAGGATCCGGCTGCTGCTGACGCCGACGGTTCACGAGAGCGCGCCGTCCTGGAACGTCGTCGGCGAGATCAAGGGCAGCGAGCGCGCCGATGAGATCGTTCTCATCGGCGGACATCTTGATTCCTGGGATCTCGGCACCGGTGCCACCGATGATGGCGCCGGCGTTGCCATTGTCTTCGGCGCCGCCCGGCTGATCGGCGGGTTGCCGCAGCGTCCCAGCCGCACGATCCGTGTCGTCCTGTTCGGCGCCGAGGAAATGAATTTCAGCGGCGCCGCCTATGCCAAAGCCCACGAAGGCGAAGCCGGCAAGATCGTGGTGGCCGGCGAGGCAGATTTCGGGGCGCGCAATGTCTATTCCGTGCAGCTTCCCGGCGGCGCCGCCGGCAGTGATTTCGGCCGCACGCTGGACCGGACCATTGCGCCGCTCGGCGCCAACCTCGATCGCCGGCCCGCCCTCGGCGGCGGAGACGATATCCGGGAGCTGCAGAAGGCCGGCGTGCCGGTGGTATCGCTGCGCCAGGATGGGCTGGATTATTTCGACACCCATCACACCGCGGACGACACGCTCGACAAGATCGATCCAAGGCAGCTCGACCAGGCGGTCGCAATATGGTCGGCCTTCATTTATCTCGCCGCGGCATCGGACGTGGATTTCAGGAGCCTCGCAGCAACGGCGAAATAACCCCGGCGCGACCAAATGATGCACGGCGCGCGATGAAGTCCACTTTGGCACAAGCTGCACATTACTATAGTATCAGAGTTGCGGCTAAGCTCGGGAGCGGCACAGATCAACTCACCCAAAGCGGCCGTCAGGCATCAAGTTCCTTCAAAATGTTATCGCAGCGAAGCATGGGAGAAAGCTGATGATCAGATCAATCGCCATTGCTGTGTTCGCCCTGGCTCTCACAACGTCGGCGCAGGCCATGCCGGCCGCGCCGGTTCACCAGCCGGATGGTCTTGTAACTCAAGTCGCCTTTGGCTGTGGTCCCTTCAGGACAAGAGTTGCCGGCGTCTGTGTCGCCAGATCGACGATTCGTCAAACACGCCGACAGATACGCAGGTGTGTGGTTTGGCGTCGCGGTGTTTGCCGTCGGTGGGCGTTCTAACGCGGACGAAACGACGACGTTGAACCTGGCAGGCCATGCGACGGAAGGGCCCGCCACAGGCACTAACTGGCCCAAATCGTGACTTCCCTAAACGGCGGCGATAGCAGCTTCTGGCGCAAAGCAGTCGCTCGCCATCGAAAAGAATTGGCGAACGGAGATTTACTCATGACCTCTTGATGCAACACATTTGCAAAGCTCAATCGGGGCGGTGGACGTCATGCGAAACGGTGCCGAGTTCAGGAGCCGGCGGGTCCAGGCGATGCGAGTCGGCCAGCGACCCCCGTCCGCCACCCACCTCCGCGCTGATATAGGCCGATGAGATGATGTTCTGCGCGGCGTCGGACCCCGCCGACTTGATCGTGGCGCCGATTGAACTCGAGATACTATTGAGAACGTGAAGCGGCTTCCATTCGATTTCGGCCATCTTGCTGATCGCCTGGACCGCGAATTTCGGAATCGTAATGTTGACGAATACGTCGGCACCGCTCGACTTCAGCTTGACGATCTGCGAATCGATGGTTGGCTGCGTAGTTTCGTAGCTTTGTTCGACAACGATCATCGAGGTTGCCTTGGCGCCAAGGCCGTCCTTGAGGCCTTTCAGGTAGTCATTGCCGTAATCGTCATTCTGATACAACACGGCGATCTTGGCGTTGGGTTTTTCCCTGAGAATACAGCCCGCGTTCGGGTCATGATCGACATCGGATTTGGCGATGCGGTAGAACCCGGCCTTGCTGAATTGGACTTGCCGGTAATACTCGATTTTTCGACGCCGCCTGACGCGCAAACGCCCGCCTTTGCTACGGACGTGACGAAAGTCCAACAATGGAATGCTTGCGGAGGATGTGGCGTTTGAGCCGGGTACTCTGGCGGAAGTCGGCGCAGACTTTGCTACGTTTCTCATGCCGCATGCGAGGGCGGCGCGAAACTGTTCTTGATCCCATAAGCGCGGCAGGAGCCGCGTCGAGCCGGTCATGCGCCGATAAGTCGCCGCGCCGTGCGGGGCTGCCGTTAAGCTTGCATTTCAAGGCTTCGAGCCTCGAGAAAATCCTACTCAAGCCATTGTAACAACGGCAACATTGGCAATTTGCAACCGGCGGTGCGCACCATGTGCATTTGCAAAACGTAACAGACTTTAAGCATCGATAACGGGCTCTAGAGCCCCGGTCAGACATATCCTCCTGGCATCGCACTGGTTGAATTCGCGGATTCAGCAGCCGTCGCAACGGTAGCGAAACTCAGAAGGGACGAACGATGCTTACCATCATGCAAGCGGACCGCGCCTGGATTGATCTCCAGGACAGACCACAGGAACAGCAGGTTTCGTGCGGGACGCAGACGTTTTACCGCGAACGCAAATGGCGGCAGTTCGAGCGTAGCGTTGGCGCCGCGATCGAGGATATCGCGATCTCGCGCTGGAGGGACCTGCAAAATAATTTCCGACATGAGGAAGCGACAACACCTCCCGACCGATACTTCATCGGCATCGCACTGAAGATCACGCGAATGAAGCTGACCAGGGGACGTCAAGCCATATTCGACGGCATCATGCCGGCGGGCACGCTGTATGTTTCAGCGCCATCGAAGCAACTCAGTGCGCAATTTCATGCACCGTACGACTTCCTGCACTTTCACGTTTCGGCGAATTACTTTCCTTCGCGGCGATCGGCGACGCAGCTCGCGGCGGTCGAAGGTCTGAACGATCTGGTCCTGTTGCGGGATCCGTTCGCCGAGCAACTTGCAAAGGCGCTGACCGAGCACGGCACTACGTCCGACGAAAAGTTTGCATGTTGCGTCGGTCAGACGCTCGCGATGCATCTCGCGCGGCTCGAACTGCCGCGAACCAGGGTCAACGCCCTGCCGAAATGGCGTCTCCGGCGCGTCGAGGAATACGTCGCAGCGCATCTTGACTGTGGCATCGGTCTTTCCGACCTAGCCAAGGTCGCAGGCCTGTCCCGCATGCACTTTGCAGCACAATTCCGGGCTGCGACGGGATATCGTCCGCGTGAATATCTCCTGCATCAGCGTATCGAACATGCGAAGTCGTTGTTGTCGAATACCGAAATGCCCCTGGCCGAGGTCGCGCTGACCGTCGGTTTCTCAACTCAAGCGCACTTTTCGACCGTCTTCAAGCGAATCGCGAGCGAAACTCCGGCACGCTGGCGATGCGCCAGCAAAAGCGAATTACCGCTCGTCCAGAGTCCGCCGCAAGGGTCGGCCGTCAGTAGGCACGGTCTGGAGTTGTGTCGTGCCGGCTAACGGGCGTGGCCCAATCATGCGAAATGAGAAACGAGGTGGGTTCGCGAAATACGTCGTCTGTTCGATCTGCCATGCTGCAAATGTGAGCGACTGAGACCACAAACTTCGGCTCGAGCCTTCACCCCCAGGGCAAACGAGCCTCTCGGGGCCGTCCTTGCCCCCACAAAGGACGGCCCCACTTTCTTGCGGCCCTTACTGGACGCCATCGGCAGCATTCCAGCTTTTGCAGAAGCTCCGTTCCCGCATCCCTACGTTCGAACTAGAGACTGGCGTGACGCGCCAGCCATGAGCGCGCGCCCTGGATGCTCCTGAAATCGTCCAAGGATCGTGTCGGGACGTCCCGCCAAGCGCTCGCTACCATCTCGCTCAGCGCATGCCCCGGCCCGAGCTCCAGAAAGGCCGTGGCGCCCGCTTCCATGCAGGCCTGCAGGCAGCCCGCCCACTGAACCGTTTGCGATATTTGCGCCGCCAGCTTGTCGAGACCGGCATCGACACGGATGACTGGAGCCCCGTCGATTCCACTCAGGAGACGCGTGCCGGCTGCCGGCGGGAATGTCACGGATGTCAGACGCAGTCTCTCTCGGAAGGCTGCAGAAGCCGCGACAAGCCGCCTCGTGTGGGAAGCGACTTCCACCGGCAAGTCGATCACCTTTACAGCATTCATGACCTTGGCTTCTTTGGCGATCGCATGTAGCGCCGCGGGGCCGCCGCCAAGGACGAAGGCATCGCCCGGATTGACAATGGCGACAGCCGCCTCGTACCGCTTGCACAAGCGATCGACGTCGTCCCGGGAAAGTCCACGAATAAACAACAGTCCGTCGCCGGGCAGCGAGGCGGCGTCCATGGCTTCCGCGCGGCGAGCGACGAGTTCGAGCGTGTCGGTCATGCCGAACAAGCCTGTGACGCCCCAGGCCGCCACCTCGCCCACACTGTAGCCGGCGACAATGATGCGATCCGGTATTGTTTCCTTCAGCGCCGCTGCGGCGGCCAACGCCTGCACCGTGCAAAGGATCTGACCGGTACGATTGCGATGCACTGCCTCGCTGGTTTCACTGCGAACAAAATCCCGTGGATCCTTGCCAAGCAATTTTGCCGCATGCTCGAACAGGCTCGAGGCTTCCGGCGTCTCGCCCGTCAAGGCGAACATATCCGGATTTTGCCATCCCTGTCCGGGACACAGGATCGCGATCATCACGCGCGACGCCTAACCGGGGAAAAGCACGGCAATGGCGATCGCCATCGTCAGGATGCTGAACACGGTGCTCGCGGTGACTATGGATCCCGCTGTTGCGGAGTCGAGTCGATAGTTGACGGCAAAGAGAATGCCGAAGAAGCCCGACGGCGCGGCCGCGAGCAGGATGGTCGTTTTTGCCACCTCCGGCGGGACCGGGACAAGGTAGACGACTGCAACGGCCAACAGTGGCCGAATGACATCCGACGCCGCGGTTGCGGCAACGACGCGCCAGTCCAGCCGGAACGATTGTGCCGACAGGACCAGGCCGGTCAGGAACAAGGCCACACCGGCGGCAGCGCTCCCGATCAACGACAGGCACGCGTCAGAGAGCGCATCGAGCTTCATGCCAGACAATGAAAGCAGGATGCCGAGCGCAGGTGCTAAAACCACAGGTTTGGCGACCGCGCGCCGGACCGCGGTCAGAATCTGGACCAATGGCCTTTCGCTCGCGCCGCGCGCCTTGGCAGCGCTCATTTCGACGATGATCAAGGTGAGCGGGCTGATAAGAATTGAGCCAGAAGCCAATGCGACCGCTACCGGAACCGTGCCGGTAGGACCTAACACGGAAGACGCGATCGGCAGACCGACGCCGGCCAGGTTCGGAAAGCCGATCGTCAGCGCCTGCAGCGACGCATCGGCCTTGGATACGCTGGAAAACATACGCATGGCCCAATACCACGCCACATAGAGCAGCAGCATCGTCAGGCCGAATACCAGAAACAGCGGGGCCTGTTCGAGCATCTCGCGGCGCGGAGCCGACGCGGTGGCGGCAAACAATGACGCCGGCAACGCGAAATCCATGACGAGCGCGTTCAGGCCGTCGACCTGATGATTGTCGACCACGCGGAATTTTCCGGCGGCATATCCGAGCAGCAAGACAAAGAAGACCGGCGCCAGCGCCATCAGGATTGGATTGGACGTCATGGACACGGCCTTTCGTGGGCAGCGACGAAGAGTGTCATGGCGAGGAGATCGGCTGCTCCGCCTGGACTGAGGCGCCGGATGACGAAGTTTTCGTGGATCGATTGGGCACGCGCGCGCCAACCGGGCCTGCGCACACCGCCCTCATCCAGAAAAAGTCGAGCCGAGCGTCGCGCAAATTGAAGGCCGCCAAGGCCACCGCGGTGCAACAGATTGGTGTCTTCGACAGAAGCGATGAGAGCGAAACACGCTTCGACGCGCGCGGCTTCGGCGTCGTCAGGGACAGCGCGCGCACTGCTCCTTAAAGCCGGCAAGCCAATTTGGTAGACGCTAGGAAATCCGCTGGCGGCCTCGACGCGCGCCCCGCCCGCGTGAAAGCGGCGGCGGGCAGCGCTGCCATGGCTGTGCAGCAGCACCGGCCCATCGAGTATACTGCCGCCCCAAAGGCGCGAGACGACGGCACCCAACGGCTCTTTGGGATCAACTAGCCCGCCGGCTCTCGCACCGGCCGCTGCACACAACAGGCCGAGGCCGAATATCGCGCCGCGGTGCGTGTTCACTCCCGACGTCGCCGCCCGCATGGCGGCTTCGGCCTCAAGGCCGATAATCCTCAGCCGTCCCATGTCACAACCAGCCGCAGCCGCACCGGCGAGATGCTTAAAATAAGGCTTGATGGCCGCTGCACTGCTGCGAAACGTGTCTGCGTCCATGTCGTCGTGGCTGCCGTTGTCGACGCGGCTCACGAGACCCGGTTTTGGCCACGTATCCAATTCCATGAGAAGGCAACTAACGGCGCTGTCACCGATCGCGCCGGCGTTGCAAGGCGTTTGCGCCTCTCGCGGATATAACCGCTCCCCGCCTCGTGCCGGAGCGGCGGTCATGATATCGACCTTCTCGAGATGAAGAGGTCTCTGTCGAGCAAGCCGACGCCGTCAATGCTCTTGACCAGCACCTCGCCCGCACCGGCGTGGAGCTCGCGCCAGTTGACCGCGGCGCCGTCGTCGCGCATCAATTCGCCGTCGAGTCGCATGGGCGCATCGGCCTCGATGGCGGCTATGTCCGCGACCAGGCGATCGAGATCGGTTTCGCGACGGACGTCCAGCAACAGGTCGAGGTCGGATCGGTCGGTGAGATAATCCAGTCCGGTCAGGATCCGCCACGCCAAACTGCCGAACACCCGTGCCTCGACCGAATGCCGCAGAGCGAGCTCGCCGAGACGGTCCAGTGTAGGACACCACACAGGCGTTGCCGACGCGCTCGCAGAATTCAGCAGAGGCGGACGGGCGATCGAAATGATGTCGTCGGGCTGCAAGAGAAAGGAGAGCCGCCTTTTGCCCGCAGAGGGCTGCAATGGCAGGCCCAATGCCACGCCCGTTGGCTCGCCCGGCGTGGCACGCCGTCGGATCATCGGCCATCCCTCGTCAAACCAGCGGGCGACGAGCGAATCATCGGCCAGATCACCGTGCGCCGCGAGCATCGCGCGCCAACCCCGAGGGCTGACATAGACGAGGTCGTGGCGTCCGACCGGGCGCTCACTGGGTTTGCAGGGCGAGGTCACGAACGCGCTCCGCGATATCGACGGCCTTCAATCGGCCGCCGCGCTCCTTGCCGAGCGCGTCCCGCCGGTCGTGCGTTTCCGGCATGTTGGCAAGCAAAGTGTTCAACTGGTCGGCGAGTGGGACCGTATCGCTCCATGTGGCGTGAACGGCGCCCATCTGGGCGAGATTCGACAGACCAGGAGCAAATACGGGTGTGGACTTCGCCTTCTCCTCCAGCGCCTCCATCGACAGCTTGGTGACCTTTGCCATCGAAGGCAGATCCATCACCGCGGGCGCCGCACCCGGCAATCCCACCAGCACGCGGGTCGCCAGCCCGGTCGCAAGAAGGGCGCCTGCCGCGGAGTGGCCGTACAAAAGGCCGATGGTCGGCCGGCTGTGCATATCCGCGTAGATCAGCGACTTGGCGAGATGAGACAGGAATTCGTTCAGGCCGAGCAGTTCGTCGCGCTTGCTCATGCGCTGGCTATCGCTGTCCACGAGGACGAGGATCGGACCGCTTTCCCGCTCGAGGGAATCCAGAACATGTCCGGAGAGCCTGATGGCTTCGTCAACGCCGACGGCAGCCCGGTCTGCGACACCAATGACGAGTATCTTGACGCCGTAACGCAACGTCGCCGAACCGAAAATGACGCCGTTGTCATTTTTCACGGCATGGCCGTCGGGAAACAGCGAGGCGAGAATTTCATCGAGCGTCACGGCTGGTCCTCCCGATCTTGTTGGCGAGAGAAATGAACTGGTCGGCGGGCAAATCGGGGACCGACTCAGCGTGCGCGATGCCTTCGGCGGCCCAGATATCGACGGCATCCTCGCAGGTGCCAAAGCGTCGTATCCGGTCCGCGAGACGCACCTGCTCGGCCTTCAGCTTGTCGCCGCCAAACGCTCCGACCAAACCCAGCAGCTCCAGCGCAGCATCGCGAAAACCCTGCACGGTATCGTCGGTGAAGACGTCCGCGGCACCGAGCAGCCGACGGTGCTTGCCACCCATGGTTCGCCAAACCAACGCGCGGTCACGGGAGTCGAATTCTTCAAAGCCGCGATTGGTCTCGATGACCTCCGGGCCGGACACCGCAATACGGCCCGTCTCGGACACCGCCAGCGCCGAGCAGCAGCCCGCGATCAACCCGCCGCCGCCATAGCATCCGGAGCGTCCGCCGATCAGGCCAATGACCTTTACACCCGCCGTGCGCGCTTCCATCACCGCGCGCATGATCTCGGCGATGGCGAGTTCGCCGGCATTTGCCTCCTGCAGCCGTACGCCGCCGGTATCGAGCAGGATCAGCACCGGCATCGACTTGATCTCTCGCGCGGCGCGCAGCAGACCTGTCAGTTTGGCGCCATGCACTTCGCCGAAGGCGCCGCCCATGAAGCGGCCCTCTTGGGCGGCAACGAACACGGGAGTGGCGTCAAGACGACCGCGCCCGACGACGATGCCGTCGTCGAACTGCTCGGGAAGGTCAAATATCTTCAGGTGCGGACTGACCTCGCGCTTTTCCGGCCCGATGAACTCGACAAAGCTGCCGGCGTCGAGCAGCAACCCGACTCTTGTTCGCGCGGATGCCTCATTGAAGCTTATCGTGCGGACCCGTTCTGCCGGCAACTGAACTGCGTGTTTGAGCGGAGCGGTCATTGTCCGTCCTCCTCGATCAATCGAACCGCCTGCGCCAAGCGAAGCGATACGGTGTCGGGTCGCGCACCGCCGTCATTGATGGAAAATTTGAGGCCGCCTGGTGAATAGCGCTCGACAAAATCGACAATGACGGCATTCCACACTTCGCCAAAGCCGGCGGCTGCGGTCTTGATCTCCAGCCGGCATTCGGCATTCGGCAGGATGCGCTCCACCAGCACTTCGAGATTGCCGGAAGCCACGACGCCGATGATCGCGGTTTGTCTGGTGCCGCCGGCGCGTTCGCGTGCCCTGTGCTGAAAACTGAGGTCTTCCATAGCGGTCTTTCCCTACCAGTTCCTGAATTTCGAAGGCGGCGCGTATAGCCCGCTCGACCAGCGCACGAGATCCTTGATGGAGCGCGCGGCCAGCATGCTGCGGTCCGCATCGAGCGGGTTGATGCCGAGATCTTCCGGCCGGCGGATCACGCCGCGCTGGCGCAGGCGCTCGACCATGTTTCGATCCCGCCCGCGACCGACCTCGGTGTAACCGGCGACGCCGCGGATTGCCTGTTCGCGATCTTGAACGTTGCGGCAAAGCAGACCGACCTCGGTGTAACCGGCGACGCCGCGGATTGCCTGTTCGCGATCTTGAACGTTGCGGCAAAGCAGCAGGTTCGCGACGCCTTCTTCCGTGACGATATGGGTGACGTCGTCGCCGTAGATCATGATCGGCGCCAACTCGAGGTTCAGTTTCTCGGCGAGTACGAGCGCGTCGAGTTTCTCGACGAACAACGGGACGTTCTTGTCGCCAAAAGTCTCGCCGATCTGCACAACCAGCTTGCGGCCACGGCGTAACAGCGCTGAACTTTCAGGGTCGGCTTCCGCGCCGGCTTTCAGCCAAGGCTCGCTCGGGTGGCGCCGCCCGCGGGCATCGGCGCCCATGTTCGGCGCGCCTCCGAAGCCGGCAATGCGCGACGTAGTGATGGTAGAGGAATTACCCTGCAGGTCGATCTGCAGCGTAGAGCCGATGAACATGTCGCAGGCGTAGAGGCCAGCCACTTGGCAGAACGCGCGATTGGAGCGCAGCGAGCCGTCCGGTCCGGTAAAGTAGATGTCGGATCGGGCACGAATGTACTCATCCATTCCGACCTCCGAGCCAAAGGAATGGATTTGCTGGACCCAACCGGATTCGATCGCCGGGATCAGCGCTGGATGGGGATTCAACGCGAAATGGTTGGCGATCTTGCCCTTGAGGCCAAGCTTCTCGCCATAGGTGGGCAACAGAAGCTCAATCGCGGCCGTGCTGTAGCCGATCCCGTGATTCAGCCGCTGTACGCCATAGGGCGCATAGATGCCTTTGATCGCGAGCATCGCGGTCAGGATCTGTCCCTCCGTGATGGCGGCCGGATCGCGCGTGAACAGCGGTTCGACGAAGAACGGCTTTTCAGACCTGACGATGAAATGCACGCGATCCGCCGGTATATCGACGCGCGGCACCTTGTCGACGATTTCGTTGACCTGAGCGATCACGACACCGTCTTTGAACGCCGTCGCCTCGACGACCGTCGGAGTGTCCTCGGTGTTCGGGCCGGTGTAGAGATTTCCATCGCGATCGGCGCTGGCCGCGACGATCAGCGCGACGTGCGGGGTAAGGTCGATGAAGTAGCGGGCGAACAGCTCGAGATAAGTATGAACCGCGCCCAGTTCGATCTTGCCGCCAAACAGCATGCCCGCGATGCGCGCCGATTGCGGACCGGAATAGGCAAAATCCAGCTTCTTCGCGATACCGCGGTCGAACAGGTCGAGGTGCTCCGGCAGCACGACGCCGGACTGCACCATGTGCAGATTGTTCACCTTGGCAAGATCGACCGCAAGCAGGGCGCTGCTGAGCAGATCCGCCTGCTTCTGGTTGTCGCCTTCCAGGCACACCCGGTCGCCGGGCCGAATGACGGCTTCCATCAGCCGCGTGGCATCGCGCGCGTCAACGATCTTGCCGCGCGCCAGCCTGGAGCCGGCCTCGATGCGAGCATCACGCGCTTCGCGGTGACGCTGCCATGTCGTCGCGCTACTCTTGGTTTCAGCGTTCATGGACATCAACATGTGGGAATATCCTGATCTGGCCAATTGGTTGTTCTGGCGGAAATGCCGCGGGGCATGTCCGCTAGAATTCGGCTCTCAAACCGACACCCTCAACGGGCCGCCATTTGCTCAAGGGCTTGGCCTTCGCCGGCACGACCGTCGAGATCAGGGAAAAGGCGGCAAAGGCCAGGCAGGTTTTGAAGCGTTTCATATCAAATCACCCCGGGTTTGAGTGATGCGACACTAACGGCGGGTGTTGCTCGAGTATTTCGTCAAGCAATCATACTTTCCCACTTTGCACGCCCTTACCGATGATGCTCGGCGGCGTCGCCGAGTTGGTTCAACGGCGCGTTATCGTTCGTTAGGTTGACGCAGCCACCGAGAATCGTGCCGGCTCAGATGGCTGGAAGCGGGAAAGCCTCAACGCGCAGCGCGGCTACCAGCCGACTCCTCGATCGATTGCGGCGACAGAGGCTGTCAGTGGGCCGCAATTCAAGCTGGCTCTTGATTCGCTCGACCGCGCCCGCGCAGGAGACCGCTCTGGATACATCGCCGTCTGCCGCGGGGAAGTCGCCAATACGCGAGCGGTGCTGCGTCACTAGTGGCGTTGACTCCATTTCTCCAAGAGTAAGCTCTTTCATCGTGCAGTCAGACAGCAAGACGTGCGTTCTGGAAATACCGGTACTTTCGCAGCTCTCTATTCTCCGCTGAGAGAAATATAGCCGGAGCATCGGACCATGCGGAAACAGGCCCCTTCGAGAGGCCGCAACGGGCAACGGTTCGGATCACGCAGGATCGCATCGACGGTCCTATACGCGTCGCTGATGGCCGGTATCGCGTGGGCCAAGCCGACTTGGGCAATTGCTCAGGCCGCATCGTCCGACATGCAGCCGCCAGTCGGCATGCTCACAACGTCACCACTCGCGACGCGATCCACACGGCCGGCAGGCATTCCGCTCGGTTCAACCGAAATTGCGACGCCCGGCATCAGTCCGGTCGCTCCTTCGCAAGGTGCGCCCACGGAGACCTGTGCCGGTTCCGATGGATCCCGATCGTCCGGCGCTTTGTTTGACGGTGGTGGGATTTCGGGAGCCACGCCGCTCTCCTGCGCCGACAGCCGCAATATTTCGTCTCCGCTTCCCTCACCGTCGTCGATCGGGCGCGTCGGGATTCCCATGGGCGCAACCGAACTCGGTGGCGCCGGCGTCAGTCCGGCTGCGCCTGTGGCCGGCCCAGGTCTCTTCAGCGGGGTGAGTCCGGCCAACAGCACGGCGACAATCTCCAATCCCGGCAATCCCTGAGGTCATGCTTCACAGAGGAATACAACCGTGAAACGAAGCACCGTCATCGCTCTAGCCTTCCTTGTCGTCATGCTGGCAGGCGGCAGCTTCTGGTATTTCGAGAAATCGCGGCCAGTCGCGGCAGTGCCGGTGACGGCCGCCATGCCGGTAGTCGCTGCCAGCGTGACCAGCAAAGACGTGCCCATCTACCTCCTCGGCATCGGCACAGTGATCGCCTACAACACGGATCTCGTGCGCAGCCAGATCCAGGGCCAGCTCGTTCAGATCACATTTACTGAAGGGCAAATGGTCAAGGCCGGCGATTTGCTCGCACAGATCGATCCGCGTCCTTATCAAACACAGATCGAACAGCTGACGGCAAATCGCGAACGCGACAGCGCCCAACTCATGAATGCGGAGGCCAATCTTTCCCGCTACACGCAGCTCGGCGACAAAGGGTATGCAACGCCGCAATTGGTCGAGACGCAGAAAGCGCAAGTGGCGCAACTGCAAGCTGCTGTGAAGGCAGATCAGGCACTCATCGATCAGGGGAATGTCCAGCTCAGCTACACGCGCCTGACTTCTGCAATCCCAGGCATAACCGGCGTCAGACAAATCGATATCGGGAATATCATTCACCCCACCGATCCGAACGGACTTGTTGTCGTCACGCAAGTCGAACCGATCTCGCTCCTCTTTACCCTTCCGCAATCGGAGCTCCCCCGGATCCAGGAGCAGATAGCCAAGGGGCCGTTGAAAGTCATTGCCTATAGCCAGGACGACAAAATAAAGCTCGATGAGGGCACACTCCTGTTGGTCAACAATGAGATCGCCCAGACCACAGGGACCGTCCAACTCAAGGCCGAATTTGCAAATCCCAACCACCGGCTGTGGCCGGGACAGCTCGTCAATGCCCGGCTGTTGCTGGAGACGCGGAAGAACGCTTTGACCGTCGCGGCATCGGCCGTGCAACAAGGCCAGAAGGGTGCCTACGTCTATGTTGTAGCGCCGAACAAAACGGCTGAGCTGCGTCCCGTAACGGTCGCGCAAATCAGCCAGGGACAGGCGCTTATCGACACCGGCCTGAAGGAGAGTGAAGTCGTCGTGGTCGATGGCCAGTACCGGCTCAAGCAGGGGATTCCGGTCCTTGAGCTTCACGGCAAGGCCGCACGTGAAGCCGACCTGCAGAGCGCTGTTCAGGACGCCATTCCATGAATCTCTCCGCACCCTTTATTCAGCGACCGGTCGCGACCATTCTGCTGATGGCCGGATTGCTGCTGTGCGGGCTCGCGACTTATCCCCTGCTGCCGGTCGGGGCGCTACCCAACGTCAATTATCCGACAATCCAGATTTCGGCCCAGTTGCCCGGCGCCGATCCGCAAACGATCGCGTCCTCGGTTGCCACCCCGCTCGAACAGCAATTGAGCCAGATCCCCGGCGTCACGCAACTCACCTCTTCCAGCGCGCTCGGCGTGGCTCAGCTCACCGTCCAATTCGAACTCTCGCGTAATGTCGACAGCGCGGCCGTAGACGTCTTGTCGGCAATCAACGCGGCGAGCCCGTATCTTCCGCCCAATATTCCATACCCGCCGACGATCAGGAAAGTGAATCCTGCCGAAACGCCGATCATGCTGATCGCGTTGAC
>JGI24140J50213_10000421_pt1 | contig 19866 bp, 16 predicted proteins | sample BarGraIncu00222A_FD_50213 | JGI IMG/M metagenome (IMG submission 50213)
TAGGAGAGCCACTGGTCGCCTTCGTTAAGCGGGTCGCCGCCACTGAACTCGGGCTCGAGGTCTCGGTAGGCCCATTCCTGGGCTACATCGAATACCCGAGCCACTATCTGAATGGTTTGGTTCCCGGTCGGGTTGGCCCCCTTGAACCACGTCGAAGAAGATCAGCTCACCACAGTGGCCGACCGGCGATCGTGGTTCGCCGTGCTACCGGACCGAATGCACGCTGAGCAGGGTGACTTCCTCCTCGAGCACCAACTGGTGCGCTCATAACACCAAGCCACGGCCCGGCACCGGCNCGCTCGTNATCAGACTCCTCGTAGTTAGCGCCGGCCACCGGTCTCGAAGGACCGGTCCGCGAAGGCGGGAACCCANACCNCGGCGCCCCTCAACGGCCAAGCCAGCGGAATGCCTCCTGATTGCCTTGCAGCTCGANGCGACGCCAGAGCACGGGGTTCCCATTGGACTGACTGGCATGGCATCGAATGGCCCGATNCTGGCGATCTCGGTCGACCTCGACGACCATGTCGATGTCCTCGGATCGACGCCCGACGAAGGCTGTCTCGAACTCATTGTTGAGCTGCGCGGCGACTGCTTCAGAAAGAGTCCACGCCAGCACCGGGATCGCAACGTCACTGGCGACAGCAGTGGCGGTCTCGGTGGCCCGCATGTGATCGGGATGTCCGGTGATCCCGCCTTCATCGAACACCAGCAGGAGACTCGCACCCACCAGCTCCACGACACGGCGGAGCTCCGAGGACAGCTGCTCGATCGGTTCTTCGATGAGTCGGCCATCTGGGTACTCGAGAAGACGGACCGTCGTCACCCCGAGTTGGTCGGCGGCCACAGCCAGTTCCTTCTCCCGGAGCCGATGCAGATTGTCGTCGGCGGTTCCGAGTGTTGAGGCCTCACCGTGGGTGAAGCACAGGACGGAGGTCTGGGTGCCCTCCTCAGCCCACGAGCTCAGCGCCGCTCCCAGTCCGAAACTCTCGTCGTCGGGATGGGCACAGACGGCGAGCACCGACGACGTCGGAGGTAGGTGATTCTCGGGGACACCATAGAATTNCATGCTGGGCAATTCCATGCTGGGTCCTCCTCGACNGCCTCTTGGTGGAACGAGATCCAGCGGGTCTCAGCTCTCTTTGACTGACCCACTGGCATTTGCGTCGCTCCACGCTGGCCGCTTCGCCCTGACCAGGGTGTCGATTGCCTCCTTGGGGCCCGAATCGGTGTCCACAACCCGGACCACCTGGTCGGCTCGCTGCACCGTCAAGCCGGCTGCGTCGGCGACGTCGGTGACGTCGGTGACGCGGTAAAGAACGTCGGTATCCGGCGGACCACCGAAGCCCCTGGTCAGATTGTCGTGATCGTGGGCCACGACCAGCAGCGTGCCTCCGGGCGCCAGGGCCGATGCAGCCACCTTGAGCGCCGCCGAGCGTTCCGGTTGTGGCAACTGGAGATAGAAGACGGCGACCAGGTCGAAGCCCGTTGGCGGGGGTGTCCACTCCTGCACGGCGGACTCGACCCAGGTGACCTCGACGTTCCGCAGTTCGGCGAGCCGCCGGCCTTTTGCCAGGCCTACCGGCGAGAAGTCCACTCCCGTCACTTGCCAACCTTGATCGGCGAGCCACACCGCGTTGCGGCCCTCACCACATGCAAGGTCTACCGCCCGACCCGGCGGGAGGCCGATGACCTCAGAGACGAGGAACTGGTTGGGGGTACTCGTCCACACCAATTCGGCTCCGCCGTAGCGCTCATCCCACTGATGTCGATCCACTGATCAAGCACCCGGCGAGCCGGTTGCACGCAGCGNCAGGTGAAACAGCGGCGCGAGGAGACACAAGCCGAGCGCACCGGCCGCCAGTGGCACAAGGCCGACGATCGACAATGCCAACCATCCCCCGCCCAGAACCAATCCGATGGCAATCATGGCTAGTCCGACGACAATCCGGACCGCCCGGCCGGTGCCGCCGCTCATGAAGTTCACGAAGGTCACGTCAGTCTCCTTTGCCTTACTCATATACCCGGGGGGGTACTTAAGGTACAACAGTTCAGCCGCGATCCTATTCCCCTGTGCCGCGTGGCTTCGCCCGAGGGGAATAGGCGGCGGTGTAATCAGAACCCTCGAGTTGGCAGGAGTGACCGTGCCTACCAGGTGGATGACAGCCCGGCGGGCTCCTCCTCACCGGCACTCGACCCGTGGCGCCGTGCCCGCACCACCGAGCGCCTGGACCTTGCGGTAATCCTCCGCCCGAACGGCCAAAGAGGGGACCAAGGACCCTACTCCTCAGCACGGTGGTATCCCACGATGGGATTGTGACCAAGCGAATCGTGATGCTCGGCGGTGGCACCGGAGGCACCCTCAGCGCGAACCGCCTGCGGCGCCTTTACCCCAGAGAGGATGTCGAGATCGTCGTCGTCGATCAGAACGACGACCATGTGTACCAACCGGGACTGCTGTTCGTCCCGTTCGGATTGGCGCGCGCGGAGGAGATCGTCCGCTCCCGACGTCACCAACTACATAAGGACATCGAGTTCCGCCAGGTCTCGATCGAGCGGGTTGACGTGGATGCGGACATCGTGCATCTGGNAGACGGCACGGAGCTCGGCTACGACGTGCTGGTCATCGCCACAGGATCCATCCTGGTCGAGGAGGAGACCGAGGGTCTCACTGGACCGGGGTGGATGGAGAAGGTCTTCACCTTCTACGACGTCGCTGGAGCTGCTGCACTCCATGACGCCCTCGAGGTCTTCGATGGTGGCCGCCTGGTGGTCAACGTGGTCGATATGCCCATCAAGTGCCCGGTTGCCCCTCTTGAGTTCTGTTTCCTGGCGGACTGGTTCTTCCAACAGGTCGGCATCCGTGAGCGGGTCGAACTGACCTACGTGACCCCGCTTGACGGCGCCTTCACCAAGCCGGTGGCAGCCCAGAGNCTAGCTGGGTTGCTCAAGGAGAAGGGCGTGGCGCTCGTGACCGAGTTCAACACCGGTGAGGTCGACGGGTCCGGCGGGCGCCTGGTGTCCTACGACGAGCGCGAGGTCGGCTTCGACCTGGCCGTGGTCGTGCCCCTGCATGGCGGCGCCAGCTACGTGGCGAGATCTCCGGGCCTCGGGGACGAACTGGGCTTCGTGTCGGTTAACGAGCACACACTGCAGTCCGCCGCCAAGCCCAATGTCTTCGCCATCGGTGACGCTGCCGGCGTACCGACGTCCAAAGCGGGGTCGGTCACCCACTTCGAAGGAGAGGTCCTGGTCGAGAACATCCGGCGTTTCCTGGCCGACGAGCCCCTCGACGGCAGCTACGACGGACACGCCAACTGCTTTATCGAGACCGGTTTCGGAAAGGCTCTGCTGATCGACTTCAACTACGACACCGAGCCGCTGCCCGGGCACTTCCCTACCTCGGTGGGCCTACCGCTCCTGAAGGAGTCCCGACTCAACCACCTGGGAAAGCTGATGTTCCAGTCGCTTTACTGGCATAGCCTGTTGCCGGGTCGTGACCTCCCCGGTGTCGGCTCGGCAATGCCGGTCCGGGGCAAAGACGCCGAGGGNGCTCGATGAGACTGCGCACCACCCAATCGACCAACGGATAAGGAGCCGGCCATGCCCATTGCCACCTACGCCGGGAAGGCGGTCACGGTCAATGAAGAAGGGTTCTTCCAGGACCCCACTCAATGGACCGAAGCCATGGCGCCCGAGATCGCCCGAGCCCAAAGCATCGACGAACTCACCGAGCCGCACTGGCAGGTCATCAAGTTCATGCGGGCCGAGTACACCGAGAAGGGAACCGGGCCGACCGTTCGTGTCCTCGGCAAGACCTCCGGGGTCTCGGTGAAGGAGCTCTACCAGCTGTTCCCCAAGGGCCCGGCCAAGATGGCCGCAAAGATTGCCGGTATTCCCAAGCCACGCGGCTGCATCTAGCCGATCATCGAGTCTCTGACCACAAAGGAGGATGCATCATGAGCGACACGATCGAAAAGGTGTCGATCATCGTCTCGAAGGGTTCACTGGAAGGTGTCTATCCGGCACTGATCATGGCGAACGGTGCCCGCGCCGAAGGGATCGAGGTCAACTTGTTCTTCACCTTCTTCGGCCTCGACGTCGTGCATCGCTCCACGATCGACCACATCAAAGTGGCCACCGTCGGCAACCCCGGGCTGCACTTGGCCACAATGGCCGGTGGTCTGCCCGGTGTGTCCTCGGTGATGACTCACTACCTCGAGAAGAAGATGGAGAAGCTCGACATTCCCCCCATCCATGAGTTCGTCGAAATGATCGCGGACACTGGTGCTGGGATCTACGCGTGCAAGGCGTCGACGGATCTGTTCGAGCTCACCAAGGACGACCTGATCGAACAGGTCATGGACATCATCACCGTCGGTGAGTTCTACGCCATGGCCGCCGGAGGCGAGATCATCTTCACCTAGTCCTTGAGGACGCGCGCCGCGCCGGCCGAACCGCATCGCCTGCGGCCCGCAACCGTGCCTGGTTGACGCTTCCCTGGCAACGCCGCCTCGATATCCTGGCAACGTGGGCTTCTACCGAGAACGGATCCTCCCCAGGCTGGTGGATCGGGCGTGCGGTACAGCCGGACTGCATCGGTGGCGCGCCGAGGTGACCGCAGGGTTGTCGGGACGGGTCCTCGAGATCGGGTTCGGTTCGGGCCTCAATATCGACTACTACCCATCGTCCATCGAACGAGTCTTGGCCGTCGAGCCCTCCGCCACAGCCTTCCGGATTGCGGGGAAGCGCATCAGTGGGTCAGCAGTCGCCATCGAGCGCGTCGGACTCGACGGTCAGTCAATTCCCCTCCCCGATGACAGCTGTGACAACGCCTTGTGCACCTTCGCTCTGTGCACGATTCCCGATCCCGGCGCCGCGCTTGCAGAGGTGCGGCGCGTGCTTCGCCCCGGGGGCCAGTTCCACTTCCTCGAACATGGCCTTGCCCCCGATCCCGGTGTGGCGGCATGGCAGCGCCGGTTCGAGCCACTGCAGCGTCGGCTGGCCGATGGCTGCCACCTCACCCGGAACCCCGTCTCCCTGGTGGAACACGCCGACTTCGTCATCGAGGACGTGGCACAGCAGTACGGCATCGGCCCGAAACCCTGGAGTTGGTTCACCCGGGGGGCCGCGGTCAATCCCGAGTAGCACTGATCCTTAGTCAGGCATGGAGCGTCTACGGAGTACCGTCCGGTCCATAGTCCCCACTCCGGGCGTTGCTCAATTCCTCCAAGTCCACTCAAATCCGCCCATGCGCGGTGATCGAGGTAGCAAAGGAGTAGCAAGTCACCTTCCGATGAGGACATTTGTTGACCTTCTGGATCTTCGCCAACCGACCCGCGAGGGGTGGAGGATTTGGTGGCCAGTTACAACGATGTGTCGCCGAGGGTCAGGGCGGCGGCACCGGTAGTGATTGCCTCGTAGAGCGAACGGAGTTCCTCGGTGATCCGCACTGCGTCTCCGATGAGCGGCGAAGGGTCGAGCTGACGAAGTACCAGATCGGGAGCGACGGCCAGGCGTGGTCGAATCTCGATGGCTCCCAAATCCACATCACCTCCCCACAGAAACATCGGATCAGCCTGCTGCTGGGCGTCGATGCGCCCGGGATCAGCCACGGGCCACCCGAACCGCCCGGCGTCAGGAACCTCGGTCACCGCGTCCGGATTGGGTCCATCGCTTGAGTCCGAGCCACGCCGGCGGGCCCTCAGGCTAGTGAGGAGTTCTTCTTTACTTCGGCCGCGCCAGGCAAAAATGAAAAATGGGTCGCGATCGAAGGCTTCCGCCAGCAAGAAGAAGACTGCCGCAATGTGCTTGCACGGGTTCTCCCAGTCCGGGCACGAGCATGCCGAATCGAGCTCGTTTGCCGACGCCGGGAACAGTGAAACCGACGAGGTGGCGAATGCCTCCTCGATCTCCTCGGGCATCTCGTCAGCCAGGAGCATGGCCACAAAGATCGCGCTCGACGCCATGACGGCCTCAACCGCATCCCACTCGGCCGTGGTGAGGGCGTTGGTCTCGATGAAGACCCGGTACGGCTTGGCCCGCGAACCTTGTACCGATGCGGTGATCCGACCTGGAGAGATCTCCATACCGAGCACCTGGCCGGCGCGGGCGTACCGCTTCCCGCGCTGGAGGCGGCTCCCGATGCCAAACGACTCGAGCACGGCGATGAAGCGTTGCGACCACCATGTGTCACCGATCCGCCCGCGCTGGCTGCGTGCCTGCAGCCCTCCCTCGACCGCGATCGGCGTAGAGGGGGGTGGCCACCATCCGTCGATATCTCGTCCGGATCGGCCTGGTGGACGGCGGGGCGGCATCAGTCATCTCCCACGGCGTCGGCCGACAGGGCGACAACTTCACGGAGCTGCTCGGTGGACATTTCGGTGATCCAGCCCTCACCGGCGCCGACGATCCGTTCCGCCAGAGCGCCCTTCCTCTCGATCATGGCATCGATCCGTTCCTCGAGGGTCCCACCACACACGAATTTTCGAACCTGAACGTTGCGATGTTGGCCGATTCGGAAGGCCCGATCGGTCGCCTGGTTTTCCACCGCAGGGTTCCACCACCTGTCGAAGTGCACCACGTGGGTCGCCGCCGTCAGGTTCAGACCTGTACCACCGGCTTTCAGGGACAGCAGGAACACCGGTGGGCCATCGTCACCCTGGAACTGCTCGACCATACTGTCGCGGTTCTTCTTCGAGACCCCGCCGTGGAGCCACAACACGTCGCAGCCGAGCCGGCGGCGAAGGTGGCGTTCGAGCATGCTCCCCATCTCCGTGAACTGAGTGAACACGAGGGCACGGTCGCCCTCCGCTACCGCTTCTTCGAGTACCTCGACCAGCCGCATCAGCTTGCCCGACCGCCCGGCAAGCGACGAGCCGTCGGCCAAAAAGTGCGCCGGATGGTTGCACACCTGCTTGAGCTTCATCATGGTCGCGAGGACAAGACCACGACGTTCGATGCCGTCGGACTCGTCGATTCTGGCCAGCATGTCATCGACGACGGCCTGGTAGAGGGTGGCCTGCTCGCGGGTCAGGTTGCAGAACTCCTTCATCTCGAGCTTGTCGGGCAGGTCGGCGATGATCGACCGGTCGGTCTTCAGTCGGCGCAGTACAAAGGGACCGGTGATACGACGGAGGCGGGCTGCGGCCTCATCGTCGCCATCGCGCTCGATGGGTTTGACGAAGCGCTCGCGGAAACCCTTCTCTGAGCCGAGCAGGCCCGGGTTGAGGAACTGCATGATCGACCAGAGCTCGGTCAGGCTGTTCTCCACCGGGGTGCCGGTCATGGCGATCCGCCGCTCGGCCGGGATCGCCCGGACACTCTGGGTGGTACGGGCTGCACTGTTCTTTATCTGCTGTGCCTCGTCGAGGACCATCCGCCTCCACGGCACCGTCGCCAGGAGCTGTTGGTCACGGGCGGCGAGGCCATAGGTCGACAACACCAAATCCGCCTTACCGGCATGGCGGGCGAAGGCCTTGCCGTCAAGCCGATCAGGTCCATGATGAATATAGACCGACAGCTTCGGAGCGAAACGGCTTGCTTCGCGTTGCCAGTTGCCGACCAGCGACATCGGACAGAGAACGAGCGTCGGACCAAGGCTTGGGGTCATCGCCTTCGTGTCCGCCTGGTTGGTGGCACGCCGTCCCCGGCGCGCAGGCCCCGTGGTGAGTCGGGCTCGCTCGTCGACAAGCAGGGCGAGAAGCTGTGCCGTCTTGCCGAGGCCCATGTCGTCGGCGAGGCAGGCGCCGAGACCGAGGTTGCCGAGGAACGCGAGCCACCCGAGCCCGCGCTCCTGGTAGGGGCGCAGTTCCCCGGCGAAACCGTCAGGGGTCGGAAGGGCCTGCAGCCGACTGTCCTCGGCGCCGGCGAGGAGGTTCCCCAGCCAACCATCGGCCTCTACTTCGGCAATGGGCAGACCATCAGTGCTTTGCTCGAGTCCGATCGCCGTGCGTAGGACCTCGCCGGCCGACATGTGGTCGGCGGTGGCACCCTTCTTGCCCACCGCGGCGATAGCGGCCGCGAGATCCTCTTGGCGCAGCTCTACCCACTGCCCGCGGACCCGTACGAGAGGCTGCTTCAGACGCGCCAGCTCGCGTAGCTCGGCAAGCCCGACCATGTCGTCGCCGAGCGCCGCCTCCCATCGGATGTCACAGAGTCCGTCGAGCCCGATGCCGCTGATCGATGCCCCACCTTTCGGGCTGGTCCGAGCCTTGAGCCGAAGGCTGAGCCGTGCCCTCGATGAGCGCCACCACGGCGGCGCGAGCACCCCGAATCCGGCCTGCTCCAGAATCGGCGCACCATCGCGGAGGAATGCGAGGATGCCGGCGGCGTCGGTCACTTGCTCGCAGGGAGCCGCCGAGGCCAGCGCCGAGCCGAGGGAGGGGACGAGCCGAGCGGCACGGCCCAAGCCTCGGAGAAGATGCTCGTCGGGGTGCGCCACGTGGCGCTCCAAGGCGGTGAGTTCTGGGCCGTCGGCCCATACAGTTGCGGCAGTGACGAGCAGGCTCGGGTCATCTACCGCCTGCAGCGCGAACTCGATCCGCCATTCGTCGAGGGAATCGGGCTGGTCGGCCGAATGGCGCCGACCGGGTCGCCGGGGAACACCGTCTCCCTCGACGGTGCGGTCTTCGGTGTCGCCCCCAGGAGGGACGATCCGGAAATAGGTCCGTACCGCTTCCGCATCCGTGTTCTCCGTGGCGTGCCAAGCCTCGAGCTTCTCGGCCAGTGACCTAAGCTCGTCGTTATCGGCCTCGACGATTCCATCGGGTGTGACGAGGGAAGCCAGCCACGATTCGACAGCGCTCGGTGCCGTTGGACGGCGTCGTCGGACGGCGGGCGGGCGATCGGCCACGAACTGCCGGGCCAGTGCGTCAGTAACACTCCACATGAAGGAGCGAAGCACCTCGTCAGGTGCTTCCGGATCGGGGCCGACGCCGGTGTACTCCTGACCCACATCGGACGTGCCCGCAGCCATGAACGATGGTGGAAGGGCCCACAACAGCGCCTCGATCCGACCACGGTCATGCCCGTCGATCAGCGGGCGCCAACCGGCTCGCCAACCGTTGGCAGAGAGCTCGAGAGTAGGGAGCATTCGGCCGCGGGCAGTCAGCTCCAGAATCATCTCAGCAGCACGTGCGGCGAATCGGAAATCGCTCGCGAGGGTGATACCCGACGAGTCGGTGGTTGAGAAGTCCCCCGCACCGCCGGCCGCCGACACCAACGCCAGAAGAAGATGCACCGCGTTTGACGGTTTGAGGACGATCCCCGGTGCGGTCCATAAAAGGGGTGAATGCGAGGAGACCGAAGATACGGACGGTGGGTCAGTGGCAGGGCTAGTTGGCTCAGTGGCAGGGCTAGGTGGCTCATCCTCGAGCCACGGGGAGCCGATCGGACCTCCGCCAGCGTCGGGCAGTCGAAGATTGAGTTCCACCTCACTCGCCTCCAGTAGGTCTGCCGCTGCGATCCCTCCGAGCTCGGTAACAGCGAGGCGAATGCCGTCGGCGTCGAGGGCGAAGGGGTGGGATTTCGGGCGTGGCTGCCGGGGTGGACGCCCTCGCCGAGCCGGAGCCGTCCGAGTTCGGCTCCCGTCCTCTGCCCACACGGCGAGACGCCTGGCACGGGTGAGCCACGCCGAATGGAGAACGATCATCGTGGCATATTGCCTCATCCGTATGACATAGCCAAAATCTGCGAAGTCCGATCCGAATTCGCAGCTCACCACGGCCATGGGCGCAAGGGCACCTGGGAGCCTGGAAAGGCAGGCGACCCGGAGAAGCCGCACATATCGGCGTTCACCCGTTCGGAGCTCTGGGGATGCCCAGAAGCCTGGGCGGTCACCCTCCTACCCGGGGTGAGCCGGAGGAGCGCTGCTCGGCCGATCCTTTCCACGTCATCGGAGTTGGGTGGATTGCCGAGCATTGTCTTTTGGATTGCGCGGGCCGCCCGTCGCCGCTGTGCCGCCACAGGAATGTTCACCAGGCCGGCGCGTGCCCAAAAATGTGCCGAGCAGGCCATGGACGGACGGTGTGTCGTTGGTATCCTCGGCTGGCCATCGGGGTGGTTGCTGAAGTAGAGGGAGCGTCCATGCGAACGAATCGTCGGGCAATGGTGGGAGTGCTGGCCGGATCACTGTTCTTCGCCACGCTGGTGGCCCTGCCAGCCGCCGCCGCGGGTGTTAGCCCCAGCGGGCGCCACGGCGCCAACGGCGAGACCGACGTCAATGTGTGCTCCAGCGCGGTTCCCGCCGGCCAGGCCAGCTGTTCGGCCCGCAGGCGCAGGTCACTGACGAGACTGCGAGCCAGGCGTAGTTCGGTGTAGGCCGCTATAACGAGCCAGGTCCAGCGGTCGGCCTGGCCGGGCATGCGGATCGCCGGCGTCGTCCAGCCGAGGGTGGACTGCACAAAGCGTTAGGTGCGCTCGATGTCGAATCGCCACAGGTAGGCGCGCCAGCACAGGTCGAGATCGGGCACGCCGTCTCCGGACCACCACAGCCACAGCGTCTTCTTCGCCCGTGCGATCGGCCTTGGGAGGTGCTCGACCTCCACGCGGATGACGCTGCCGCGGACGATCGGCGGCTCGTCTTGTTCCCGCCCGCGCCCGCGGCCGTGCAGCTTCGGGTGAAGCCCGTGCCAAACGCTCATGAGTTCGGCGTCGGCCTTGGTCCAGCTTTCCGGGTCCGACAGGGCGAAGCGTGTCCCGTGGCGGCGCGACCGTCCGATGGCGCCGGATGCCCGCGGAGTGGGGTCGGGGTGGAACACCCGCTTCGAGCTGATGCGCACGAGCACCTGGGTGCGCGTACCGGCCAACTCCGCGCCGAGCGCGATGGCGTCGTAGCTGGCGGACCTGGTCGATCGTGGCCGTCGTCGCGTCCATGGCTGGCGTGATGCGCATCGCGTCGAGCGGGGCGGTCCAGCTGTCGGGCGCCCAGTCGAGTTGACAGATCCACTGGTAGGACCATCCCGCCACGATCGGCTGGCCGGCCGAGTGTTTGGAGGCCGAGTAGTGAAAGCCTCGCTCGGGGCTCGTCTCGGCATCGCAGCGGTCGAGGGTCGAAGCGTCGACGGCGAAGACGGCGGGCCAGCTCTGTGGCCGGTTGGCAACGAGCAGCTGCCGGAGAGCTTCCACGTCGATCCGACCACGGGCGAGCGCCTTGTAGAGGCTGCCGTGGCTTCTCCGGAACACCGGCTCGAGTGAGAGCGCAGGCACCGAGGAGACCGGAGCCGGCGAGCAGAGCGTCGCAGAGCTCGAAGAGCGCGTCCGGCCCGCTGTCGAACGTGCCCAGACATAACCGACCTCTTCCGCTACTCGCGTGAGGTGGGCGCTACTCCCACCTCACGGAGAAGAGGAGCAAAGGAGTAGCAGGAGATCGAGCAACTTTCAGGCCTTGGGCCATTTATAGCCTCTGAACTGGACTTATCTGGTGCGCTCGGAGGGATTCGAACCCCCAACCTTCTGATCCGTAGGGGGGATCGTCATTGTCCCATCGTGTTTCGCACAATCGCAGTCTGTCGCATGTTGCTTGGTGAATCGACGGTTTTCGGGAGGTGCCCTCGACGAGACGACACGGCCCGGGACACGACGAGACGGAATTGTTGGCTCGCGTGTTGGCTTTTTGACCGGCCTGGCCGGGTCCACGTGAGCCGAACGCGATTGGTCGCATGAACCTTCGCGGAGATCCTGCATCGGACTCTGGGTTCGTAACCCCAACGAGTCAGCACGTCCACGGCAGCAGTACTTGCTGCAGCAGCGAGAAGCGCACGCGCTCCTGTTCGAGGCGGACCGCCAGGGCGTAGCGGTCCTCGATGAGGTCCCGGTAGAGCGCCTCCTCGGGTGCGGTGAGGCTCTGCAGTGGACGGTTGGTCGGGCTGGGCTCGGTCACCCACTGCCGGGGATGGGCCAGCAAGGTCTGCTGGTCCATCAGGATCGACCGCACGGAACCGAACCGGGCTCGCAGACGGTTCAGGATGTCGAAGCCGTGCGTGTCGATGTCACCCCAGTACACGATCTCCTTGGCGGCCAGCCAGGGGAGGTCTCCCAGGGCGCCAAGGCCGAATCCGGACCCGAAGACCACGATCGAGTCCGGTACGGCGGGAAAGGCCAGGTAGGTGATCTCGTTCTCGACGACGAACACCGTGTTGGAGGCGATCTCGATCGCCGCAAGCTCTTCGGTGCGCAGCGTGAGTTCGCTGAGGCCTTCCGGGAACGCCGACTGTGGACCGAGCATGCGGAGCCGCGTGTAGGAAGGTTTGGCGCGGAACCGGAACCGGCGCGCGAAATTGCCGGCGGAGTACCGGGAGTCGATACGCCCCTCGGGCAGCACCACCGTCAAGAGCTCGTCCAGCAGCCTGCGATGACCGTCGACGAACTTGGTGTCGACGCCTTGGACATCGATCTGGCGCAGGTAGAACCACTCCGTCTGGTTTGCGGCAATCCATGCGACCGTAGCCAACAGATCGCCCCAGATGCCCTGATGCTCGATTGCACTCAGGGGATGGGCGACCACCCATGGCACGAGCATCGGAACCGCGACGCCGGTCTGCTCCAGGATCGCATCAAGGGTACGCACATCACGGGTCGTCCCGAGCACCGCGCAGAGTTGCTCGAAGCTCTCGATCCGGACCCGCGTCGGCACCGAGTTCGCGCCGAGATTCCTGCCCTTGACCGTGCGAGACATCACCGTGAAGCGTGGCGTGCCCCCAGCCGTACACCTGTCCCGTTGGAACTTCTCGGCCCACCGCACGGCTTCCTCGAAGCGGTCGAGCAGTTCGGCCGCCGATGGCGCCTTCACGGGCAGCTCGACCGGCGTCCATGGCAGGCCCTCGGCATACTCCCGTAGATAACGGCCAGTCGTCCACCGCTTGCGCAAGGTGGCGACCAGGTCATCGACGTTCGACCAGGGGGGCATCAGGCCACTGAGGGCCCGGCAACGCCTGTTGCCTCAGTGGCACCAGGGCTCGAGGTGGCGGCACCGGTCACCTGCTCATGACGGCGGTGCCGGTACTCGGCGATCGTGAGGCACTGGAGGCGTGAGTAGTTGCCGTTCGAGTTGTCGACAAAGCCGACCGCCGCCACGTGGGGTTCGATGACGTGGATCTTCTGGAGCGGAGTCACGATCAGCAGCTGTAGCCCGAGGCGGGTGAAAAGGCTGAGGGCGTAGCGGGTCGACATCTCCGATCCACGACTGAACGCCTCGTCGATGACGACGAAGCGGAAGGCCTTCGAGCGCGCGGCACCCCAGTCCAACTTGAACTGGTACGCCAGGGACGCGGCCAGAATCGTGTAGGCGAGCTTCTCTTTCTGGCCGCCCGACTTGCCGGCCGAGTCGGTGTAGTTCTCGTACTCGGTGTCGTCGGCCCGCCACCGTTCGGAGGCGGAAAAGACGAACCACTGTCGGACGTCGGTCACCTTGCGGGTCCAGTTGCGATCCTGATCGGCGGTGCCCTCGCGGCCCTTGAACCGATCGATGATTTTCTTGACCTGCAGGAACTTCTCCTCGGAGTACTGGTCTGTTGCCTTTCCGCCCACAACGTTGTCGGTGCACGCCCGGAGTTCGGCCCGGAACTCCCGCACGTCGGTGTTCGGGGTCTGGTCCGGCACGAGCCGGATGTAACGGTCGGGGTTATAGTCGATTCCGATCAACGACCCGTTGATCATCTCGATCCGATCCCGGATGAGCTTCTCGTGTTTGTTGAGCTGGGCCGAGAATCCGGCGATGTCCCGGATCGTGTTCTGGTTCAGGTAGTCCTTGAACTCGCGCTCGAAGCGGGGGAGATCGTCGGTGGCCACCCGCTTGTGGAGTTGGCGGTACTCGCCGGCCGATCCGAGCGCGTCATCGAACTCGCCCGTCTCGTTGGGGTACCTCCCCCGGAACGCTCCCATTGACCGAACAATGCGCAGCCCAACATTGTTCTGTTGCCTGGTGATCCCGTTCAGCTGATTGCCGAGGGTGGTCCGGACCTGTTGCTCGACGGCAGCGAGCGTCCCGGCGTCCGGTGCCACCCCACCGAGTTCGGGCGCCACCAGTAGGTCAATCGAGCCGAATGATCCGGCCGCGGCCGCGACGGACTCCGTGTCGGAAAGCACCTGCCCGACGCGGGCCAGCCCGTCCTCGGCCGTTCCTTGCCGGCTCTCGACGCCGCCCCGTTCTCGCTGGAGGCCACTGAGGGCGCCCCCTCGGGCTTTGACATCCTCCCGGACAACATCTCGTTCAGCCGTCAGTTGGGTCAGCGTGTCCGACGAGGACGTGATGCGGTCCCGCTCGGACTCGAGCGTGGCCACCTCGCCCACCAGACCCTGCCAGTCCAGTTCGTCCCAGCTGGTGTACTCGCCCAGCTTTGCCAAGGACTCGAGCTGGGACGAGGATGTACCTTCCTGCTTCTTCAAAGAGTCGATGATCCCGGACAGCGAGGACTGCTGTCCGTACAAGGCGGTGGCGTGCGCCATTACGGCGTCGATCTTGGCCTCGTTGGTCCAGCCCAGTACGTACTCACGACGGTCGTCGATGCGCTTGCGGTCGTCCTTTTCGTGACGTTCCCGGTCCTTGATCTGCCCGGCCCGGGTAACCGCCTTCTGCGTGGTGCGAAAGTCGCCGACGCTGTCGACGCAGGCATGGTTGGCACGCCGGGCGAGTTCGGCCTCCAACCACGGTTCGAACCCGGAATCGGGCTTGAGCTCGAGCATGTCGACCATGAGCGGGTGGGTCGACCGGCGTTCGGGGGGAGAGGCTGGCCCCAACCGTGCCGGCACCCGGAAATAGACGAGCCGGGCGTTGAGATGGTGTTCGTTGATCCAACCCGCCACGGCGTCGTAGTGCCGGTCGGGTACCAGCAGCGACAGGGCAAAGGTGCGAAGCACCCGCTCTGCCGCGCCCTCCCATTCGGCCGCATCCTCACGGACCTGGATCAGTTCTCCGGCAAACGGGAGATCGATCGGATCAACAGCGAGGTCGTCGACAAGCCGCTGGCGCAGTTCGAGGCTGGTCCGGGGCACGTTGCTCCGGCGTGACTGCAGGCTGTGCAGCTCCTCATTAACACGCTTGGCTTCCTCATCGATCCGGCGCTGCTCGTACTCCCGTTCGTTCAGCTCGTTCTGGACGCCGACACGCTCTTCGTCAAGCGCCGTCCGCCGGGCGGCGGCCCGGTCGCGAGTGGCAACGAACTGCTCCACCGCCGATACCTGCTCCATGCCTACGTCGTCCAACAGGGCGTTGAACCGGGCAGACTTGTTCTGTCGGGCGGGCTTGGCGCCCAGGAGGCGTTCGATCGCCTTTTCGATCTCCGCCAAGCGGTCCCCTCCAATACCGGCGATCTGGAGGTTCAGCTGCCCCTCCGTGTCGCGGAGCTGGTGGATGGCTAATCCCACCGACTCGAGTTCCTGATCGAGTTCGACCAGCCTGGCCGCCAGCCCCTCGAGCTCGCGTTCCAGGACCTGGCGCGTCCGATCGGCGAAGTAGAAGGGCAGTGCCTGTTGCTGTCGCTCGATTCCGTCCCGGTCCCTCGACAGCTGGTCGTAGGAGTCGAGGTCGGCCACGATCGGCTCGAGGAGCTCCATCTGGGCCCGGGCCCGCACCACCGCGTCATGAGCCCGCGTCAGGTTGTCGAAGTGCTCGATCAACGAGGCGATCTGGGCTTTGGTGTCGACGGGCTCGAGCATGTGGATGCGGACGAAGTCGTTGAGGTTGTCGACCGCCTTCATCGAGACCGTCTGATGGAAGAGTTCCATGGCCTGCTCGGAATCGATCCCGAGATGGCGCCGGAAGTCCCGGCCGTACTCGGGGAAGCTGTCGTAGGTCCGCGCCCCGCCCTCGCGCAGCCTCCGCTTCAGGGCGGTGATCTCGGTTCCGAACTCGGAGAACTCCTTGGCGATCGACAAGTCGGTGTCGGCGACGACGAAGAACCGGTCGGGCTGGCCCTGGCCCACGTCCCTGGACCGGAACACCTGGGCCAATGTCACCGTGGTGGCGTAGTCGGTGCTGGCGAAGACGCCCAGGATGACCGAGAAATGCCGGGTGTCGCGCAGGCCGACGGGCCGCGACGCTCCCGTCGTCTCGTTCCGCTCCGACTTGTAGTGCCCCTGGACGTACGAGCGCAGATCGCGTTCACGGGTCTCGGCGCCGGCGGCCTTGTTGTAGGAGATCTTGTTGGCCGGCAACAGCAGCGTGGTGATGGCGTCGACAAGGGTCGACTTGCCTGACCCGATGTCACCCGTCAGGAGTGCATTGCGACCGCCGAGCTCAAACGACCAGACCTTCTGGTCGAAGGTCCCCCAATTGAAGACCTCGAGGCGCTGCAGGCGGCATCCGGGGAGCCGGTCGGGCTGTGCCCCTTCGAGGTCGACCAGGCTGAACAGCGAGGAGGTCATGCCGGCTCCCCGTCCCGATTCAGCTCGGCCAGGTACTCGTCGAGGCGGGCGTCGAACTCCGAGAGCCACTGCCCGTCGATGTAGGCCTTGAGGATCCGGCGGACCTCGAAGAGATCCTGCTCGCCCCGGAGCCGACGCAGAAAGCCCAGGTCGACCACCTTGTTGATGTGGGCGTCGATGTTGTCGACCAGGCGGGCATCGTTGGTGGAGTCGGGTACGAACAGCCGAAGCATCTCCACGATCTGGTCACGGCTGAGGACCAGCCGGACCTCGGCGCTGCTGGCGTCGAACTCGGCCAGGCGCTTGCGGAGCAGGGCCAGCAGCACGCTGACATGGAAGGAGAGGGTGCGTCGGGCCACCAACCGAGGGAACTCGGGTGAATCGTCGTCCGCGGGCTGGCTGCGCAGGTAGGCATATCCCTCGGCCTCGTCGACGACCACGTTAAGCCCGAGCACCGCCACGTAGTCACTGACGTTATTGCGCTCCCCCAGCAGCAGACCCCAGAACTTCTCGTGGGAGTCCCGGTACAGGGGGCCCTTCATCAGGTGGACGAGCACCAGCGACAGGTCTGTCGGCTCGCCCGTCGCATCAAGAGTCGTGTGGGTCACGGTGCCTCCGGTTGGTCCCGACTGAAATTGACCGCTGGCAGGTCGGCCACGCGCTCGACCTCCCCGGCGCTCCACTCGATCTGCTCGCGACGGCCCTCGTCGAAGATGACAGTGAGCCCGGGCTCCTTTAGCGAGAGGTATCCGACGAGTTCAGCCAGGCCCTGGTCGAGCGGGTCGCCGGCCACGACCTCACCGAGGCCGATCTGGTCACGCCGGCCGAGTGAGCTCAGCACGCGTTGGGCCAGCAGGTCACGATCGACGTAGAGCTGGTTCAGCATGGCCGAGGAGTCGAAATCGTCGTTCCCGTGCTCCATCGATTCGCTCTCGAGCGGCGTGCGGCGCGTGCGGCGGTGGAGCGGACGCTCCATGGGCATGCTGACCGCAATGCCGGAGTCGTCGAGCTCCATTCCTACGGCCGGGTTCGGTTGTTCACGGACCAAGAGGGCCTTGGTCTCGATGGCATGGAGCAGGTCGAAGACGCGCCGGTTCTCCAACCACACCTGATCGTCGAGAAAGCGCCGGAGCTGATCCGACAGCAGGCGGACGGTGGCCTGAGTGCGCTCGCTGGCGTCGATCCAATCGAAGTGAATCCGTCCGAGGCGCCCGTCCTGGTGGTCGAGGTCCTCAATCCGCTGCAGCCGCTCGAGCAGTTCGGTGAGCTCGGCCTGCTTGTGGTGGGACAGCAAGAAGTCATAAAAGGCCTGGAAGCTGCGGCCCTGGTCGGACTCGGCGATGCTGTTGCGGCTGCCCAGCGCCTCATCGAGCAGGGCGCCCTTCGATCCGGCCCAGCCGGCAATCTGCTCGCGCAGGCTGCGGTCGAGCCGTCGGAAGTTCTCCTCCACCTCCCGGAAGTCGGCGAGCAGTTCCCGTGCCGTGCGGGCGAACTGCTGGTACCGGTCGCGCTGGCTGACCGCGTCGAGCATGGTGACTTCTCCGCGCTCAGCACGGGCGATCTCCTCATCGATCTCCGCCCGCCGCCGCCGGAGCTCGGCGAGGCGGCGCCCGGGATCGTCATCTGCGCCGAACACCATCTGGCGGAGCAGTTCGAAGATGATGTTCAGGCGTGACTCTGTTCCGATGAACTCGCGCGCGGGGAGGTCCCGAACCCAAAGCAGTGCCTTCTCGACGGCCGGGGCGAGGTCAAAGCGCGCTTCGTCGGACCCCGCCGGGTAGTACTTCCGAAGCCAGCCATGGTCCGGCGAGGCCCAGTCGTCCAGGTAGGCGGCCGCGGGCTTGGGGAAGCTGTTCTCTCCGAGGCGCTGTTTCAGCGCGTACAGCTCTTCGTCCAGCTCGGCAATGAGCACGGTGGCCGGAAGGTTGCTGGCATTGTTGTCGACGAACACACGGCCAAGAAAGCTGAGCACGAGTGCAGCGTTGTTTGATCGCAAGAGCACCCACGCCGGGTGCTGACCCCGCAGGTGAACGAGTTCGTCGTAATGCATCGTCACAAGGCCCCCCGGCTCCTGGGGGTAGGGGCACTCCAAGCTTGGCGGAACGGACGGGACACGACATGAGCGTACGCCGTCGATGTGACAGCGATCATCTCCCCGAAACCTCGGGACGGACCATCTGACCTTGCCACAGGGTGCCTTGCCTCTGCTCAAATCCGTCACCATCGGGCGAAAAGGGGAGTATGTGACGTCATGGGCGGTCCGCAGCGCGGGCAAGATCCCCTGCCAGCATGCGGGGCAGTGTCCTCCCGTTCAGATGAAGGGGTGCTAGCGGTCGCCCCCCCTGTGATTTCAGTGTGAAGAACTCAAGCCGAAGAATGGGCTGTCAATGGGCATCACCGCAGGTCAGAGGGCCGCAGCCCAGCGGGTTTATCTCACCGCAATCACAGGGGGGGCGGTCGCGAGCGGTCCCGCCACGCGGGGATCCGAGGTGGCACCCACAGTGGCCCGCGTCGGGGGCGTCGGCAGGCGAGGCTCCCGCCTGCACATTGTTACTGCATAGCACCCCGCATTTAGGGGGTGTTGAAGGGTAATTTGATCACCAGAACTGCGTCACCCCCTATTATCGGGGTATAACGCAGTGGTGACACGAGCAGTCATTCTGGCCATCATCGCAGAGACCGCCGAAGAACAGTGGGGTCTCGTCACTCGACGACAGCTCGAACGCTCCCAGATCCCCCGGACAACGCTGGAGCGACTGACCGCTCCGGATTCGATTCTGGAGCGTGTCGCCCTCGGCGTCTATCGGCTAGTAGGCACGCCCGTACCGGACCACCTGGAGCTACGTGCCGCCTGGCTGCAGTTGGCTCCAGAGGTGCCGGCATGGGAGCGCAGCCCCGACGAGGGTGTCGTGTCCCACCGGTCCGCTGGCGCCCTGTACGGAATCGGCCATCTGCCGGCCGACCGCCATGGATTCACGGTCCAACACCGCAAGCAGAGCAGACGTCCGGATATCCGGATACACCGGCGACCGCTCGAAGACACTGATTGGATCCAACTTCGAGGACTCCCGCTGACCCGCCCGGCCCGAATTGCTTCGGATCTTCTCTACGACCATGAGGATCCAGGAGCCGTTGCGCAGATTGTGGCAGACGCGATCCGCAATGTCTTCGACTATCCGGGCACGTTCGCTGACAGGCTCGCACCGCACGCCGGTCGGTTTGGCCTCCGTCGTAACGACGGGTTGGCGATGCTCCATTGGCTTCTCGATCTCGTCGGTGACGATGAAACAACCCGATGGATGCAGGAGGCGCGCAACTCGATGAGGCCCCGACAGACCGACCAAGCACCCACACCAACTTTGCCCCGACCCGGATCGCCAGTCCGATGAGCCACGAGAGTTCCTCCACGAGCCCGGCTGCATTCCGACGGGTACTTACCGACAAGCTCCGGGCGCTAGCGGTGACCAGTCGCTGGACCGTGCATCAGCTTCGACGCCAGATGGCTTA
>JGI24140J50213_10000422_pt1 | contig 19856 bp, 17 predicted proteins | sample BarGraIncu00222A_FD_50213 | JGI IMG/M metagenome (IMG submission 50213)
GTTGCGCGCCAAGGGCTATCAGGCCACCGTCGCCAATGCGGGGATCAGCGGCGATACCACAGCCGGCATGTTGGAGCGGCTTGATACGGCGGTACCGGACGGGACCGAGCTCGTTATCCTGGCGATCTTTAATTATAACGATCCCCGCAAGGGCATTAGTCCCGCCGAGCACGCGGCGAATATTCAAAAAATCCAAGGCCGGCTCAGTGCCAGGGGCATCAAGATTATTTCAGCGGTGCAATACGTCGCCGGCCTGCCAACGCAATCGGACGGACTTCACCTGACCGCCGGAGCACACGCAACTCTCGCGGCGCGTTTGCTGCCGCAAGTCATCGATCTCATCGGGGGTCGTTGACGGTTTTGCCTTCAGAGTCTGCGGCCAGCACCGTGATTTCCGGCCACCGTATCTTCCAGCGCCAGATCTTCGCCTCATAATTGGCGGCGGAGAAATTTGGTCCGGGATTGGGCCGGACGATCATGTTGGCGATATCGTCCAATCCGTTCGGCGCATAGACGTCGTGACCGCCATGGCGGCGGCGGATTCCGACCTGGGTATTCCTGGTCAGGAAGCGGTCAATGCCTTGCGTCGAGGATTGCAGCGCGGGGTAGGGCAGCCCATGCTTTTCCGGGTACCAGAGATGGACGCGCGCCTGATTGCGCACCTCGATTTTGACGCCGGGTTTCTCGAGCCGGTCCTGCAATTGGCGAATGATCGCATCCTCGGCCTGCCACGAGGTGTCGNGATCGAAATAGAAGATATCGTAGTCGTTGATGCCGTGATCGATCGGGCGCGAGGTCAGGACATTCCACACCGTTTGAACGAGGCATCCGGAAACGATCCAGGCATCCGGCAGCGCCAGCCGGAATAATTCGCCGGCAATGGCGTCATTGACGGGATTGCGGAGGCAGGCGGCGAGAAAGTCCTCGGTGTCCATCGGGCTTTGAATGGATGGCAGGATGGGCACGCTTACGCTTTGCCAACCCTACGATTTGATCCTCAAATCACCGCGGTGAAGAACCGCGCGAGGCGAAAGCCGGACAGCCATGTCCAGATCGGCTGGCTGCGAATTCCTAGGTCCCATGATCCGACCACGGCGTCGGCGCGGCCGACCAGATCGTCGACCGGAAGCAGTCCGACGCCGCCCTGGCGCACCGGGACCCGGCTGTCGGCGGAGTTGTCGCGGTTGTCGCCCATCACGAACAACCGGCCCGGCGGCACCGTCACTTCGGGCGTGTTGTCGAGCCGGCCGTTGTCGTGAAGCTTGAAGATCGCGTGCGAAACACCGCCCGGCAGGGTCTCGATATAACGATAGGCGGGTTCGACCCCGCCATTGTCGTCTTCCGCCTGTCCGATGCCGTCGGGTTTCAGCGATGCCGCATGGTCGTCGATGAAGAGCTGGCCCTGCCGCATCTGGATACGGTCACCGGGCAGGCCGACGACGCGCTTGACCCAGGCCTGCGACCGGTCTCCGGGCCAGCGGAACACCACCACATCGCCGCGCTTCGGCATGCCGCCGAACACGCGTCCGGTTTCGGGCAGGGTAATCTGAATCGGCAGCGATGCGGCGCTGTAACCATAGGGATATTTCGACGCCAGCAGCGCGTCGCCGATCAGCAGCGTCGGCTCCATCGAGCCGGACGGCACATAGAACGGTTCGGCGAAGGCGCCCTTGGCGAGGAAGACCGCCAGCACGATCGCGGCGAGCTGCAGCAATTGGCCGCGCCAGCCATGTGCCTTCGGGGCTGCCGTTTCGGTATCCGTCGTCATCCGCCCGTTCCTCCAACCGTAATGCGCTCCATCCGCAGCGTCGGCTGGCCGACGCCGACCGGCACGCCCTGGCCGTTCTTGCCGCAGGTGCCGATGCCGGTATCCAGCGCCAGATCGTTGCCGATCATGGTGATCCGATGCAGGTCGGTCGGCCCGTTACCGATCAGCATCGCGCCCTTCAGCGGCGCGCCGACCTTGCCGTTTTCTATTCTGTAGGCCTCGGTGCACTGGAACACGTATTTGCCTGAGGTGATGTCGACCTGACCGCCGCCGAAATTCGCGGCGTAGATGCCGTTTTTGACCGAGGCCAGAATTTCCGCGGGGTCGCGGCTGCCCGCCAGCATGTAGGTGTTGGTCATGCGCGGCATCGGCACATGGGCATAGTCCTGGCGCCGGCCGTTGCCGGTCGGCTTCATGTTCATCAGCCTGGCGTTCTGGCGATCCTGCATGTAGCCGACCAGAATGCCGTCCTCGATCAGCACGGTGCGGTTGGTCGGTGTTCCCTCGTCGTCGATCGACAATGAGCCGCGCCGCGACGCCATGGTGCCGTCATCCACCACCGTGACACCCTTGGCCGCGACCTGCTGGCCCATCAGGCCGGCGAAAGCCGAGGTCCGCTTGCGGTTGAAATCGCCTTCGAGCCCGTGACCGACCGCTTCATGAAGCATCACGCCGGGCCAGCCGGCGCCAAGCACCACATCCATTTCGCCGGCAGGTGCGGGGATCGATTCAAGATTGACCAGTGCTTCGCGGATCGCGCCGTCGGCGGCCTCGCGCCACGCCTTGGTTTCGATGAAGCGCGCATAGCCTTCGCGGCCGCCATAACCCTTGCTGCCGCTTTCCTGGCGGTCGCCCTGACCGGCGACGACCGAAATATTGGCGCGCACCAGCGGGCGGATATCGCGATAGCTCTCGCCGTCGGGACGGTGGATCTCCACCACCTGCCAGGTCGCGCCGAGACTGACCGTTACCTGCCGCACCCGCGGATCCTTGTCGCGGACATAGGCATCGATTTCGGCGAGCAGCTTGACCTTGCTTTCGAAGCCCGGCGCATCCAGCGGATTGTCGTCGCCATAGAGCCGCACATTGGTGTGCGCAGGCGCTGCCGCGAATGTCCCGCTATAGCCGCCGCGGACGGCTGCGACCGCGTCGGCGGCGCGGATCAGTGCCGGCAGCGAGACGTCGGAGGAATGGGCGTAGCCGACGGCGTCATCCTTCACGGCGCGCAAGCCGAAACCCTGTGAGGTGTCGTAGGTTGCCTGTTTCAGCCGCCCATTGTCGAACATCAGCGCTTCGGTCTGGCTGTATTCCAGAAACAGTTCGCCATCGTCGGCGCCGGACAGGCTCCGCGCCAGTTCGTTGCGAACCGTGTCGCGGTCGAGGTTGGCGCGGTCGAGCAGGGAGGTTGTGGCGGGATTGGTCATGAAAACTCCGGACTTTCTCTTGTCGTCCCGCCAACGCGGGGACCCATAACCGCAGGTTCCAGTGTTTAAGCCAAGGCTTCCTAGCCAAGGCTTCCTAGCCAAGGCTTCCTAGCCAAGGCTTCCTAGCCAAGGCTTNCTGAGCCAAGGCTTCCTGAGCCAAGACTTCTTAAAGCAAACACTTCTTAAGCAAAGNCTCGCCAGAGCTCATCTTACAACACGGTAACCTGTGGTTATGGGTCCCGGCCGGGACGACGATGATGGAAGATAGTCACGATCGCCGGAAAAAGGGAGGTCTGCCAGAGCCCGGCGAGACACAATGTCTGGCGAGGCACCCTGTCTCAAGGCAGCTTGGTCTCAAGGCAGCCTGGTCTCAAGGCAGTTTGTCATACCCCTCGCCGAGCCCGTTCAAGCTGAGCGGGAAGCCGATGCCCTCTTCGGGGGTCTCGAAGATAATGAAAGTCGCGGTCTTGGCGCTGCGGAGCTGGCCCAACAGCTTGTCGTCCATCACAACTTCGGCAACGCAGCCATTGGGCAGGCAGCGCACGAAGCCGGCGCGGCCGACATCGACATTGTCGAGCTTCAGCCCCAGCCCGGACGGCAGCAGCACGCCGAGCGGAGCTACCACCCGCATCAATTTGCTCTTCTGGTCGGCGGTCTTGAGCACAATGACGGTGAGGCCGGCATTGGAGCGGTCTTCCGCTACCACGCTCTGGATCAGGGCGCATTGCTCGGCCTGCGCGCCCGGAGGGGTGTCGCAGCGGATCTGCCAGTCGCCATGGACCGAGCGCACCGCGCCCTGGGCGCTGGCGGAAGCGGTCAGGCCGAGAAAAAAACTCAGGAAAAACCCGACGGCGAGGGTGCCCAGCCCCAGACTACCGCCCAGCCGACGGCCACCGCGCCCTTCGGCACGGCTTGGCTGGTGTTTCGAAGGCCCTGTCCGGGTCATCCTTCCAGTATTCCCTTGGCCAGATTACCTTGGCAATGTCGGTACGAACATTGGACTGATACGGCAATGACGGCGCCTTGAAGGCAATCCGGCGCCGGGATGGGCCGCGCCGTCGTCGCGAATCAGGTTCCTGTGGAACACGCCATCTGTGCCTACATCGGGCAATTCGCCTGTCAAGCGCAGGCCGGCGACAAATATGACGGTTTCTGCTGATTTCACGGGAAAATGTCGCCGCCGGAGAATAGCCACCACCGCATCGCTCTGCGCCGTACTACTGCATTGCGAGAGCGCGCGAATTATGGTTTGAGAGGCTGGATTTCGACGCGTTCTAACGATCCGGCCGAAGTACTTCAAACGTACTTCCGGTGGCCGTTTGTCAGGGGGCGGATCGTGCGGCATCTCTCGCCGTCCGGCGGAATGCTTTGGGGTTTTATTAAGGGAGCGCGAGCGGCATGAAGATGTCGAAGGGCCAGATAGGCCGCCGGTTGCTGGGTTTAGCGGTTGTTGGAGCGGCGCTGGTGACGGCCGGCGGGACGGCATTCGCCGAATTGGGACAGCCCGCGCCCTGGGAATTCAAGCTGCAGGGATCGGCCACGCAGGTGATGGACGACATCACCTCGTTCCATAACTGGCTGCTGATCACGATCACGCTGATCACGCTGTTTGTTCTGGCGCTGCTGGCGATCATCGTGGTGAAGTTCAACGCCAAGGCCAATCCGGTCCCGTCCAGGACCACCCACAACACCCTGATCGAGGTCGCCTGGACCCTGATCCCGGTGCTGATCCTGGTGGCCATCGCGGTGCCGTCGTTCCGGCTCTTGTTTCTGGAGCTCGACATTCCAAAGGCCGATTTGACCATCAAGGCGACCGGCAAGCAGTGGTACTGGAGCTACGCCTATCCCGATAACGGCAAATTCGAATTCGATTCTCTGTTGGCGTGCGATGAAGCGCGCCAGAAGTGCCAGGAACCGCGGCTGNTGACGGTCGACAATGAAGTNGTCGTCCCCGTCAACAAGGTGGTCCGGGTCGAGACCACGGGCGCCGACGTCATCCATTCCTTCGCGGTGCCGGCCTTCGGCATCAAGATCGACGCGATTCCGGGCCGCCTCAACGAGACCTGGTTCAAGGCCAACAAAGTTGGCGTCTACTACGGCCAGTGCTCGGAACTGTGCGGCAAGGACCACGCCTACATGCCGATCGCGGTGCGGGTGGTGAGCGATCAGGATTTCGCGGCCTGGGTTGAGACCGCGAAAAAGAAATTTGCGGCCAACCCGGCGAATGCGTTCGCCGCGGCGGCCGAAGCCGCGCATTGAGCCNCAGGACTTAGTAAGACAGGACTTAGTAAGACTTGACTTAGTAAGACTTGGGCTCACGCGCATCGACGGGACAAGAGCGACGGGACCGCAAGGCCCACAAGACTGCAAGGCAGGATTTGAAAATGGCAACGACCGCAGCAACACCGGCTCATACCGATCACGCCCATGACGATCACGCGCACGACCATCCGACCGGCTGGCGGCGTTTCGTCTATTCGACCAACCACAAGGACATCGGCACGATGTACCTGGTGTTTGCGATCATCGCAGGCGTCATCGGCGCGGCGATGTCGATCGCGATCCGCGCCGAACTGATGTTCCCGGGCGTGCAGATTTTCCACAACACCCATACCTACAACGTGTTCGTGACCTCGCATGGCCTGATCATGATCTTCTTCATGGTGATGCCGGCGATGATCGGCGGCTTCGGCAACTGGATGGTGCCGCTGATGATCGGCGCGCCCGACATGGCGTTCCCGCGCATGAACAACATCTCGTTCTGGCTGCTGCCGGCCTCGTTCGCGCTGCTCATTATCTCCACCTTCGTCGAGGGTGAACCCGGCGCCAACGGCGTCGGCGCCGGCTGGACCCTGTACGCGCCGCTGTCGACCTCGGGCCACCCGGGCCCGGCGGTCGATTTCGCCATTCTGTCGATCCATCTGGCCGGCGCCTCGTCGATCCTCGGCGCCATCAACTTCATCACCACCATCTTCAACATGCGCGCGCCGGGCATGACGCTGCACAAGATGCCGCTGTTCGTGTGGTCGATCCTGGTCACCGTGTTCCTGCTGCTGCTGTCGCTGCCGGTGCTCGCCGGCGCGATCACGATGCTGCTCACCGACCGCAATTTCGGCACCACGTTCTTCTCCGCCGAGGGCGGCGGCGATCCGGTGCTGTTCCAGCATCTGTTCTGGTTCTTCGGTCACCCCGAAGTCTACATCCTGATCCTGCCGGGCTTCGGCATGGTCAGCCAGATCGTCTCGACCTTCTCCAAGAAACCGGTGTTCGGTTATCTCGGCATGGCCTATGCGATGGTCGCGATCGGCGGCATCGGCTTTGTGGTGTGGGCGCACCACATGTACACGGTCGGCATGTCCTCGGCGACCCAGGCCTACTTCGTCGCCGCGACCATGGTGATCGCGGTGCCGACTGGCGTGAAGATCTTCTCGTGGATCGCCACCATGTGGGGCGGCTCGATCGAGTTCAAGACGCCGATGCTGTGGGCGATCGGTTTCATCTTCCTGTTTACGCTGGGCGGCGTCACCGGCGTCGTGCTCGCCAATGCCGGCGTCGACCGCGTGCTGCAGGACACCTATTACGTGGTCGCGCATTTCCACTACGTGCTGTCGCTGGGCGCGGTGTTCGCGATCTTCGCCGGCTGGTACTACTGGTTCCCGAAAATCACCGGCTACATGTATTCGGAGAACATCGGAAAGCTGCACTTCTGGGTCACCTTCGTCGGCGTCAACCTGGTGTTCTTCCCGCAGCACTTCCTCGGCCTCTCCGGCATGCCGCGCCGCTACGTCGATTATCCCGACGCCTTTGCCGGCTGGAATCTGGTGTCCTCGATCGGCTCCTTTATCTCCGGGTTCGGCGTGCTGATTTTCATCTACGGCGTGATCGAAGCGTTCATGCGCAAGGAACAGGCCGCCGACAATCCGTGGGGCGTCGGCGCCACCACGCTGGAATGGACGCTGCCGTCGCCGCCGCCGTTCCATCAGTTCGAAGTGCTGCCACGCATACGATAATACGAATGCGCGGCGCGATGATTGCGCCGCGCCGCCAGGAAGCGAGACCTTAGGAAGCGAGACGTCTTTTAGGAAGCGAGACCTGCCGTGTCGGTTGTCGATCACAACGCCGTCGAGCTGTCGGCGAGAATTTCGGAAGTTCGGATTTCCGAGGCCGAGGTTGCGGATTATTTCGCGCTGTTGAAGCCGCGGGTAATGTCGCTGGTGATCTTTACCGCGCTGGTGGGTCTGGTGATCGCGCCGGGCCACGTCCATCCGGTGCTGGCCTTCACCTCGATCCTTTGCATCGCGGTCGGCGCCGGCGCCGCGGGTGCCCTGAACATGTGGTACGAGGGCGATATCGACGCCCTGATGTCGCGTACCGCCAACCGGCCGATTCCACGCGGACGCATTACCCCGCCGGAAGCGCTGGCGTTCGGAATGACGCTGGCGTTTTTCTCGGTGATGACGCTGGGCATCCTGGTCAATTGGTTCGCCGGCGCGCTGCTTGCCTTCACGATCTTCTTCTACGTCGTGATCTATACCATGGCGCTGAAACGCTGGACCGCGCAGAACATCGTGATCGGCGGTGCCGCCGGCGCGCTGCCGCCGGTGGTGGCATGGGCGGCGGCGACCGGCTCGCTGTCGGCTGAACCGCTGCTGTTGTTCCTGATCATCTTCTTCTGGACCCCGCCGCATTTCTGGGCGCTGGCGCTGTTTCGCTCCGACGACTACGCCCGCGCCGGGGTGCCGATGCTGCCGGTGGTCGCCGGTCCCGACGCCACCCGGCTGCAGATCCTGCTCTATACGGTCGTGCTGGTCGCGGTCGCCTTCGCGCCGTGGCCGCTTGGTTATTTCGACGCGGTCTACGGCGTGACCTCGCTGGTTCTCGGCGCCGGCATGCTGGCGCTGGCCATCAACGTCTACCGGCACCGCGCAGGCCACGAAGCGGCGCGCGCGACGCGAAGGCTGTTTGCGTTCTCCATCTTTTATCTGTTCGCATTGTTCGCGACCCTGCTGCTTGAGGTCGTCGTTCATGCGCTCGCGCCGTCGATCTGGTAGGGGGCGCATGGCGAGCGGATGGACAACAAGCCGAAGCCGAACGGAATCGTCCTCACCGAGGCGCAGCAGAGGAGCCGCCGCCAGCGTTCGATCGCCATCGCGCTGGCGCTCGGCGTCCTCGTCGTGCTGTTTTTCGCGGTCACCATGGTCAAGGGGCCGGCCGTGCTCGTGCGGCCACTATGACCAGAACAGTGTAATCGGGTGATATGACTGACATGGAGCATGAACCGACGATGCCGCAACCGCCGGCCGCCAACGACAAGGCAGCAGTCTCGCGCCGCGGGCTCGGCCGCGATGCGATGGTGGCGGCGATCTGCGGCTTTGTCGTGGTGCTGATGGTCGGCGCGTCCTATGCGGCGGTGCCGTTCTACAATTGGTTCTGCCGCGCCACCGGCTTCAACGGCACCACCCAGGTGGCGACCGCGGCGCCGACTTNCACGCCGCTGGCGCGCAAGATCGCGGTGCGCTTCGATTCCAATGTCGCCGGTGGGCTGCCGTGGAAGTTCGAGCCGGAACAGACCGAAATCGAAATCAGGATCGGCGAAGTGGTCACCGTGTATTACACCGTGACCAATCAATCGGCGCGGACCACCACCGGGCAGGCCGCCTATAATGTGGCGCCGCTGACGGTCGGTAGGTATTTCCAGAAGATCAACTGCTTCTGCTTCACCGAACAGACCATGGCGCCCGGCGAAGTCAGGCAGATGCCCGTGGTGTTTTACGTCGACCCTTCGGTGGTCGAGGACGGCGACAATGACGGGCTGAACACCATCACCTTGTCCTATACCTTCTACCCCGTGCGCGAGCCGGCGGCGAAACCGCTGGCGGCGAGCGAGCCGGACAAGGCCAAGGGAAGCTTGTGAGGGAAGCCTTTAAAGAAAACTTCCGATCGCGGCGATCCGTGATGGCCGCGATCCGGGTGTCCCGGGAATTGATTTTTGAGACAAAACCGTGCCGAATGGCACGGCACCGCTAACGGAGAGACCGCAATGGCTACGGCGCAAGTCAAGCACCACGACTACCACCTCGTCGATCCGAGCGCGTGGCCGATCATCGGCTCCGTCTCGGCGTTCATCATGGCGGTCGGCGCGATCACCTGGATGCATCACATGACTTCGGCGGCGCCGGTTATTTTCGGCATCGGCGTCATCGGCGTGCTCTACACCATGTCGGGCTGGTGGATGGATGTGATCCGCGAGGCGCAGTACAAGGGCGATCACACCCGCGTGGTGCAGATCAGCCATCGTTACGGCATGATCCTGTTCATCGCATCCGAAGTGATGTTCTTCGTCGCCTGGTTCTGGGCGTTCTTCAACTCGTCGCTGTTTCCCGGCGATCCCGTCCATGCCACCCGCGACGCGCTGTTCGGCGGGGTATGGCCGCCCAAGGGCATTGAGGCCTTCAGTCCCTGGCATCTGCCGCTGCTCAACACGCTGTTGCTGCTGACCTCGGGCACCACGGTGACCTGGGCGCACCATGCGCTGCTCGAGAACGATCGTCAGGGGCTGAAATACGGGTTGATCCTCACCATCCTGCTCGGCGCCACCTTCACCTGCGTGCAGGCCTATGAATACAGCCACGCCGCGTTCGCCTTCTCGGGTAATGTCTATGGCGCGACTTTCTTCATGGCGACAGGCTTCCACGGTTTCCACGTGCTGGTCGGCACCATTTTCCTGATCGTATGCCTGGCGCGCGCCTATGCCGGCCAGTTCACCCCGACCCAGCACCTCGGCTTCGAGTTCGCCGCCTGGTACTGGCACTTCGTCGACGTGGTGTGGCTGTTCCTGTTCGTCTGCATCTATGTCTGGGGCACCGGCGGCGGCCGCCTGGTGGGCGCCGAGTAGCCTGTCGCCACATATGCTACAAGGGGCGGCCGCAGGGCCGCTCTTTTGTTTCGCGAAAGACCCTCCCATGCCCGATCAGGAATTACCGACGGTGGCGCAGAGCGCGCTGCGCGGCATCGCCTGCAGATGCCCGCGCTGCGGCAAGGGTAAATTGTATTCCGGGTTTCTGACGCTGCGGCCGAATTGCGAGGCTTGCGGGCTCGACTATGCCTTCATCGATTCCGGCGATGGCCCTGCGGTTTTCCTCATCATGATTGCAGGCGCGATCGTGGTCGGCGCCGCGCTGATCGTGGAGGTGAAATACCAGCCGCCGTTCTGGGTTCACGCCGCATTGTGGCTGCCGCTGATTCTCGCGACCACGCTGCTGCCGATGCGCTCGATGAAATCGCTGCTGATTGCGCTGCAGTTCCATCACAAGGCCGCGGAAGGCCGGCTGATCGATCGCCAACCGAAATGATTGCCATGTCCGGAAACCGGCGCAACGCCGCGGGCTTCGGCGCCTTCACGCTGTTGATGGTGGCGCTGTTCGTGGGACTCGGGGTGTGGCAATTGCAACGCCGGACCCAGAAGCATGCCCTGATCGCGGCGCTGACCGAACAACTCGCGGCACCACCGCAAGGGCTGCCGTCGCCTTCGCAGTGGAACACGCTTAAACCCGCCAGCGACGAATTCCGCCGCGTCCGTTTTGCCGCGACCTATCAGCCGCTGCCGGATGCGATGGTCTACAGTTCCGGCTCCGCCGTGCGCGGCGACATTTCCGGTCCCGGCACCTGGGCCTTCCTGCCGGCGCGGCTCGCCGATGGCGAGACCGTCGTGGTCAATGCCGGCTTCGTGCAGAACACCATGCAGGACCGCGACGTCGAGGATCTCGCGGTGGCGCGGCTGATCACCCATGAGCCGGTGACGTTGACCGGCTACATCCGCTTTCCGGAAGCCGCGGGCGTGCTGACGCCTAAGGAAAATACGGCGAAGCGGCTGTGGTTCACCCGGGATCACCTGGCAATGGCCCGCGCGCTCGGATGGGGCGAGGGCGACAAGCCGGTCGCGCCGTTCTACATCGACCTCGAACAGCCGGCGCCAGTGAGCGGCGTCCCAAAACCCGGCCCGCTGGAGGTCCATCTCAAGGACGATCACATGCAATATGCTATCACCTGGTTTGGACTGGCGGTGGCGGTGGTGGTGGCGTTCGGGGTGTGGCTGTGGGGGCAACGGCGGGCGTCATCATCCCGCGCGTAGGGGTCGGCCTTCGCGGCTGGTCCGCTTTGAAACGCATCGCGGACGGCGTCCGCCGCGCAAGCGCGACACTGCGTCAACGATTCAATAGCAGGCGCGGGGGTCGGCGGGCACGTATTGGCCCGAGGGGTAGCGGTAATAGCAGTTGCCCTGCGCCAGATAGTAACCGGGCCTTGAAGCCGCCTGGGCGCCGACGATCGCTCCGGTCACGCCACCGGCGGCCGCACCGGCGATCACGCCGCCCGGCCGGCCCGTGAGCAAACCTCCCAGTAACCCGCCGACGATGGCGCCTCCGGCCGCACTTGCGGCAGGATCCGGCGGCGGTGGCGGCGCATAGGCTCCAGGCGGCGGTGGATACCCGTCGTCCGGCGGTCCGTCGGCAACGTCGTCCATGACCTCGACATCGGACACGTAGGCGGGCGGACCATCCATCTGCTGCGGATAGAAGTACCAGGCGCCTCCGACATCCCACCACCAGCCGTCGCGTCCGTTATGCATTTCGTGGTGCCAGCGGCCGCCTTCCCAGGCGAGGCGTCCGTGAAACGGATGTCCGCCGAAATTGCGCGCGCGGACATTGCCCCGGGTCACATGGGCGTTCTGCGGTCCGTGGCCTGACGCTGCCCCCTGGTGTACCGGACCCGGACCGGTCCCCTGATGTACTGGACCCGCGCCGGTCCCCTGGTGCACGACACCCGCCCCCGCCCCCGGATGCCCCGGGGCAGCATGGGCTGCGGGCTTGGCCGCACCTTTTGGCGGCGGACCGTTGGGTTCCGCCTGCGCGGACAGCGCAAATACGGTCACAAGCGATACCAAAGGAAGCACGATCCTAGCGCGTCTGGACGTTTTCATTTTCGCTTTCCCTCCACTGCCATGCCGATGTTCCCCCGAAGCATATCGAAATTGGCAGATGCCACAGATGCTGTCGCGCCCATGGGCGTCACCTTCGGCCGCTGCTTTGCGTTGCCTTATCGCGTCCGCGACAATTTGACCAGATTCACGCCCTTTGTCTTGTTAAGAATCTGTAACAGCCGGTCCGGGGGGACGTGATCGGCCGACGATTCAGAAGGCATTTTTGTGATGCGGCAAATGCCAAGAGAACGCCGCCGCGGTAGCAAACTTTCGACACACCATGGCGGCGAAAACAGGCAATCCGACATGACGCGTGCGCGAAGGCTGATGACCTGTTCCGGTTTGCCGTCGTGCACATATTCAAAGGGGCCTTCGTGTCGCACAAACTGTTCCGGTCGATCCTGTTGGCCTGCCTGTTCGCCTGCGCGTTGTTGTCCTTCTCAGCTTTCGCTCAGGCCGGCGCGGCGCCTGAGCCAGCTAGCCCAGCCACGAACAACGCCGATGCGCTGACGCCCGATCAGGCGCGGCGGGCGCTCGATACGCTTCAGGATGACAAGAAGCGCGCCCAGATCATCGACACGCTTCGCGCGATCGCCAATGCCTCGCCGCAGGCGCAGTCCGCGTCAGCTGCGCCCGAATCGCAGCCTGCCATTCCGCTCACGGCGGACAGCCTTGGCGCACAGCTCTTGCTGACGGTGTCCGAACAGGTCAGCGAGGTCTCGCACCAGGTTGCCGATATGGCGCGGACCCTGACGCACTTCCCGGCGTTCTATTACTGGATCGTGCGAACAGCCAACGATCCGTCCGCCTATGATCAGTTGCTCGACATCGCCTGGAAACTGGCGTTGGTATTCGGCTGCGCCTTCGCCGCCGAATGGCTGATCTTGCGTGTCATCCAGCGGCCGGTGGCGTTGCTGGAAGCACGCTTGCCGCAAACGGCGGGCGCCCAAACGTTGTACGTCCCCGAGCGGACGCCGGCCGTGATCGATCCGCCTGCCTCCGCGGCGGAGGCAACCGCGGAGCCCGAACTGCATCGACGGCGTCGCAGCCTGGCGCGCGTCTGGCAGTCGCTGCTCAGGCTGCCGTTCGTGCTGGGGCGTCTCCTGCTCGAGCTGCTCCCGGTGCTCGTCTTCGTCGGTGTCGCCATGATGTTGCTGGGTACCGGGATCGGCGATCTCGCAACGACCCGGCTCGTGATCCTCGCTGTCGTCAATGCCTACGCGCTGTCGCGCGGGCTGATCTGTGTCGTGCGGGCGTTGGCGGGGCCTTTCGGTCTGTTTCGCGTTCGTGCCGAGACCGCGGCCTATATCGAGATCTGGACGCGGCGTATCGTCACCGTCGGCGTGTCGGGTATAGCCTTTGCCAATGTCGCGCTGCTGCTGGGCTTGCATCGCGCCGGCTACCTGGCGTTGCTGCGTCTGGCGATGCTGGTCGTCCATCTCTTTATTGTCATCATCATCCTGCAGTGCCGCCGCCAGGTCGCCGAGGCGATCCGCGCGCCGGCTGGCCGCGAGGGAACGGCGGCCAGGCTACGCAATCGTATCGCCGGCCTGTGGCACTATCCTGCGATTGTTCTGGACCTGGCACTATGGGCGGTGTGGGCGCTCAATATCCGCAACGGCTACTCGCTGCTGCTGCAATATTTTGCCGGAACCGTTGCGGTCGCACTGATCACCCGTATCGCCACCATCGCGGTGCTGAGCCTGATCGATCGCGGTTTCAGCATCAGCCCGGATATCCTGCAGCGCTTCCCCGGTCTCGAAGCCCGCGCCAATCGCTATCTGCCGCTACTCCGCAAAATAGTTTCGGCGATCATCGCTTTCATCGGCTTTGTTGCGCTGCTTGAAGTCTGGGGCGTGGATGCCCTCGTCTGGTTCTATGGCGACCAGATCGGCAGCCGGCTAGTGTCGGCGGTAGCGACGATCGGCATCGCCGCACTTGCGGCGGCGGCGATCTGGGAGGCCAGCAATGCGCTGATGGATCGCAAGCTCACGGCCCTGTCGCGCGACGGTCACTTCGCTCGCGCGGCGCGATTGCGTACCTTTCAGCCGATGCTGCGAACCGCGCTGCTGTGCCTGATCGTCACGGTGGTTGGCTTGACGGCGCTGAGCGAAATCGGCGTCAATGTCGCGCCGCTTTTGGCGGGCGCCGGGATCGTCGGTATTGCCATCGGCTTCGGCTCGCAGAAACTGGTGCAGGATCTCATTACCGGGCTGTTTCTGCTCCTGGAAAATACCGTCCAGGTCGGTGACAACGTCACGGTGTCCGGCCTGTCAGGGACCGTCGAGAACGTGTCGATCCGCACCATTCGTCTGCGGGCCGCCGATGGCTCGGTGCATATCGTGCCTTTCAGTGCCGTGACGACGCTTACCAATGCAAGCCGTGGCGCCGGCAACGCGGCTGTCAGCGTCAACGTCTCCTACAAGGAAGACACCGACCGCGCCGGCCAGATCCTGAAGGATATCGTCGCTGAAATGCGTCACGAGCCCGAATACCGGCAGGCGATCCGCGGCGATCTCGAATTGTGGGGCGTCGACAAGGTGGACGGCTCAATGGCGTCGATCGTCGGCCAGATTCGCTGCACCGACAGCGGACGCTGGCCGGTGCAACGCGAATTCAACCGCCGCATGAAGCGACGATTCCAGGAGTGCGGAATCGAGATCGCTTCCGCCGGTCAAACCATTCTGATGCAGATTCCAGCACCCGCCGACGTGGCCGCGGATTCGAAGCCTCGATGGGCGGCGGGATAGAGCATGACGAGATTAGATTGATCCGCAAGGCAACGGCAGCGAGCTCCCTCACGGTGTCGACCGAGCCGCCACCGAAGGCACGGTGACATAGAAGTGCGCGCGTCTTATGGGCTCCAGACTGCCCCAAAACTCATTTGCTCTTTGCTGCCGGCAAAGACGCCCATCCCGGCAGGCTGGGGAATTGTATCGTTTTCATCGGCATGAGACCTGCTCCACGCTGCCATGAAGCGATCTCGTCCAGCGCCCATGTGCCGGATGCGCTCGTCAACGCAAAATAGAGGTCCATCACCGCCGGAATGCCGCCGCCCGCGCCGGGATGGGAAGCCCGGATAAAATCGCCGATGGCGAACACGCCGCCGGGTGCGAGCGCGCGGGCCACGCGCCGCGCGAGATCGGCGTTCTGCTCTGGCGAGAAATGGTGTACGAGATTGTTGATCATCACGACATCAAAAGTTGCCTCGCCGAGATCGTCTGCCAACGCATCGCCGATTTTGTGCTTCACGCGCTCGCCGAGCCCCTCTTGCTGCGCGATTTCGCTCGCGCGGTCCACCGCGCCCGGTAGTTCGAGGATGGTGGCGACGAGCGCGGGATGGCGCTTGCACAATTCGGTCGAGTACAGCCCGTGCGAACCGCCGATGTCGAGAAGCCGCGTCGCGCCTTGTGGCACGGGCATGCGCTTGGCGAGTTCGACAGCCGGATTGGCGGCGACGTCGCGCATGCCGTTCTGATAGATCGCCCATTCCTGGGCGTTCATATGCGAGTGAAAATCGAGCGGCTTGCCGTTGCGTACGAATTCTCCGATCTTGCCGACCAAATCCCATTCGATCGACTGGAACGCGAGCTTGGCGACGACCGAACTCGGGCTCGATCGCAGCAACCATTTTCTCATCGAAGCCGGCAAATCGTATTTGCCGTCACGCCAGCTAGCGTAGCCAATGCCAACGAGACATTCGAGGAGATGCTTCGTCGCCTTGGGATCGGTTCCGCACACGGCAGCGACCGCCTCGGCTGTCTGATTACCCTTGCCGAGGGCCTCAAACAACCCGACTTCGGCCGCCACCATGATGGCGCGCGCAGCGGTGAAAGCAATTTGCGTATCGAGGAGCGGACGGGGAACGAGATTTGCGATGAGCGCAATGCGCTCCATTAAATTTTCGGCGCGTGGCGCGAGCTTCATGGCTTCCCCCATGCTGAGCCTTGGCAGGATCATCGCCGAGCGCACGCAGACAGTCAATGCCCGCTCGGACCGGCATCGCTGCTCGGCCTAAATCCACTTTTCTCTCCTATTGAGACGTTACGACCTCATGTCTGCCCTCCGTTCGCGGATTATTTCCATGCAACGTGATCTCTTTCACATTGGCGCGCGGAGATGCGTGATAGTCAAATTGATAATCAGCACAACAAGGATATTCCTGGGAGAGGATGCCAAGAGGAAAGTCATTCAACGCAATCAGGAAGGTGTCCCATGCAAAAGCCCTTCGCTTATTCGCCGGCCCACAAAATTGCTCAAAACTTTATTTTAACCAGACGGCAAATCCTGATCATCACATTAGCCGGCGCAATTCTGCTGTCCATGATCAGTCTAGAGTTCCTCAACATGCAATACGGCGAAAGCCACTCCGTCGCGCGCAGCTCCCTTTCATCATCCAGCGAGCTTTCAACGGGCATGCCGCTCCCGTAGCGAGCGCCTATTATGACCGGCACGCGTCGCGATCGAGTTTTACGCGCACCCTCCCGCCCGCCGGCCCACCGCGCCGGCCCACCGCGCCGGGCAAAGCCGGGTTAGCTGCGGTCAAATTTCTGGGTGGTTGCTTCGTTCAGGAAAGATGCGATGGAATGTTCAAAGCCGGGGGTTATATCGATGCCCGAAGCCTAATCCGGAATGACGTTGAGGAAAAATTCTCCCGCAGGATCAATTCGATGCTACCTGTCCAGTCCTGTCCGCAAAAATATTCCCACTTCTCTTTTGACCCAAATCACTTCAGTAACTCTCGCCGTTCCGTCCCCCATGCAGGGGCGTATCGCGATCGTCACGGACGCGGGACGGAATGCGGTGGACGCGGGCTGCGCTTCTGACGAGATGCGCCTGGCTCGCGGACGGCCAAGTCGTGTGGTTCTGACGCCTCGACGCCGGCGTCAAGTTGGTGAAAGAAATTTCACCGATGACGGTGACAAGAAAGCCCGATCGCCGGGGAGAGCGCGAAGCAGCCGTTAAAACCATCGCGCAGGGAATGCCGGGCGTTCCGGTGAACCTGTAGCGACTAACTCGCATGCTTTTTTTGTTGCATGCGAGGCTGCGGGTGCAGCGGGCACCCGGCATTCCCCGCGCCCTGATTGCTCATGGCGCGAAACGTTCAAGCACAACTCGGGCATATGGTGCTGCGGGATCGCGAAGGCGCGCCTTGACGTCATGGCGAGGAGCCGACGGGTCGTACAAATGCGCGATGACGGGCTCCGCCACATAAGCAGTTCACGCTTGCTTGTTGTGCCGCTGCCGCGTGGTGGCACGGGCACGGCGCAAAGAGCGCCTTTGGCCTACCCCGCGGGTGGTCATACGGGCTACCCTTTGACGCCCCGATCTTCTATGGTGCCCCGCGAGTTCGCACCATGCGAACCCGATAAATCATGGATATCAAAGGTTTGGGCAGGAGGCCCGGCGCCTTTGGAGGGCGGTTTGACGCGGTATATTTCGACGCGGGGGGAGGCTCCCGCTCTGGGCTTCTGCGACGTGATGCTGACCGGGCTGGCCCGCGACGGCGGCCTCTACGTGCCCGAAACCTGGCCGCAGTTTACGCCGGAAACCATCGCGGGGTTCTTCGGCCGGCCCTATTGGGAAGTCGCGGTCGAGGTGATCCGCCCGTTTGTCGGCGGCGAAATCACCGACGCGGATCTCGGTCGCATGGCCAACGAGGCCTATGCCACGTTCCGCCATCCGGCGGTGGTGCCGTTGACCCAGATCAGTCCGCATCAATTCGTGCTGGAGCTGTTTCACGGCCCGACCCTGGCGTTCAAGGACGTCGCGATGCAGTTGATCTCGCGATTGATGGATCACGTGCTTGCCCAGCGCGCGCAGCGCACCACTATCGTGGTCGCGACCTCGGGCGATACCGGAGGTGCCGCGGTCGATGCGTTCAAGGGCCTCGAGAATGTCGATTTGATCGTGCTGTTTCCGCATGGACGCATCTCGGACGTGCAGCGGCGGATGATGACAACCACCGGCGCCAACAACGTTCACGCCCTGGCCGTCGAAGGCACCTTCGACGATTGCCAGGCGATCGTGAAGGGGCTGTTCAATCATCACGACTTTCGCGACGCGGTTTCGCTGTCAGGCGTCAATTCCATCAACTGGGCGCGGATCGTCGCCCAGGTGGTCTACTATTTCACTTCCGCGGTGGCACTTGGCGCGCCGTTGCGGGAGGTGGATTTCACGGTGCCGACCGGGAATTTCGGCGACATCTTTGCAGGGCTCGTCGCCAAGCGGATGGGCTTGCCGGTGCGCTGGCTGCGGATCGCCGCCAACGTCAATGATATCCTGCCGCGCACACTCAAGACCGGCATCTATGAAGTCCGCGAGGTGCACGCCACGGCTTCGCCATCGATGGATATCCAGGTCTCGTCGAATTTCGAGCGGCTGTTGTTCGAGGCAAGCCGCCGCGACGCCAGCGTGGTTCGCCGGCTGATGGGGTCGCTGAAGCAGTCCGGACGTTTCGTGCTGCCCGACGCCGTGCTGGCTGATATCCGCGAGGAATTCGACGCCGGCCGCGCCAATGAGACCGAAACCAGCGCGGCGATCCGCGCCGCCTGGCGCGAGGCCGGCACGCTGGTCGATCCGCATACCGCGGTGGCATTGGCGGTGGCCGATCGCGACACCTCGGATTCCAGAATTCCCAACATCGTGCTGTCGACCGCGCATGCCGCGAAATTTCCCGATGCGGTAGAGGCCGCCTGCGGCGTGCGTCCGGAATTGCCGGCCTGGCTCGAGGGACTGATGACCAGGCCCGAACATATCAAAGTCATGAAGAACGATCAGGCGGAAGTCGAGCGGTTCGTAAAATCGGTGAGCCGCGCCGCCAAACAAGGAGTTGCCGGATGAGCGTCGATGTCACCAAGCTTCCCTCCGGCCTGACCGTCATCACCGATACCATGCCGCATCTGGAGACCGCGGCGCTCGGGGTGTGGGCCGGGGTTGGCGGTCGCGACGAAAAGCCCAACGAGCATGGCATCTCCCATCTGCTCGAACACATGGCGTTCAAGGGCACCGCGCGGCGCTCGTCGCGGGAAATCGTCGAGGAAATCGAGGCGGTCGGCGGCGATCTCAACGCCGGCACCTCGACCGAGACCACGGCCTATTACGCGCGGGTGATGAAGGCCGACGTGCCGCTGGCGCTCGACGTGCTCGCCGACATTCTCGCCAATCCGGCCTTCGTGCCAGACGAACTGGAGCGCGAAAAGAGCGTCATCGTGCAGGAGATCGGCGCGGCGCAGGATACCCCCGACGACGTGGTGTTCGAGCATCTCAACGAGCTGTGTTACCCGGACCAGCCGATGGGACGCTCGTTGCTGGGAACCGCAAAGACCCTGAAAGGCTTCGACCGCGATACGCTGCGCGGCTACCTTTCGAAGCATTATCGCGGGCCCGACATGGTGGTGGCCGCCGCAGGCGCGGTCGATCACAAGCGGGTGGTGGAGGAAGTGACGCAGCGCTTCTCAAGCTTCGGCGGCGCGCCGGCGCCGAAACCGCAACCGGCGATGTTCGGCAAGGGCGGCTCCCGCGTCGTGCAGCGCGAACTCGAGCAGGCGCATCTGACATTGGCGCTGGAAGGCGTGCCGCAAACCGATCTGTCGCTGTTCAGCCTGCAGGTCTTCACCAACACGCTTGGCGGCGGGATGTCGTCGCGGCTGTTCCAGGAAGTGCGCGAAAAGCGCGGGCTGTGCTA
>JGI24140J50213_10000423_pt1 | contig 19840 bp, 21 predicted proteins | sample BarGraIncu00222A_FD_50213 | JGI IMG/M metagenome (IMG submission 50213)
AGGTCGCGGACGCCTACGTCGTCGGTCTTCGGCTCAAGGAGCGGATGTGAGCGTCGCGGCCGGCACGCGCGCGTGCGAGTGCGCGCCCGGGTGCGAGTGCGCGCCAGCGCGCCTTACTGCCACCGCCGCCGGGCTATCCGACGATCGCATGGACGCGGCTCTGAAAGCACTGGCTTCGGCCCCGCGTCGCCACCTCCTGCGGCTCATCGCCGCCAGCACTTCGGTGGGCGGCGGGTGCTGCGACACCGAGGTGTGCGCTTGCAATCTCGCGGACGCGCTCGAGCTCGCGCCCTCCACGATCTCGCACCACATGTCGGTGCTGGTGAACGCCGGGCTGGTGACCGCCGCAAAGCGCGGTCTGTGGGTCTACTATCGTCTTGAGCGCGACGCCATCGCGGCGGTCGCGTCGACACTCGGAACGCTATAGAGGTCGGACAGTGTGAGTACGGAAGGTGGCAGGACGTGTGGCTAGATAGGACTGAGGCTGGCACGCAGCTCGCTGACGAGCTTGCCCTGCGCGGGTACGGCGAGATCCGGAACGCCATCGTGCTCGGTGTCCCGCGCGGCGGCGTGGAGGTGGCCCGCCAGGTCGCCGATCGCCTGAAGCTCCCGCTCGACCTCGTCGTCGTGCGCAAGATCGGTTCCCCTGGAGCCCCGGAGTTCGCCGCCGGTGCTGTGGATCCCGACGGGCGGGTGTACGCCAACGCCTTCGCCAACGTCAGTGACGGGTGGCTCCGCACGGCGGCGGTCGCGGAGCATGCCGAGGTCTTGCGCCGGATGGACGCGTATCGCTGTGGCCGGCCCGCGCCGGTGCTGAAGGGCAGGACCGTCATCGTCGTGGACGACGGCATCGCCACCGGGCTGACCGCGCAGGCGGCGCTGCGCTGGCTGCGCGGACTTGGTGTGGCCCGGCTCGCGATCGCGGCCCCGGTGATGGCGCCGGACACGGTGAAGCGGCTCGCACAGGACGCCGATGACGTCGTAACGCTGCAGGCGCCCGCCGGGTTCGCGTCGGTGGGCCAGTACTACGTGCAGTTCCCGCAACTCAGCGACGTGGACGTGGCACACCTGCTGGCAGGGTCATAGCCGCGGAGCTCGTCACCCGCGCGCTACGGGCCGACCACATAGATCTTCACCGTGGTACCCACGTTGACCATGGTGCCCGCATCCGGGCTCTGCGTCAGCACCTTGCCGGTGCTCGGATTGGCCGGGTCCGGGTCCGGGATCCCCTGCACGTTGGGAATGAGTCCCAGCGCCTCCAACTTGGCGACTGCCTCGGTCTGGGTCAGGTTGACCAAGACAGGCACCGCGACCTGCTCGATGCCCTTCGAGACCCAGATGTCGACCTGGGACCCCTTCGCCGCCTTCGTCTTGCCGGCCGGGCTCGTCTTGAAAACGATCCCGTTCGCGTACTTCGTGTTGAAGTCGCGGTTGATCATCGGGTTCACGTTGAAGCCGGCCGCCTGGAGTGCGAGCACCGCTGAGGACTCGGCCAATCCCACGGTCGCCGGTACGGTGATGAGCTCGGGGCCCGAGCTGATGAGCAGGGCGATGGTTTGCCCGGCGCCCACCGACGTGCCGGCGGTGGGCTGTGTGCCGATGACCTGTCCCTTGGGGACGGTCGGACTCGAGGTGGTGATCTCCGAACCGACCTGCAGCCCGAGACCGGTGAGCGCGGTCTTCGCCTCATCCGGCGTCATGCCGACTGTTCCCGGTACCACCACCACCGGTGGACCGGAGCTGACGATGATGTCGATNCGCTGGCCCTTGGCCGCCGCCGTTCCCGCGGGCGGATCGGTCCCGATGACCTTGTCCTTCGGGACGCTCGCGCTCGCGCTCGCTATCTCCGAGCCGACGGTGAGGCCGGCCCCCGTGATGAGCTGCTTGGCCGCGGTCACGGTCAGTCCCGAGGCGTTCGGTACTGGGATGCCGCCCGAGAACGCTCCGAGCGCCCACGCGACTCCCAGGCCGAACAGGATCGCAGCGCCGACCACGGCGACCCACACCCATGGACTCACGCCTGACCGCCCTGTGTCGACGCGCGAGATCTCGGCCGGTCCACCGCTCCACCTGACCGGTTCCATCACCGTCGTGTCGCCCACCCCGGGGGTGGCTGCGACTCCACGGCCGCTGGCGACCCGCAGCAGGTCCTGCCGCATCTCCTCCGCGCTGCGGTAGCGGCGGGTCGGATCCTTCTGCATCGCCTTGAGGATGACCGCCTCGAGCGCGGGCGGGATGTGCGGGTTGACCGAGCGCGGGGTAGGGGCGATGTCGTTCACGTGCCGCAGCGCGACCGACACCGGGGTCTCGCCTTCGAAGGGCAAGCGCCCGGTCGAGAGCTCGTAGAGGACGACGCCCAGCGAGTACAGGTCGCTCTCGGGGCCGAGCTTCTGGCCCTGCGCCTGCTCCGGCGACACGTACTGAGCCGTCCCGAGCACAGAGCCGGTCTGCGTCGAGTCGGAGTCCACCGCGCGCGCGATGCCGAAGTCCATGACCTTGATGCCGCCGTCAGGCATCAGCACGATGTTCTGCGGCTTGACGTCACGGTGGATGATCCCGTACCCGTGCGCGACGGAGAGCGCGGCGCAGACCTGTGCCCCGTATTCCGCCACTTTGACCGGGTCGAGCGGACCTTGCTGCTTCACGATCTGCTTCAGGTCGGTGCCCCGGACCAGCTCCATGACGATGTAGTAGGTGCCGGCCTCGACGCCGTAGTCGTAGATGTTGACGATGGCGGGGTGCGAGAGGTTGGCCGCGGCGGACGCCTCGTGGCGGAAGCGCTGCACGAAGTCGGGGTCGTCGGCGTAGCGCTGGTGGAGCACCTTGACCGCGACGGTGCGGCCCAGCGTCTCGTCGACCGCCTTGTAGACGTCGGCCATCCCGCCCGAGCCGATCCGCTCGGTGATCCGGTACCTGCGTCCGAAGACCATGTCTTCCACTGTGCTCTCCCACTCCCTCGGCCGGCCGTACGACGCACGGTCCCGCCGCTCCAACGATTCTACCGCAGCGGCGAGATGACGCCGCGCTGTCTCGTCTACCGCTTCAGCGCCTCCAGAAGCACCGTCCGCGCGGCCGGGGCGGCAACGCGCCCGCCCAGGCCGGCGTTCTCGAACACCACCGCGATCGCGATCCGGGGCGTCTGGCCCGGCGCCGCCGGGCCGAAGCAGATGAACCACGCATCGGTGTCGACGTTCTTCCCGACCTCGGCAGTCCCGGTCTTTCCGGCGATCTTGACGCCGCTGATCTTTGCCCGCGTGCCGGAACCGCTGTCGACCACACCCACCATCAGCTTGCGGACCATGGCGGCGGTGGCGGGGTCGGTCGCGGTCGTCAGCGCCAGCGGGGACGATGTGAGCGTGGGGGCGCCGCCAGGGTCGGAGACGTGGTCGACGACGTAGGGGCGCATGACCACTCCGTTGTTCGCCACGCCCCCCGCGACGAGCGCCATCTGCAGCGCCGTGGTCACCGGGCCCTTCACGACGTTCGCGCCCACCGGCTGTCCGTCCGCCGCCCACGCGGTCTCCCACGTGGTCATGTTCTCGGGCGCGGGCATCAGCGATGCGGTCACCGGCAGCTCGAAGGGGATCGGGGAGTCGAACCCGAAGGCGCGCGCCTGATCCACCAGCCGCTGCGGGCCGAGCTTGACGCCGAGACCCGCGAACACCGTGTTGATGGACGACCTGAGCGCCTGCGTCAGCGTGGCCGTGCCGTAGCCCGCGCCTTCGAAGTTGGTGATCTTGCCGCCGCCGACCGTCAGCACGCTCGGGGCGGGCAGCACCGTGTCCGGGCCCGCGACGCCCTCCGAGAGCACCTTCGTCAGCGTCACGATCTTGAAGGTCGAGCCGGGGGGATACAGGCTCGAGGTCGCGCGGTCCATCAGGGCCGCCGCGCCATCGGTCGACAGCGTCGCCCAGTCCTCGTCGACCTTGGCGGGCGAGTACGTGGGCGAGGAGGCGAGTGCCAGGACCGCTCCAGTGCTGGGATCGATCGCCACGATCGCGCCGCGATGCCCCGCGAGAGCCTTCTCCGCCGCCTTCTGGATTCGGCTGTCGATCGTGAGCACGACGTCGTTGCCGGGAACCGGCCGCCCGAGCATGTCATCCACGACATCGGACCAGGTTGAGTATCCGCGATGACCCGCCAGCACGTCGTTGAACGAAGCCTCGATGCCCGCCCGCCCGTACCGTGACGAGTAGTATCCGGTGACGTGCGCGGCCAGGGTTCCCGCAGGGTAGGAGCGCGCGAACGATCCGTCCGGTTGCGGAACCGACCGCGCCAGCACGACGCCGTCCTTGGTGAGGATCGCCCCTCGCTCGGCCCGCAGCTCCTTGTCGAGGTTGCGGCTGTTCGCGACGTTGTTGTTCAGGGCGTTCGCATCGATGACCTGGAGCCAGGTGAGGTTGGCGATCAGCACGAAGGCGAGCGCGGCCGCCAGCCAGGATACGCCGACGAGCCTGCGGGAGAGGCTCCTCCGGCCGAGGCCACCGGAGCCCTCGCTCTCGACGAGGTCGCTCCCGTCCGCGGGCGTCGCGTCGCCCGCGCGCATCAGCAGCGCGATGAGCAGGAAGTTCGAGAGTATCGACGAGCCGCCATAGCTCACGAAGGGAAGCGTGATGCCGGTGAGCGGGATGAGCCGCGTGACGCCTCCGATGATGACGAACGTCTGAAGCGCGAGCGTGGCGACGAGTCCCGTGGCGGTCAGCGAGGCCATGTCGCTGCGCCCCCTGACCGCGGTCGCGAGGCCGCGGAGGCACAGGACGAGGAACGCGATGACCATCGCCGCGGCGCCCAGCAGTCCGAGCTCCTCGCCGATCGCCGAGAAGATGAAGTCGGTGGCCACGGAGGGTATGCGCGTGGGCAGGCCGCGGCCCGGCCCCACTCCCGCGATCCCGCCGGCTGCGAACGCGAACAGCGATTGCACGAGCTGGTAGCCCTTGTCCGCCGCGTCGGCGAAGGGGCTGAGCCAGATGTCCACGCGCACGCGCACGTGGGCGAACATGAAGAACGCCGCCGTCGCGCCGATCGCGAACAGCACCGTCCCCACGACCGCGTAGGACCAGCGACCTGTCGCCACCGTGATCATGATCAGGAACACGCCGAAGAACAGCATCGAGCTGCCGAGGTCCTTCTCAGCGACGAGCACGATCAGCGACACGAGCCACATCAGCACGAGAGGTCCGAGGTGGCGCGCCGCCGGCAGGTGCAGCCCGAACACCTTCCGCGTGGAGACGGAGAGCACCTCGCGGAACTCCGAGAGGTACGCCGCGAGGAACAGCACGAGGCAGATCTTCGCGATCTCGGCCGGCTGGAAGCTCATTCCGGCGAAGCGCAGCCACAGCTGGGCCCCGTTGACCTCTGTACCGATCACCGCCGGCAGCAGGAGCAGGACGAGGCCGGCGAGCATGATCGTGTACTTGTAGCGCGCGACGCGCTCGAGGTTCGGCACCAGCGCGATGGCCAGCGCGAGGACTCCGACGCCGCCGAGCACCCAGGTGGTCTGCGGGATCGCCAGCGACGCGTCCAGCCGGCCGACCATCGCGACCCCGATGCCGCACAGGACCAGCGTCACAGGGAGCAGGACCGGGTCGGCGCCGGGAGCGAAGCGGCGCACCGCGAAATGGGCGCCGATGAACGCCGCGACGATCGCGGCCGGAGTTGCGAGGTCGCCCAACACGAGCGTGCCGTGCTGCGCGCCGGCGGTGAGCGCGAATATCAGGAAGACCACTGGTGCGGCGGCGGCCAGAAGGAGAAGCTCGATGTCCCGACGGGAGCTCATGATCGCCCTCGCTTCACACTAGGGAGCCGGCGGGGGCGTCGACGTCGCGCTCGGCGACACCGTCGGGGAGGTGGCGAGCGATTCTGCGCGCAGCGCGTCCGCGCGGACCGTCGCGTCGTACAGGTCCGCGAAGGGGATGCCGGCGCGGAGCCGTTCCTGCTGGGGGAGGGCGAGCCGGGAGACAGGGATGTCGGTCCTGTTCACGAGCCAGTTCAGCCCGATCCCCGCGAACGAGCCAGGGACGCCGCGGTAAACGGCCACGACGCCACCCTCGTCGATGAGGAACGCCCGCGAGTACGCATACGAGTAGGTCCCCCACGCTGTGAGCACCACGAGAGCGAGTGCGGCGAAGGCCCACAGCAGGCGCGCGGCCTTGGCGCGCCCCGCGGCGGTGGTCCCGCGCTTCGGTGGTACCGTCGAAGCCGGTGCGTCGTCGATCTCGACGATCACGACCGTGATGTTGTCGTATCCCCCGGCCCGGTTCGCCGCTTCGACGAGCTTCGCGGCCGTGGCCTCGGGGTCGCTCGCCTGCGCAAGTATCTCGGCGATGTAGTCGTCCTGCAGCATGCCGGTCAGGCCGTCCGTCGCCAACAGCAAGCGGTCCCCGACCGAAGCGGTGACGTCGAACACGTCGACCGCCATCTCGGGGTCGGACCCCAGCGCCCGCGTGATGACGCTGCGCTGCGGGTGGAAACGCGCGTCCTCTTCGGTGATGGTGCCGCGTCGCACGAGGTCCGCGACCATCGAATGGTCCTCGGTGACGCGGGTCAGGGATCCCTCGTGTAGGAGATACGCGCGGGAGTCGCCCACATGGGCGACGAGCACGCGGGTGCCGTCGACCATCGCCGCTGTGAGCGTCGTCCCCATCCCGGTGCGGGTACGGCTCTTGGCGGCCGACGCGATGACCGCGCGGTTCGAGGCCCGTACCGCGCGCGCGAGCGCGTTCGCATCCGCCTGACGGGGTGCGTTCTCGAGCAGGGCCGCGAGCGCGTCGCGGCTGGCGACTTCGCCCGCCCGATGGCCCCCCATACCGTCGGCGACGGCATACAGCGGCGGCTCGATGAGCATGGCGTCTTCGTTCTGCGTCCTCGTGAGCCCGGGATCCGACAGGCCTGCGGAGGTTGGATGGCTGGGAGTCACGAGCGCGCCACCCTGAGCTTGACCGTTCCGACCTCGATCTCGTCGCCGGCCGCCAAGGTCGACAGGCCTTTGACCCGCCGCCCGTTGAGCAGTGTGCCGTTGGTGGACTCCAGGTCCTCGAGGACCGGACCGCCCGGGGCCGGGATGATGCGGGCGTGCGCGGTGGAGACGAAGTCGTCGGCGATGACGAGCTCGAGCTCGGGGGATCGGCCGATCCGCACGGTGTGGTCGAGTGCCACGCGCACCCCGGACAGCTCGGCCGGACCGGTCACGACCACGAGCGAGAGCGGGACCTCGGGCGCTCCAGGCGCGCCGCGACGAACGATGCCCAGTCCCGAGCGTACTGCGGCGAACAGGAACAGGTACAGCAGCGCGAGCAGCAGGACGCGTCCTGCGAGGAGCGCGACGTCGATCACGCGCTCACCTCCCCGGCTCGTGATACGTCAGCCGGGTCACACCGATCTCGATGAGGTCCCCATCGGCGAGCACGGCGCGCGTCACCGGCGATCCGTTGAGCAGCGTGCCGTTGGTGGAATCGAGGTCCTCGATCGCCCAGCCGTCGCCCTGACGCACGAACGCGGCGTGCTCGCGGGATGCGTTCGAATCGGTGAGCTGGATGCCCGAGGTCGCCAGGCGGCCCACGGTGACGCGGTCCCCTGTGAGCACGACGTCCAGGTCGAGGTCGCCCACGGTGACGGTGGCCAGCCCGCTGCCGGGCCCGCTCGCCCGAAGGTCCGGGAACTGCTCGTCCGGCGCCTGGGCGAACTCAGGCTCCGGTGCGTATGTCGGCACGGGATCCGGCGCGGCCAGTTCGGCGCTCACCCGGAAACGGCCCAATCGAAGGTCATCGTGGACGACGAACGAGACGTGCGGGGTCGAGACGAGGCGGTAGTGGTGTTCGCGGGCGTGGTCCACAAGGAAGGTCGAGAGCTCGCCCGAGAGCGTGTCGAGGAACGCGCCGAACTTGTCGGCGTCCTCTGGCGACAGCGCGACCGTGTAGCCGAGCGGCGCGTAGACCTTGCTGACGCCGACCGATCGGCCGTCGTCCATCGCTTTGCCGAGCGCACGGGCGATCTCGACCGGCTGCACCGGGGAGCGGAACACGCCGGCAAAGACGGCTTCGAGAGCGCCGCCGATGCGGTCTTCGAAATCGGAGAGGATGCTCACTGGTTCTGGACCCGCGCTTCCCGGTCGCCGGCGTCGCCCGATGAGACGGGCGGGCCGAGCGCAACGACCACGACCACGAGTATAGAGGCGAGCAGGAGTTGCAGCACCGTCGCCGGGTCCATCCGTGAACCGCCCGTCACCCACGGCCCGAGCGAGCCCGCCATGATCAGGAGGCCCGCCGCCATCCCTGCCGCCGCACCGAGCCGAGTCCCGCGGCGCGCTCCCACCGAGGAGAGGGCGGCGGCCGCGGCCCACGACAGCACGACGGCTGCCGCGCGTATCAGGAGTCCGGCGGAGAGCGGGCCGGCGGAGCCGGGCGCCCCCAGCGGCGCCACGAGGGCCGGCCATTGGACCTCGGGGAGCACGGTGGCCCGGCCTGCTATCGAGCTCGCGACCAGCACGACGCCGGACATCGCTCCAGCCGTCGTCGTCGCCCACACGCCTTCGATGAAGAACCCGGACAGCAGGGGGAGCGCCGGCGACATGCGCAGCACACCCGCGAGCGGCGCGAACACGGGTATGGCTCCCGCGGCAGGCCGGATACGCCCGACGGTGATCCACCACGCACCGGCGACGACGCCCACCGCAAGGCCCAGCGGCACGCTCGTCGCGAACGCGCCCGCTGACAGCAGGACGCAGCCCACCCCGAGTCCGAGCGAGGGTGCGACCGCACCCGCGACCGCCACCATCGCACAAGCGACCGCTGCTATCGGCCACGCGAAGCCGAAGGCCGCCATGCCCGACCAGCCGAGCCAACCGGCGGCGACGGCACAGGCTGCTCGCTCGCCGGTCGCGGCGCCGGAGGCGAGGCGGTCCCACAGCCCGAGGCGTGCGAACGCCTCCTCCTCGATCTCCTCGTCTTCAGCGGACAGCTCGCTCGCGATCGCCGCCAGCGACTCCCTGCCCGTGACCGGATCGCCGAGGCAGGCGAGCAGGTCACGGGCGACCGCGCGGACGGTGTCGGGACGATCGTCGGGTTCGGCAGCGAGCGCTTCCGCGAGGACGTCGTCGACCTCGGCGGAGAGGTTGCGCACGTACGTGCTCGCCTCGGGCGCCGCGAATCTCTCTATCTTGAAGAGCGCGCCGTCGGCCGTGTCCGCGGCGAATGGAACGGCACCGGTCAGCGTCTGCATCGCGAGGGCCGCGAACGCCCAGACGTCGGTGCGTGTGTCGACCTCTTCGCCACGGAGCTGCTCAGGCGGCATGTAGCCAAGAGTGCCGCCTGCGCTGATCGCCTGACCGGCGGCGTTCGTGAGGGCGGCGACCCCGAAGTCGGCGACCTTGACCAGCCCGGCCCGCGTGACGAGCACGTTCTCCGGCTTCAGGTCGAGGTGCAGCACGCCGTTCTCGTGAGCGTAGGCGACCGCGTCGGCCACTTGGGAGATGACCGCGGCGGCCTCGTCGGCAGACAGCGGCGAGTAGTGGTCGAGCAACTCGGCCAGCGATGCGCCGTCGACGTGTTCCATGATGAGGAACGCCTCGTCGTCGTCGGTGTCCCACTCGTAGACGGTGACGATGTTGGGGTGGTTGAGCAGCGCCGCGGTGCGTGCCTCTGCAAGCCCGGTGGTGTGCGAGAGGATCTGGATGCCGCGGCGGCTGACCGGGATGCGCTTGATGGCGACCCTGCGGGCCATCTTGGTGTCGAACGCGAGGTCGACGGCGCCGTGGCCACCTTCGCCGAGTTCGGCGAGCAGCCGGTACCGCCCCAGGATGAGCTCCTCGTCCACGCGCCTCCCGCCACGCCGGCACCTCGTCCCCGCGCGACCATTCTAGCGTTGCTGGCTCGCGGCGCGCCTCTCGGGCACCGCTAGCGCGCCGTAGCCGGACCGGGGCGCCGCAAGAACCGGATAGCGCCTCGGAGCGGATGCGGCGTAGCATCGCGGGTGTCGGCAGGCCGGCGNGAGGTGGGACGTGACCGGAGGGCAGCGCGCGGTGCNGGAAGCCGCCGCGTTCATCGAGGCGCATGCGGACGAGCGGATCACGCTCGCCGCGCTCGCGGANCGGGTCGGTCTCAGCGCCTCCCACCTGCAGCGAGAGTTCTCGCGCGCCTACGGACGCTCACCGAAGCGGTACCAGACGGCGCTTAGGGCCGAGGCCCTGAAGCGCGGACTGCGCGAGGGCGCGACGGTGAGCGAGGCCGGATACGGGGCCGGCTTCGGCTCCGCACGCGGCGTGTACGAGGGCGCCTCCCGCGAGATAGGGATGTCGCCGTCGCAGTACCGAGGCGGCGGTTCCGGTCTGGAGATCCGCTACACGGTAGTGCCCTCCGCGCTGGGCGGTGTGCTGGTGGGCAGGACGGAGCGCGGAGTCTGTGCCGTTCTGCTCGACGAGCCGGAGCGGCTTCTCGCCGACCTGGCCGCCGAGTTCCCGGGCGCGGTCCTTGCGCGCGACGACGAGGGGCTCCGCGAGTGGGCGTCGGTCGTCGTCGATGCAGTAGCAGGGCACACATCGAACGCGCCGGTCCCCCTGGACCTTAGGGGCACCGACTTCCAACGTCGCGTGTGGGCCGAACTGCAGCGTGTCCCGCTCGGTGAGACCGCTTCATACGCCGAGATCGCTGCCCGCATCGGTCGGCCAACGGCCACGCGCGCGGTGGCGCGCGCCTGCGCCACCAACCACGCGGCGGTCGTCGTTCCATGCCACCGGGTGGTGCGCGCCGACGGCGGTCTCGGCGGCTACAAGTGGGGCGTCGAACGGAAGCAGGCGTTGCTCGACAGCGAGAGGGACGAAGGCCGAAGGTGAGGTTGCGGATGATGACTCGGAGATCCGTCTGCGCGTGCGTGATGGTGGCTGTCCTTGCCCTCGCCGTGGGGGCGGTCGCGTGCACACCGTCGGCGCCGACGGACTCGGGGGTCCGCGGCACCGTGCGTATCGGTCCCACAGCCCCGGTGCAGCGCTCAGGGGAGAGCACGGACCAGCCCTACGCCGCAGACCTCGTGATCACCGACTCGGTCGGAACTGTCGTCGCCAACGTTCGCAGCGCCGCGAACGGCACATTCAGCGTGAAGCTCACCCCCGGCGACTGCACCATCCAGGGCGCCGCGGGCTCGACCCCGCTGGCCCTTCCGCCGACGCAGGCGTTCACGGTGCGCGCGAACGAGTTCATGACCGTCACGGTCTCCTACGACTCCGGGATCCGGTAGGCCCCCCGCGAGTTCCGTGCGCCGACCCTTCGCGACTCCCCGCTCACCTTGCCCCTCCGAATCCCCCCTGCTAGACTCCGTTCTTGCTACACACGCGGGTGTGGCGGAATGGCAGACGCGCATGGTTCAGGTCCATGTGGGGGAAACCCCGTGAAGGTTCAACTCCTTTCACCCGCACCATAGACACGACAGAGCGGCCCCGGGATCCGGGGCCGCTTCGCGTTCGGTCTCCGCGAGGCGCGCGCTCGGGCGCGCACGAGCTCTGTGGATTTCGCGCGGGTTCTCCGCTACTGTCGCCGGACAGGTTCCGCTGCCGCTCGGCGAGAGGTGTCGCATGCCCAACGTGCTCGCGTTCGTGACGTACGTCGCCGCCACGACGTTCACGCCCGGACCGAACAACATCATGGCGATGGCCAACGCGAGCCGCTACGGGCTCAAGCGCAGCATGCATTTCACGACCGGCGTGTGCGCCGGCTTCTTCCTGATCGTCGGACTCTCCATCGCGTTCACGATGGCCCTGTACGGCGCCATCCCGGCGATCAAGCCGGTCATGACCGTGATAGGGGCCACCTACATCCTCTGGCTCGCGTGGAAGACCGCGACAAGCTCGCCGCACGATGAGGGCGCCGCGGGTCAGAGCACGTTCGCCTCGGGGGTCGTTCTGCAGTTCCTGAACCCGAAGGCGATCCTTTACGTGATCACGGTGTCCTCGACGTTCATCGTGCCGTACTACAAAGCCGTGCCCGTCCTCATCGGTTTCGCCGCCGCGCTCGCGCTCGTGAGTCTGGTGTCGACGAGCACGTGGGCGTTGTTCGGCTCGCTGTTCGAGGGCGTCAGCGCCGGGAAGCGTCGGATCGTGGGCTACGTGATGGCAGCGCTGCTCGTGTACTGCGCCGTGTCGCTGTTCGTGTGACCGGCTCTGCCTCGCGCCACGGTGCGCTAGAGTCTGCTGGCTGCCCGAGTCGTTTGGAGACGGTGTGACCCCATCCGAAGCCCGTCACAGTCGCGCCCTGCCGATCGCCCTGCTGGGCGGAGCGGTCCTGTTCTGGGGCACGAGCTTCGCTGCGACCAAGACCGCTTTGGACTCCTTCTCGCCGATGACGGTCATCTGGTTGCGCATGGTCGTGGCCACGGTGGTCATCGCGCCGTTCCTGTCCCGGATACCGCGTCCGGCGTACAGGCGGGGCGAATGGAAGTTGCTCGCCGCCGCCGCCGTCTTCATCCCATGCCTCTACTACCTGTTCGAGGGGTACGCGGTCCGCTTCACGACCTCGAGTCAGGCCGGCGTGGTCTCGGCCATCGTCCCGCTGCTCGTCGCGGCCGGCGCATGGGTCTTCCTGAAGGAGCGGCTTGGTGCGCGTTCCGTGATCGCCATCGCGGTGTCTCTCGCGGGGGTGGCTGTTCTCTCGCTCGCCGGCGTCGACCAGGCATCGGCGAGCAACCCGGTCCTCGGCAACTTCCTCGAATTCCTCGCGATGATCGCCGCGGCGGGCTCGATGCTGTCCATCAAGCGGCTCTCCGAGCGCTACGACGCCTGGTTCCTCACGGCGATGCAGGCGATCGTGGGAGCTGTGTTCTTCCTCCCGTTCGCGCTCGTCGACGGCATGCAGAGGATCGCGTCGGCCCCGGTGCTCGCGTGGGCGTGCGTCGTCTATCTCGGCGTGTTCGCCAGTCTCGGGGCTTTCGGGATGTACAACACCGCGCTGAAGCTCATGCCGGCGTCACGGGCCGCGATCGCGATCAACGCCGTGCCTGCCGTGGCTTTGGTCACGGGCTGGCTGACGCGGGGCGAGGTCCTGTCGCTGGCGCAGTGCCTGGCAGGCGCGGCCATCGTCGGCGCCGTGGTCTTCAGCGAGATGGGTACCGACGACTCCCAAGTGCGGCTGCAGACCGAGAAGCCGTAGGCGCTCGTGCGCGGGTGCCTGGCTTGCGGGTGCCCCCGGACAGGTCAGTCTCCCGGGACCACCTTGCCGGTCAGCGCGTCGATCCGCGCCGTGACGTACTCGGCCGTCGACTCGTAGAAAAGGACGTAGCTCCAGTGCGGGCCGCTGCCGGCCTTCCGGTCGTAGTTCAGACAGGCGAGCGGGTCCTTCGTCTTCGCGAGGTCGTAGGTGGCGCCGAGCGCCTCCTTGCCCACCGTCACCGCCTGATCGCTGTCGATCACGGTGTAGGGGATCGGCTTCGTCGAGGAGCCGACCAAGCCTGTCGCGTCGCCGCCCGTGACCTCCTGCTTCTTGGTGACCTTGCCCCACGGGTCCACGTCCACGAGGAGAACGGCGTCCGGGGGCACCTTGTCGGCGAAGGTCAGGCGCCAGGAGCTCGGCAAAGGCGATGGGGCACCGCACAGCCAAGGCGTCGGACCTCTCGTACTACTCGAAGTTCTCCACCAACTACAAGTTCCCGACCACGGGCAAGTGGCGGATGCAGGCCTACCACTCCGACACCGACCACCTGACCACGCGGGGTGGCTACACGTACGTGACCGTCAAGTAGGCGCTCACGGCATTCGACAAAGGGGCCTCGCGGAGACGCGGGGTCCCTTGTGCTTTCGCGGGAGGATACTGGCGCAGGGATTGCACCTTCCCGATCGCAGACCATCACGAGTGGGGGGTGACAGAGTTCGTGGCTATCGACGGCAGGGACATCGCGAAGGCGCGGGCGGCCGCGGAAAGCGGGCGCCCCACCACGCCGCCGATGCGTGATCGCGACGCGTACCAGAGCCCCGCGGTCGGGCTGCTCTCACACGCGCTCATCTGGATCCCGCTCGCCTTGATCGTCGTGCTCGCCTACGTGTCGGGCACCTGGATCGGCGACTGGACGTCGGGCGTCATCAACGTCGTCGCGACGCTCCTCACGTTCGGGGGCATCTGGTTGTGGCGCCGCCTGCGCAAACGCAGGCACTAGCGATTCCGCACAGGTAAGGAACCCGCCTCACCTGCCGATAACCATCGTAGGGCGTGGATCGTGCGCCCCGGTTCCCGCGTCAGCGGAACCGCCGACGGTGGGGGAGGCGTCACGTGAATCCGCTCGTGCTCGACGGCCAGCTCCAGGTGCTGGGCAAGTGCCAGTACTGGCGCGAACGCATGGATGAAGACGATCGCTGGGACGCGGACATCAAGTTCCCGGCGAAGCGCGTGCGGTGTTCGTGCTTCATCGAGGGGACATTGTGGGACACCTTGGCCGGCGAACTGCCGACCGACTGCCCGGACGCGGCGTCATGCCGCTATCACGTCCGTTCTTGGTAGAGGACGCTGCACGGCATACGAAGGCCCCCGGCCGAGCGGCGCGGGGGCCTTCGTATGCCGTGGTGGGCGGAAGGGGCCCCTAGAAGTGGTCCCTGTGCATGATGTCGGTGATCGCGCGCAGCTTCCCGGTCTTCGCGTGCGTGTCGCGGTCGGCCTGTCCGCGCTTCGTGGGATCGAGGAACGCCTCGACCCGGTCGGCGAGCTCCGCGGGCTTGATCGGCTTCGTGATGTAGTCGGCCGAGCCGTCCTCCATCGCCTTGAGCTGCTTGTCGAAGTCTCCGACCGCGGACAGGTGGATGACCGGGATGGCCTTGGTGCGCTCATCCTTGCGGAGACGGGTGAGGACCTCGTGGCCGTCAAGGTCGGGCATGACAACGTCGAGCAGGATCAGGTCCGGCTTCTCGCCGCGGGCGGCGATCAGCCCCTCGTAGCCGTTCGCGGCGGAGATGACCGTGAACCCGCGCGCGGTGAGCGCGTCCGTGACCATCCTGATGACCATGGGTTCGTCGTCGACGACGAGGATCTTCTTCGGCACCGGTGTTCTCCTTCAAACGGCGCTAGTCATGCTCATTCCCTATTCGACGCGACGGGCGGCGTTCCTGCTGCCTTTCCGGGAACGACTCGCCCGTATACTTCGCGCATGACCGACGCATCCCCATCGAGCATGTCGACTCCCGGATCGGTTCCCGCCCTGGATGACTTCCGGGCGGCGGTGTGGGCCTACTACAGGGCGCACCAGCGCGAGATGCCTTGGCGCGACGTCGACGACCCCTACGCGGTGCTGGTGAGCGAGGTGATGCTGCAGCAGACGCAGGTCGCGCGCGTGATGGACCGGTACCACGAGTGGATGGCGGCGTTCCCCACTCTGCAGGCACTCGCGGACGCTCCGCTCTCAGCGGTGCTCGAGCTATGGCAGGGGCTCGGGTACAACCGGCGCGCGATCGCCCTCAAGCGNGCGGCTGAGGAGACGGTGGGGCGGTTCGGAGGCGCCCTGCCGAACGACGCCGCGGCGCTGCGNACGCTGCCCGGCGTCGGGCCGACCACCGCCGCTGCGGTGCTCAACTACGCGTTCGAGGAACCGGCCCCGTTCATCGAGACGAACGTGCGCGCCGTGTTCCTGCACCACTTCTTCCCTCAAGCCGAAGACGTGCCGGACTCTGCGCTGATGCCGCTGGTCGAGGCGACATGGGATCTCGAGGACCCGCGGGGGTGGGGCTACGCGCTCATGGACTACGGCGTGTTCCTGAAGAACTCGGGAGCGAACCCCTCGCGACGCAGCCGCCACCACGCGCGCCAGAGCCCGTTCGAGGGTTCGAGGCGCCAGAGGAGGGCGAGGCTGCTGCGTGCCGTGCTCGCCGCGCCGGGTGGGCGCGTTGAGGCGTATGCCGACGAGGCAGGGGCCGGGCCGTCGGACGCGGAGGTCCTGCTCGAGGAGCTCGCGACAGAAGGGTTCCTTGCCTGCGAAGACGGGCTCTGGACCGTCGCGGAGACCTAGCCGGCGGTTCCCGGGCCTTCCGGCTCATGGCCGAGCAGCAGTTCCTCAGCCTCCGTGGTCAGCGTGCGCGCGACTCGGTCGAGGGGCAGACCGTGGATCCGCGCGATAGCCACGACGTCGTCGTTCTCGGGCCGTACCCGCAGCGACGGTCCGGCGCCCTGCACCTTCACGCGTACGCGCCCCAGCGAGGTCTCAATGGTCTCCAGACGGCGCGGAGCGACCTGCCTCCACGTCATGGTGCGGCGCACGCCGAGAGTCCCGGTGTGCATCATCAGCAGCTCGGTCAGCCGCGCGGCGTCCTCGACCTTGGCGAGGACGGTGACCTCGGTCCCGAGGCGTCCCTTCTTCATCGCGACCGGCTCGGCCCAAGCATCGAGCGCGCCTTCCTGAAGCGCGATGTCGAGCGTGGCCGCCAGAAGCTCCGGGGTGGCGTTGTCGATCACGCTCTCGAGCAGCGCCACCTCGGTAAGCCCGCCACCGCCGAGTTCGAGCTCGCCGAGCGACAGCCGCGCCAGGTTGGGGATCGCATGGTCGCGCGAGCCCGCGCCCCAGCCTTCCGCGGTGACGCGCATCGGCGGCATCGGCGCGAAGCGGCTCGCGAGCTCGGCCACCAGCACCGCACCGGTGGGGGTCGTCAGCTCGCCGGGGAGCTCTCCCGCGAACACCGGGAGGCCCATCAGGACCTTGGCGGTGGCCGGTGCCGGCACCGGTAGCTCGCCGTGCGACGTCATCACGGTGCCGCTGCCGAGCCGCACCGGCGAACACCACAGCTCGCCGATGCCGAGCTCCTGCACTCCGATCGCCGCACCCACGATGTCGACGATCGAGTCGACAGCGCCGACCTCGTGGAAATGGACCTCGTCGACCTCCACGCCGTGGACCGTGGCTTCCGCGCGCGCGAGCCGTTCGAACGTCGCGAGTGCGCGCCTCTTCACCCGGGCTTCGAGCGAGCCGTGCTCGATGATCGCGCGGATCTTGCGCCAGTCGCGCGACGGCTGGCCCGCCTCGACCACGACGTCCACCTTCGTGCCGGGCATGCCGGCGCGGCGGACCTGCGAGACCTCGATGGAATACCCGGGAAGATCGATGCCGGCAAGGCGGTCTCGCAGGACGTCCGGGTCGAGCCCGGCGCCGATGAGAGCGCCGAGGAACATGTTCCCGGACACGCCGGCGCCGCAGTCGAGGTAGGCGAACACGGGAGGCACTACTCCGCTTCGGGAGCCGGGTGCGCCGCCGCGCACGCGGCCGCTCGGTTGATGCGCGAAGCGAGGGCCGCCGCGCCGTAGCCGTTGTCGATGTTGACCACTCCGATGCCGGGAGCACACGAGTTGAGCATAGTGAGCAGGGGCGCCACGCCTCCGAAGTGCGCGCCGTAGCCGACGCTGGTAGGCACCGCGACGACCGGCACCTTCACCAGGCCGGCGATCAGCGAGGGGAGCGCACCTTCCATCCCCGCCACCGCGATTATCACGTTCGCGTCGTTCAGCTCGCCGCGTACCGCCAGCAGGCGGTGGATTCCCGCCACTCCCACGTCGAACAGGCGTGTGACGCGGTCGCCCATGACCTCGGCACAGACCGCCGCCTCCTCGGCCACTCCCTGGTCGGCCGTGCCAGCGCTCGCGATCACGATGTGCCCGATAGACGGACGCTGCTCCCGCCGGTCGACGAGCAGGACCTGCGGCTCCTCGAAGTAGCGCGCGTCCATCGCGATCTGGGCGACGGCCTGGTAGTGCGCGGCGGTCGCCCGGGTGCCGAGGACCACGCCGCCATGATCCAGGATGTCGCGGGCGATGGCCTTGACCTGCTGCGGGGTCTTGCCGAGGCAGAAGATCGCCTCGGGATAGCCGGTGCGCAGCTCGCGATGGTGGTCGACCCGCGCCACCAGGTGCCCGTCGGAGCTGACCTCGGAGAACGGAAGGTCGGACAGGCGGTCCGTCGCCTCGTCCACGCCGACCTCGCCGGCGGCGACGGAACGAAGAAGATCGGCCAGCGCGCGTGGATCCATCTGGGGGCCTCTTCTCCACTCGGCGGGCACGCGCCTCGCGCGCGCTCCCGCTCCCGCACCGTGCGTACGCACGACCTCGGGAGCCTTCGTCGTATACTCCGACCCAAGTGTAGCGGGGGAAGGGCACCCATGCAGATAGAGCTCATCGTTGCCGTCATCGCTCTGGTGGTCGCACTGCTCGCCCTGGTATGGGCGTGGGCGCTCGCGCAGCGGCTGCGTGCGCTCAGCAGCACGCGCCACGAGCTCGGCCGCATGGCGGTCGCGGGTGACTTCGGAGGGGTTGCCGAGGCGGTGCAGGCCAGCCTCGACGAACTCACCGCGCAGGATGCGCGCCTCGGGGCGGCGGACGCTGTTCTCGCCGAGCGGATCGCGCACGCGGTCCGGCACCTGGGTCTCATCCGTTTCGACGCGCTTCCCGGCGACGTGGGCGAGAACTCGTTCGCGCTTGCGATGCTCGACGATCACGCGACCGGGTTCGTACTGACCTCGATGTACGGCCGCGGCGCGTACCGGCTCTACGCGAAGCCCATCACAGCGGGCGTCGCCGAACTCGTGCTCACGAGTGAAGAGATCGAGGCCTGCGCCCGTGCTCTCAGGGGCACCTCTCTGGTCGTCTCTGCCGACGGAAGGCCGCGTCGTGGCGCCATCGGATAGGCCGGACGGGTCCATGCCGACACAGAGGGTGCAGGTGGCCCCCGCGCTTGACCGCTCCAGCGCGGATCTGACGGCCGAGCGGGAGCGCCGCGTGATCGACCGCCGGGCTTCCGACGCCCCGCTCGGGGAGCACACGACCTCGAGATGGCCTCAGGTGGGTCTCCCGGACTACGTGGCTGCTGCGTCGCGCGTGCTGGTCGCGACGGTGCTGGTCGCGCTCTACGTGTTCGGCGGGCTCACCGGCGGCCGGCCCACGAGTGTGCTGCTGACGGTCGGACTGGCGGTATTCGTCATAGCGGCTGCCTTCGGCGCCGTCGCACTGCTCGTGCTGCGTCTGCCGCCGCGGCGAGTGCTGCGGATCCTGTTCGTCCCCGACATCCTGTGTTCCGTCCTGCTCATCGCCGCCACGGGGATGTACCAAGACCCGCTGTATCCGTGGATGATCGGGCTCGCGATGATCTATGGCGCCGGACTGGCGCTTCGCGAGTCCGCGCTGTTCACCATTCTCGTGGCGCTTGCCTACGCCGGCGGCCACGTGCTCAGCGTGGGTGGGCCGAACAGGGTCGACAGCTACGTGCTTCTCGCATTCAAGGCACTCGCGATAGTGGTGACCGCGTTCATGGTCGGCGACGTCTCGCGCCAGCAGGCACAGCGTGAGATGCGCTTGCGCCAGAGCCAAAGGCACTACCACGAACTCAACGACAGGCTGTCCCGGCGCCTCTCGGAGCTGCGCGCGATCTCGGAGATCACTGAGATCATCCACTCCACTCTGGACTTCGAGCAGGTGGGAGGCCTGGTCCTCGAGATCGTGTCGAAGGTCATCGACCTGCCCGCGAGCGCGCTCTTCGTGATCGACAAGCGGCGGGACGAGACCCTCTACAACGCTTCTTTCGGGATAACACCTGAGGTGCGCAGACGGACCGCCGACTCCTATGCGCCGCGCGCCCAGTCCGAGGGCGAGGACACGTTCGCGTGCACGACGGTGCTCGAACGCGGCAACCTCATGGTCGTCTTCTGCGCTTCCGGGGAGCGTCTCGAGCATCTCGTGGCGGAGGATCGCCTGCTGCTGACGGCGGTCGCGAACGACCTGACGATCGCGGTGGAGAACTCCGAGCTGTACAAGCTGACGAAGCGCATGGCGATCACCGACGAGCTGACCGGGCTCAACAACTATAGGTTCATGCTTCAGCGGCTCGACGACGAGATCGAGCGCGC
>JGI24140J50213_10000424_pt1 | contig 19838 bp, 5 predicted proteins | sample BarGraIncu00222A_FD_50213 | JGI IMG/M metagenome (IMG submission 50213)
AACGAAGTAAAAAATGTTGTACTTATCGGAGGAGCGAAAACCGGCAAGACAACTCTCGCAGAGAGCATGCTCTTTGAAGGAGGGTTGATCTCACGCCGGGGATCGATTGAAGACAAGAACACAGTTTCAGACTACCGGCCTATTGAGTTGGAGCGCCAAAATTCGGTTTCTTCTACAGTTCTTTATGCTGAATTCAATGGTAAAAAAATTAATATTATCGATGCCCCCGGGTTCGATGATTTTGTAGGTGAGGTAGTTGCCGCATTATCTGTAGCCGACACAGCCATTATGGTTGTCAACGCACAGAATGGTGTGGATGTTGGTACCGAAATTCACTGGAAAAACACGAAGAAACAGAATACCCCTGTTATCTTTGCAGTTAACCATCTGGATCATGAAAATTCAAACTTTGACGAGACACTGCGTCAGTTTAAAACTCAGTTTGGAAACAGTGTTGTAGTATGTCAGTATCCTGTAAATGCAGGAATTGGTTTTAATGCCATTATTGATGTGCTTCAGATGAAGATGTTTAAGTTTGCTGAGGGCAAAGTCGAAATCCTCGATATCCCTGCAGCAGAAAAAGAAAAAGCAGAAGCATTTCAACTCCTGTTGATGGAATCTGCCGCTGAAAATGATGAAGAATTAATGGAAATTTTCTTCGATAAGAACATGCTTACCGAGGATGAAATGGTTAAAGGATTCCTGATTGGATTAACCAATCGCGGATTATTTCCTGTTTTTTGTGTAGATGCAAAACATAATTATGGCGTTAACCGCCTCATGCAATTTATTTTAAATGCTGTTCCTTCACCACAGCTTATGCCAGGTCGTAAGACAGAAGATGGAAAAGTATTAAATTGCAATCCTAAAGATCCACTCTCGCTGTTTATATTCAAGACAGCTATCGAAGAACATCTTGGTGAAGTGAGTTTCTTCAAGGTTTATGCCGGTGAGGTTTCAGAAGGTATGGACGTTGTCAATAGTTATAACGGACAAAAAGAAAGAATTTCACAATTATTTGTTGTTTCCGGTAAGAAGAGAGAAAAAGTTGAGAAAGTTATGGCCGGAGATATAGGCGCTACCATAAAATTAAAAGGTGCTCATACCTGTGATACACTTAACTCAATCAAAAATCCTGAAGATAAGATCGAAGCGATCAAATTCCCTGCTCCGAAGATTACGATGGCAATGAAAGCCAAGAGCCAAACGGATGATGAAAAATTAGGCGTTCTGCTCCATGAAATGCACAAAGTAGACCGTACATTTAAGGCAGAATATTCTAAAGAATTGAAACAGACTATTGCCAGTGGCCAGGGTGAATTACACCTGAATACTGTAAAATGGTATCTCGAACATCTGAACAAGATTCCAATTGAATATTACACTCCGAAAATTCCATATCGCGAAACCATTACCAAACAGGCAAAAGCCAATTACCGTCATAAAAAACAGTCGGGTGGATCAGGACAGTTTGGTGAAGTATATATGCTTATTCAGCCCTATTCAGAAAACATGAAACATCCAACCGAATTTCCGGTTCGTGGTGTTGAAGAGCACATCCTTCCCTGGGGTGGCAAACTTGTCTTCCATAACTGTGTCGTTGGAGGCGCTATCGATGCACGATTCTTACCGGCTATCGTGAAGGGTATCATGGAAAAGATAGAAGAAGGTCCTTTGACCGGTTCTTATGCCCGTGATATCGCGGTTTATGTTTATGATGGTAAGATGCACCCGGTTGATTCAAACGAAATCTCGTTCAGACTCGCAGGTCGTCATGCATTCAGAGAAGCATTTAAAAATGCAGGTCCAAAGATTCTTGAGCCGGTTTATGATGTTGCAGTTACTGTTCCTGAAGACAAAATGGGTGATATCATGACAGACCTCCAGGGACGTCGTGCAGTTATCATGGGAATGGACAGCGAAGGTACCTATCAAACCATCAGGGCCAAAGTTCCTTTGGCTGAAATGAATCGTTATTCTACAGCTTTGAGTTCACTGACCAGTGGTCGTGCCAGTTATACTTTAGCATTTGCTGAGTATACAATGGTTCCACCCGATGTTCAGACAGCTCTGCTCAAGGCATACGAAGAACAGGAGAAAGAAGAGGATTAATTCTTTTAATTTCATACATTAAAGCCCCGGTTATTCGATCGGGGCTTTTTTATTGGCTTTAATTTTCAGGCATTTTAAATTCAAAAATATATTGATCTTAAAACTTCAATAAGATGAAGTGATCAGGAGTATAATCAGAATCATTGAAAAACAGTTGACCGAAAGTTGAAGGATACTTAATGGATGCTCTTAGAGTATCCATTAAGTATCCTTCAAGTATCCATTAAGTATCCATTAAGTATCCTTAAACCCTAGTTTTCATCAGTAATTTCAGGTAATTATATTTTTAAATTAAAGGTTCAGTTTATATGCAATTACCTTGTTGTTGTTAAAAGTTGGAACCAGCAGTAAATTCTGTGAAGGGATAAATCCGAGATCGGCAGCATTCACATTTATTGTACTTGTGTTCAACAGGACTTCAATAGGTTTGCCGGGTTCGATGAGCTGGACCTTTCCTTTCCAATCGGAAGTGATAATCTTATTTTCTCCAACAACAATTATGCCATCAAGATAACCTGTTTTTTCAGCAATTGTTCTGATTGCTTTTGATTTCTTATCGAGTGCAATCAGATTTCCTTTAGAGCCTAAAATGATCTCCTTGCCATAATCACACACTCCATTCATACTTGCTAACTGATCTGATTCTGCAAAGACTTCGAGCGAATCTCTTCCGACAGTCAGTAAGACGTGTTTCACCATTTCGGTGACATAGACGTTGCCTTTTTTATCTGTGTCTATATCATTAAAGCTTCTGGCAACTGAGCTTTTGTATTTCTTCAGGATTTTTGCTGTCTTCAGATCTATTTCTACAACTTCATCGATATCCGTTACATAGAGTTTGCCATTGGCAATACCAATTCCTTTTGGTGCATTCAGTCCTTTTACCCATTCTTTTTCAATGAATGCTCCCTTGTCGTTGAGTTTGGAAATATAACCGATGCCGTCTTTGGCATCCGGATTGCCCACTACATTTGAAACATAAATAATCTTATCTGTCGGGTTGTAGCACGAAGATTCAGGAACATTTAATCCTTCAGGGGTTTCCCATACTTTTTGGAGCTTGGGGCTGATGAATGCTTCCTGGGCCCAAAGTTGAATTGAAAGAGAAATGCAACCGATAAATAACAGATATTTCAAGTTTCTCATATTGTTTTTTCTCAAAATGTAAATGACAGGTTTTAAATGGTTACAGACAGCTTAAAGTTGTGAAAAGTTATTTGAAACCAACTTATTAAATGCTAAATTATTGTTATTTTGTCATTTATCAAAGAGGAAGGCGATTAGAATTTTTTCGATTCAGTTTTGATAATTATTTTAAATTGTGATCAGAATGTGAAATTTACTGTAGTGAAATAAGTATTGTTGATTTTATTGCTTATGCGCTATTCTTAGTCGTGTTCAAACAGATTGGAAATTGCAGCAAGTGCTTTTTTATTATTGGAATAGGTAAGTTTGAAAAAGGAAATCTCCATGATACGATCAAGTAGAATTGTTGCATTACCATGTATCGGCGTTACCCATACCTGATCTAGCAATGCCTTGAGAGCTACTACAGGATCAAGTTTTTCCAGCTTAAAATCAACAGCACTGTTATATTCAATAAAGATCAATTCTTTAACAGGGAAAACTGAATGGATGATCTCAGCATGATTTGTAGGAGGAATAAAACGCACCGACTTTTCAGCCGATAAAAATGTAAGCGGTTTGTCTTCAAGGATAGGGAACAGAGGTTTAAGCAGATCCATCGATCCCGGTTTTACCGATACCGAGATTGGAAATGGATATGCACTAAACGTGTGTCGATCGATAGGTACGAAATCATCAGAAATTAACTGAAAACCATTGGCCTGGAGCAGAGCCGCAAAAGTTGTTTTGCCTTTTCCTGGTTCTGCCGAAAACAGGATCGTTTTTTTGCCATTGGTAATTGCTGAAGCATGAACGGTCATCAACCAATGATCGTCTGTTTTACCGTGCATCGCATTGACCAGAAACATGAAGATCAGGCCTTTCACATATTGGGTCTCATCTTTCGCCCATAAACCTTTGATCTCGCCGTTATATCTGAATGCTATGCGCTCCTGATAAAGGAATAGCTCAAAAAGGGGCGTATTGCTTTGTGATTCAGTTGTCTCAAAATGAGCAATTAATGGATGGATGTAGCTCTCAAAAAGAGCAGACTCGTATGAAAATGCTATAACCTGATTGCCTAATTTGTAATATTGTATAGAAAACGGGGTATAATGATGTTTATTCAGGACCATCGAAAACTGATCAATGTTGTTAGGCGGAAAGATTGGCTGATTCATTTTGTCAATTTCAGTCCGGATCTCTTTGACAAACTGAAGACTTTCTTCTATTGAAATGCTATATCTTCCAGAGAATAGTTCTGCAATAGTCGTTGATTTATAACGCTTTATTGTTTTACTAAAAACAAACCATGCCGGTTCTTTAAGTTGAAGATATAAGTTGCTATTTTGAAACCAGACCAGATGTGATTGGCCAATTTTCTTTTTTATAAATGGAATCGCTGGCATTTTTTATTTTTTTGAACTGTTTGCTAATTTAAAAGAAGCACTTTGGTGTTATTCGATCGATAAATATAATTCTATTTTTCTGTTTAATTAACACCATTTTAATGCAAATAGTTGCAATGACTCTCTTTTCTTTTAAAAAATAAACTTGTTTGGATTGGACTTAAGGTCATTTTGAATCAGGAATTACATTAATTAAAGAAATGATAAATTCAATAAAATGACCTAAAACTTGCTGAAATTAATCATTGATTCTTTCCTTTAATTAAGCGCTCATATACCTATTCTATTCAGATTATTTAATGTTCAGCAAAGAAAAACAATGTGAAAATTTGGTAAGTGTTTATAATGTAAGCAAAAATAAAAATGGAATAGGAGTAGTTATTAAATAGAATAACGAATAAATTGTTGTATAATAATATTAATATGTAATATAATAAAAATAAAAAAGAGTATTAATATTAATATGAACATAGATTAAATTATATATCATTTAAAAATTCATGTAATAATCAGTAAACCAAATATATTAATTGTGTAATGAGGGAAAACCCTCATGGGTTTGAGGGTTATTCCTCAAAAGTTAAAACGAATAATTAAAACATTAAACGTATTTATTTGTGCAAATATTTTTAAACAATTTAAAGATTCATCATGTTTTTATAAGTAGACCATTATAAAAAAGCATAAATAGTCGTACAAAAAGTTTGATGTAATTTTTTAAAAATCACTAAAAATAGTTCTTCAAAACAGTTAATAAAACTAAAGCGAAACCCAATGGAAAATACATTTACACTCCAATTTGCAAGTTACAAAGACTTTAAAAGCCTTTCTAAATATCCTCAATATTTAACTGCAATAATAAATAAGGTAATAACACTATACTTAGAATTTAATTGACCTAAATATAACCAACAAAGTGCTCGTATTATGTAGATTTTACGGGTGATTTATGTTAAATACTTATTCCAAATGAAAAATATTTTAACACTATTCGTTTTAACGTTTCTCCTTGTTTTAAATGTACAAGGACAAGTATCTGGTGATTTCCGTTCCAAAACAGGTGGTACAGGAAACTGGAATGATTTTAATGCATGGGAAACCTATAACGGGGCTTCCATGGTGGCAGCAGTATCGGATCAATTGCTTGCAGTAAAAGGTACTACCGAAATTCAGGCACCCAATTACATGACTGTCAATAAACTGTTGGCCACTCCCGTGGCTTCAGGAAACCTCAATGTTAACGGCTCTACCACCTGCCTCTCGGCAGCGTCGGCCTTAAATAATTGCGGAGTAGTTGGCGAATATCTGCTTTTCAATGCAGGCTTAAGGCTTGAAACATACCTTTCAACCCGAATTTCCAAATACATTCATTTGAACTTCTGTCTTCTATATATTAAACAAATATCAATCCGGTTTATATGAAAAATATATTTCTCCTTAGAAACAGCCTCATCATAGCCAGCTTTTTCATTATTATATGTGCTCCTATGTCAGGTTTTGGACAAAGCACTGCGAATTATAATTTTACAAATGTTGCTACTGGTTCTTTAACGACTATGACAACCGCAACTGCACTATTAGGACCAGTGGCTACTGGTGGAGTATTGAATAATGCTGCTTCAGCCGTTACTACAATTCCTTTTACTTTTTATTTTATGGGTACGGCATATACTCAATTTAGTGTCAACTCTAACGGGCAAATGAGTCTTGGTGCAACAGCAATTGGAGCAGCAGCTCAAACAGTCGCATTATCCACTGCCTTACTTGTTCCATTAAGTGGTTCTAATACCATTGAAGCGGCAGGGTCAGCAAGTTATTTGGTTACAGGGATATCGCCCAATCGAACATTAACTGTAGATTGGTCCAATTTAAGGATCCCAAGTTCAGCAACTGCAACGACAACTAATCTCTCTGAGATGCAAGTACGCATCCATGAGGGTTCCGGTGTAATTGAGTATGTTTATGGGGCGATGTACAACTACACTGCTTCAACACTAAAATCCGTTTTTATTTCTTCAAGCAATACAGCAAATACAGTTGGTAGTCTTTTTTCATTTACTGCAGCTCCAGCTTACTATACTGTTGCCACGCCTTATACCACTTCATTAGTTGTTGGGAATATACCACTTTTAAATAGCACGGCTAATGGGTCACGAAGAATATTTTCATTCGCGACACTAACTCAACCTACTGCACCTACCTGGGCAGCAACTCCGATAACATCTATTACCGGTAACGGAATGACCTTAAACTGGAATGATAATTCCACTACTGAATCAGGTTATCAAATCTACAGATCAACGGATAATCTAACTTTCACATTGATAGCTACCCTGCCTGCTAATACAACAACCTATGCAGCAACAGGTTTAACAGACGCCACCACCTATTACTGGAAAGTGGTTGCTTTTAATGAAGGAACTGCACCCACCACGACAAGTGTCATCAGCCAGGTGACACCTTTAGCGTCTCCTACCTGGGCTGCCACACCTATTACACTACCGACAACTTCAGGAATGACATTGAACTGGATAGACAATTCATCAAATGAAACGGGCTACCAGATATATAATTCAACCGATAATACCACATTCAACTTAGTCACAACAACCGCAGCAAACTCAACATCTTACAGTGCAACAGGGCTCTCTACATTTACAAATTATTTCTGGAAAATAGCTGCAGTTAGTGGGGTAACTACTTCTGCATTTTCCCCTGTTAGCAGCTTATCCACTTTAGATATTGCTCCGATAGCTCCAACTTGGGCTGCCACACCGATTACTAATCCTACAACTGCCGGAATGACTCTGAACTGGATTGACAATTCAACGAATGAAACCGGGTTTGAAATTTACCGGTCAACAGATAACATTACATTTACAAAAATAGTAACTACCGCTGCAAATGCTACGTCATATATAGCTTCCGGGCTTTCAATATCTACACTTTATTATTGGAAAGTGGACGCAGTTAATAGTGGTGGATCTTCTGCTCAAACTACAGCAAACAGCTTGTCGACTACCGCAACAAGTACTTTTACTTCAATTGCCACAGGTAACTGGAGTTCAGGCAGTACATGGTCGACAGGCGGTGTGCCGGCATTGACCGATGATGTTATTATCAGCACCGGAAATACGGTAACAATTGATGCAGTTACGAATAATGCGAAATCTTTGACTGTAAACGGGTCTTTGATTTATAATGCCACAACAGCCAGTGCATTAACAATTAATGGAAGTGTAACTGTTGCGTCGGGTGGAAGTTTTACTTCTCCATTATCAGGTACTATAATCACACATGCACTTAATATAGGTGGATCTCTAGCTGCCGGAGTTGGCGGTGATTTGTTGGTGAATGGCGTTTTCGATATGAATGTATTTTCAACTGCTGGGGTAGTCGTAACATTTTTCGGAACATCAAGCAATACAATTACCGGAACTGGTGCAACCATTAATTTTTATTCAATAGTTGTAAATAAAGGAACTTCGAATGGATCAATGCTAGATGTTCAAAGTTTGATTACTTGTGCTGATGCTACTTCAACCTTACCATTGCGATTGTCTTTAACTTCAGGAACATTTAAACTATCTAGCTCTTCAATACTAAGACCGTTTTATGGTACAGTCCAGCCAACTCAATCAGCATCAAAGCTTTGGTTGAGTAATTCTACTGCTATCATTCAAGGTGTAGGTGCCGGTACAGTTGCAGGAACTAATGGAACATTAACTTTTATGGGAATTCTTCAAATTGATGCAGGAACTTTGGCTTATGGGAATGGTACAAGTACCTTAAGTTGCATTGGTAATTTCATAATGAGTGGAGTCAATTCAACATTAAATGTTTATGGAAGTTTCTATTCAAGTAGTGGTTCAACTTATACAATAACAGGTGGTAATATTAATATATATCCACAAGTGGGTATTAATTATGTCCAATCTGGATATTTTACTCAAGGTGGTTTATTTTTGTTTACAGGCAGTGCATTAAACTTTACAGGTGGAACACTGACTTTTATAGATCCAACTCCAGCAGTTACTTCAGGTTTATATTTAGCACCATATTCATTATATATAAATGGTGGAACAAACAACTTTGCAGGAAGTACAATCCGATTTGGGGATGGATTAAGCGATCTAGCTGGAGGTAATGGATTTACTATATATCCAAGTAATGCTCCTTTGGGCAATGTGATAGTGAATAATCTCCCTACTTCAACTTCAATGACTCGTAATGTAACCTTATTGGGAAATGTAAGTATTGGAGGTAATTTAACTATTAATGGTGGTACTGCCAATAATTTGGCATTAAGTACTTTTGCCCTGACCTTAGGTGGAAACCTGACTAATGCAGGAACTATAACGAGCAATAATGTTTCAACCAGTGGGCTGACATTTAATGGAGCCGCACAACAAATTGTAACAAATACGGGAACATTATTAAGTAATATTCCTAATCTAACGATTAATAACTCTTCATTAGCGACACCTTCTGTCGATATAAAAGCTCCTTTAACCGTATCCACAGCTCTAAATTTGACAAATGGGCAATTGGGTTCTTCAAATGCATCAATTCTGACATTAGGTAATTCGGTAGTCTCTACAACTTTCACGATGACACGAAATGGAGGTTCTCTTGCCGTATTACCAACTTTCGCGTTAAGCGGAGTAACATATAACACTAATTATAATGCTCCAGCAGTTGCAGGGATTACAACTACAGGATTTGAATTACCCGCATCTACTAATATCGGTACATTTACTGTCAATAATACAAGTGGTGTAATTCTTGATAAACCAGTAAGTTGTACAACATTAGCATTAACTGCTGGAATATTGACTGCTACAAGTACAAATTCCATCACAGTTACAGGACCATTGGCAACAAATATTACAGGTGGCAGTGCCACTTCTTATGTTAATGGACCTTTGACACGAACAATTCCTAATAACGCCGTTGCTGCAAATTATAAGTTTTATATTGGTAAAACCAGTTATAGACTTTTTGAATTTTCAAGCCTTACTACCGGTGGAACAGGTACTGGAACGTTTACCGCAGAAGCATTTGATGCTGGTCCATATACTGGAACAGTAGGAACCGGATTATCTGTCATAAATACTGATAAATACTGGACATTAACAGGGGCTTTGGGAACTGTAACTATTACTTCTTCTAATGTCAGACTTACAGATGTAGGTTTAATTCCTGTCAATAGAATTGGACAATCAAATAGTACTTTAGGTGCTTTTAATAATGCAGGCGGTTTGGTAACTGGTGGTACAACAGTAGCTTCTACAAGTCCAGTTGATTTTTCAACTTTAGCTGCCGGAACATTTTTTAGAATTGGTGCTGCTACAGGCTTTGCACCAGGAACTTATGCAATAGGTCCAACCGGCGCCTTTCCATCGGTTACAGCTGCAGTAGCTGCCATAACTGGAGTTCCTTTGACGGGAAATATTATTTTTGAACTACAAAGTACTTATTCATCATCAGTTGAAACTTATCCAATAGCATTAACATCTAATATAGTTAGTAGTGCAATTGCAACTGTTACATTCAGACCTGCACTTGGAGTTACTCTTCCCATTAATTTTACAGCAGCAGGGACAGTAATTAACAATACCGGTGCTCGTTTTATTACTTTCGATGGTCGAATTGGGGGAACCGGAACTAACCAATATCTTCAATTTACAAATACTGCAACAACAACACCAACAGTTTCATTGTCAGGTGATGTTATAAATAATCAGTTTTTGTATTGTGTACTGAAGGGTTCCAATACCACCACCTCAAGCGGTGTGGTTGCAATCTCAGCACCAGTAACAGGAAATAACAACATTTCATTCAGTAATTGCAATTTTGATGGATCGAGTTCTGCAAGTAACTGTCTATATATTTCAGGAATAGCCGCAACAGCTACTATTTCATATAATAATTTTTTTGATTATCGTAATGGCGGAGGTGTTTATCTTGCAAATGGAAGTACCAATTGTATTATCGATAACAATAATTTTTATCAGACTACAACTTATAATGCAGTTGCTGGGACAGCCTATGGAATATACGTCAATGGTGGTGATAATTGCCAAATCAGCAATAACAACATCGGAGGTAATGCTCCCGGGCTTTTAGGGACATGGACAATTTCAGCCATTACTCCTGTAGTTTGCAGCTTTACTGGTATTTATGCATCTACAGGTACTACTGTTACCAGTAGACTATATAATAATAAAATTCAAAATTTCAACTGGAATGCAAATTCCGGTGCATCCTGGACTGGTATCTTCATAGCTGGTAACATTAATACCGGAACTACCAGTGCTAATTATGTTGGGAACAATACAACCAGTGGGAATATTCTTTTTACTTGTTATACAGCTGGTTCGCTCACAATGCGTGGTATTTATTCAACTGCCACTGCCGGATTTGTAGAAAATAATATAGTTGGTTCATTGACTGCTGCAGCCAATGGAGCAGTTGTAGTAAGTTCAACAGTTTACGGTTTATATTGTACAGGTACTCAAACTGTAAGAAATAATATTATAGGTAGTGCAACTGTTGCTCAAAGTATTTTCGCTTCTACTGCTGGGGGAACAAATACCATGGACGGAATATATGGTGGTCCGATTGTTACAGCAAATACCGTTGCCAACTTATACAGTTCCGCAGCTGGTTTGAACAGGGGTATAGAAAATGCAACCAGTGTCAGTAACAATACTATTTTTAGTATTACAACAACGGGTATTACAACTGGAAATAGTTCTGCTGCAAGTCTCATTGGAATTTATGCAGCAACAGGAAGTGTTGTTGGAAATACGATATATAATCTTGTAAATACCGGTGCAGGTGCTGTTAGTGTCTACGGTATTTTATACCGTGGGTCAACAGATTTACCAACTAACCTTGTTGACAAAAATATGATACACAGTATTTCAACTTCATCAAACACTGCTTATCAGGCCGGTATATATTTGGATTATGGAACTGCAAGTTTCCGAAACAATGTCATCCGATTAGGAATTGATGTAAATGGGAATTCAATTACCAGCACTCCTCTGATATATGGTATGTTTGTTGGGCCAATGGTTGGATGTTGTGTCTCTCCTGCAAACAAGACAAATATTTTATTCAATACAGTTTATATTGGTGGGAGTAATGTCGTCGCCGGTACTGTAAAATCCTATGCTTTATATTTGGCTTATCACGGAAATTATAGTGGAACCGGTCCGGGTGAAGATATTCGGAATAATATCTTTGTTAATACAAGGACCAATGCAGTTGCAAACCCATTATTAAACTATGCAATTTTATTGCCTGCTCCAATGGCTGGAGTACCTTTTACTTGTGATTACAATATTTATAAAGTTTCTTCTACCGATGGAAAATTAGCAGTTGTAAATGCTGTTGATGCACTAACTATAAAAGCATTACAAGATTCTTATTCCAATGTTACCGATTTACATTCCGGGTTTGGAGATCCATTATTGGCAAATCCAGCAGTTGCATTAGCAACTTTGGACTTAAGACCTGCAAGTGTTACCCAGGCAGAAGGTACGGGAATAGCAATAACCACAATAACTGATGATATTACAGGTGCACTCAGGAGCACAAATACACCAACAGATATTGGTGCATATTCAGGAAATTTTACACTGACTCCGGTTTCTCAGGATATTTTCGCTCCATATATTTCTTACTCCAATATTTTAAATGGAAGCTCAACAGTTAGTAGATTGACTGCAAATTTTGCAACTATTACTGATAATGTTAAAGGAATCAATGTTACATCAGGCACAAGGCCAAGACTTTATTATAAGCTCATTGCAAACAATAATGTTTTTTTAGGGAATACTGCAGGTGATAATGGATGGAAATGGGTTGAAGCCACTGGTACAACATCTCCTTTTAATTTTAATATTGATTATAGTATTTTAAATGGTGGGCCAGTCGTATTGGGTAGTGTAATTCAATACTTTGTAGTTGGCCAGAATATGGCAACAATACCAGTAGTCTCTTTTAATCCTTCAATAGGAGCAATTGGTACTTCTGTTGCCTCAGTCACAACTGCACCAACAACTCCAAATAGTTATACAATTGTAGCATCAATTCCGAGTGCATTGAATGTTGGAACCGGACAAACTTATACTTCTCTAACTGGTACGCTTGCTTCCGGAGGACTTTTCGCTGCAATTAATGGGGGCGCCATCAATGCAAATACTGTTGTAACCATTACTTCAGATCTTACTGAGCCTGGAACAACTTCATTGAATTTAGTCAATGAGGAAGGATCGAATGCCGGAGCATTAACACTTACAATTCAATCTGATGCCAATCCACACGTAATATCCGGAACAGCAGTAGCAGCCAGTGCACCAATGATTCCTATTACAGGTGCAGTGCGGTTTACTATTGATGGTGGTGCAAGTAAGCTTCTTACATTCAGAAACACAAATGCAACTCCTGCAAGTACAGGTCCTGTTATTCAGTTTAGTAATAATTCTCAAAACTGTACAGTACAAAACTGTTTTATCGAAAGTAATTCAACATCAACATCAAATGGAGCAATTACATTTGGTACAGGGACAAATATCGTTACAATAAACAAGAATGATATTCGGGATGCCAGAGGAGGAACTATAGGTTCACCGACTAACGGGATTTATTCTTATCTAAATAGTGCAAATACTTTTAGTATCACGAATAATAATATCTATAATCAGAAAAATGCTACTTCTTATGGTATTTATCTGTATTATTTTGCAAATGGTTGTACTGTTACCGGTAATAATTTTTACATGGAAAATGGAACCATAACTGTTGGTCCATATACCGGTATTTTTGTCCAAAGTTCGAATAATCCTTTATTAGTTACAGGGAATTATATTGGAGGTTCAGCTCCTTTATGTGGAGGTTCTGTTCCGTTTGCTTTTTCAGGAGCAGCTGTTTTTACCGGAATTTATTTATACATAGGTGGTGCACAAACTTCAACAATTCAGGGAAATATGATACAAAATATCAGTATGACCAATACAGGTAATACGACTTTTTATGGTATTAATAATGCAGCACCTGGAGCAGTTAATTTAATAGGAAATGTTATTGGAAGTGCTACTACTGCCAATTCTATCCAAATAGCGGGAACAGGAATCTCGGCAGGGATAAATCAAACCTATGGTTATTACGTTTTTCAGTGTACATTGGATAACAATACGATAGCCAATATAACGCTGACAAATGCGACAGGTACTCCAACCTTTTATGGGATGAAAACCTATAGTAATTATGTTAGAAAAAATTCAATCTATAATATCGGTACTTCATCTAATATAGGAATAACTATTTATGGAATTTATAATTATTTCAATAATGGAAATTCATTTATAAACGAATTTTCAAATAATGTAATTTCTTTAAATGGTGGTGCTTCTACGACTCCAACAATTTATGGATTCTATGAAACTTCAACAAATGGTACTACCGGATTTTACAATAATTCGATCAACATATATGGAACAGCTTCGGGAACGACTCCGTCTTATGCTTTCTATAGAAGTGCTGCCGGGACTTATAATTTCAATAATAATATATTAGTCAATTCAAGGACCGGTGGAACAGGAATCAATTATGCTATCTATTCTGTCCCGACTACTTTATTTACATCGAATTATAATGACTTCTATGTATCCGGAACTACTTTAGGACATTGGGGTGCAGCGGGTACAACGTACGATAATGCAAATATAGCAGCCTGGAAAACAGCTTCACTACAAGATGCAAATTCAATCAGCGCTGATCCATTGTTTACTTCCTCTACAAACCTGTTGCCATTAAACAGTTCACCGGTTAATGGAATGGGTACCCCTGTAGCATCAGTTACTACTGATATTATTGGAACACTTCGTAGCATAACAGCTCCATCTTTAGGTGCTTATGAATCGATTTGTGTTGGACCTACAATTGGTGGTACTATTGCTGCAAACCAGACTATTTGTAATGCTACTATTCCGGCTTTGATTACCAGCACTTTGGGCGCTAGTGGCAATTCAGGAGTATTAGAATACAAATGGCAGAGTTCTGTATCCCCATTTACTACATGGATAGATATTGCAAGCAGTAATTCTGCAACTTTCCAATCTGTAGCGTTAACTCAAACAACCCAGTTTAAAAGAGTTGCCCGTTCTACTTGTATGACCAGTTGGACTGGTGCAGTTGAATCAAATGTTATAACTATAACAGTTGAATCAGCAGTCGCAGCAGCAGGGTCAATCACAGGTTCTCTAACCTTTACTCCAGGGACTACAGCTGTTCCTTATTCTGTAGGTGCAATTGCTAATGCAACTAGTTATATATGGTCTTATTCAGGTACAGGCGCTACAATCAATGGTACCGGAGCTAGTGTGACTATTGATTTTGCTGCTAATGCAACATCTGGTCAGTTAACAGTAGTAGGTCACAATAGTTGTGGCAATGGTGCAGCATCAAACATTGCACTTAGTTCAAATATAACTTTAAATCTTACTTCTGTAATGCTTCAAAGCCTATACAGTAGTGCAGGTGTCATGTTACAGGCATGGGATGGTATTGGCCCACATTGGCCAGTAGGAATTGCTGATGTTATTACTATTGAACTGCATAGTTCAGCAACTGCCAGTTACGGAACGATATTGTATTCTACTTCCGGAGTCCAACTAAGTACAACAGGAAATGCAACTGTAACAATACCCGGTACTTTTAATGGCTCTTACTATATTACGATTAAACATCGTAATAGTTTGGAAACTACCACAGCTGCACCTATTTCCTTTGTAGGAAGCATAATCAATCAATCTTTTGGTGCACCGGCTAATGTCTTTGGAGGCAACCTATTTAAATCAGCAGACGGTCATTATATGATTTATGGTGGTGATGTTAATCAGGATGGAGTCATTGATATTAGGGACTATATTAATGTAGACAATGATGCATACATGTTTGCTTCAGGTTATCTAATAACTGATGTAAACGGTGATGGAGTAATTGATATAAGGGATTATATAATTATTGATAATAACAATTTCAATTTTATTTCATCTATGCATCCATAATACATCAAGGTATTCTCAAGTTTTTTCTTGAGAATACCTTGATTTTAAAAACTAAAAATAGAAAAAATTAAAGTATAAATATTAATATAAGAATGATTATGAAAAATCTAATCACTCACTGGATCAAGGCCATAACACTGTTTACATTGTTATTACCTGCTACAATAGCAAATTCACAGAATTTCACACTTTCTGTTCAAAACGTAAGTCAAACAGCGCCTAATAAGCTAGATTTTGATGTTTACTTGTTAAACACAAATGCGGCTCAGCCTTTTGAACTTGCATCTATCCAGCTAGGCTTCCTGCTTAATTCGTTAACCTATACCGGAGGCACTTTGACAGCTGCAATTAACAATACTGGGTCTGGCCTTGTTGTTGCTCAGCAATTTGCTGCATTAGGCACCAATAATGTTTCAAGCACATTAACCGGTTATCCAAATGAAACCCTTATAAGGGTGCCTGGTCGATCGCCGGCAGGATCTGGTTTTGGCACTATTATATCAGCAGTAGCACCCGGAACACTGGTTACACATTTTACACTTACCAGTACTGTAAACTTTACTGCCGGCAGTACTCCTAACCTTTCTTTCACATCCACGAGTTCTCTTTCTCCATTGTATGCTTCAGTTATCACTGAATATATAGCTACTGTTAATACTCAATTAACTGTAACTTCAGGAACAAATGCAATAGTTAATGGTAACCCTTCTCTAAATTCCGGACCAGCTGCATTTAATGTAACCGGAAATGGCGCATATTGCCAACTCACCAGTGGTCTTCCTGTAGGTCTTGCCGGTTCAGAAACAGGGGTAACATATACTTTGTACAAAAACGCAATTACAACGGGTTCGACAGTTGTCGGTACTGGTTTAGCAATCTCTTTTGGTAATCAACTTTTTGGAACCTATACAGTTAGTGGTACTGGTACAAGTGGTACAACTACAATGACGGGTAGTGCAGTTCTGACTGAAACTCCTGCACCATCTGCTACAATTTCATATACCGGTTCACCATTCTGTACAACCAATTCAGCATTACAACCAGTAACTTTAACAGGCACATCAGGTGGAACGTATAGTTCAACTACAGGGTTAACAATTGACGCTGCAACAGGTGCAATTACTCCAAGTACGAGCACACCTGGAATATATACTGTCACTTACACTGTTCCTGCATCAGGGGGGTGTTCAATTTATACAACAACTACCTCTGTTACAATTATAGCAGGTCCGGCAGCAACCATTTCTTATGGTGGCACACCATTTTGTACTTCAGTTTCAACTCCTCAGGCAGTAACATTTACAGGGACTAATAATGGAACCTTCACTGCTTCTCCAGCCGGTTTATCTATTAACGCTTTATCCGGCGCTATTACTCCAAGTTTAAGTACTCCGGGTAATTACACAGTTACTTACACAATTGCGGCATCTGGCGGATGTTCAATAGTTACAGCAACTGCATCGGCAATAATCACTGCTGCTCCAACTGCAACGATCTCTTACGCAGGTTCCCCATTCTGCAAATCAGTTTCGGCTCCACAAGGTGTAACTTTAACCGGAGCAGCCAATGGTACATATTCAGCTTCTCCGGCAGGTTTGACGATAGACCCTGCTACGGGTGCGATTACCCCAAGCGCAAGCACTGCAGGCATATATACTGTGACTTATACAATTCCGGCAGCTGGAGGATGTGCAGTTGTTACATCAACAACTTCAGTAACCATCACCACTGCTCCAACAGCCTCGATTTCTTATGCAGGTGCTCCTTTTTGTATTTCAAATGCTACAGCACAGTCTGTAACTTTGACCGGTACATCAGGTGGAACTTACTCCGCTCCGGCAGGTTTAGCAATAAATGCAGTAACAGGAGCAATCACACCGAGTACAAGCACTGCAGGAACTTATTTGGTTACATATACAATCGCAGCTTCTGGTGGATGTGCTGTAGTAACTGCTACATCTTCAGTAATAATTGACCCGGTTCCGGTTGGAGGTACTGTAACAGGAGGTTCGACACCAATTATACTGGGACAATCTACGGGAACATTGACATTAGCCGGTTATAGCGGAACTATTGTAAAATGGCAGGAACGTCTTGGAACCGGAGCATGGATAGACCTTGCTTTCACGACAAATACTTTAAATGATATTCCAAACGCAGTTGGCGTATGGGAATATCATGCTGTAATAGGAAATGGAAGTTGTGGTTCGGTTAACTCTTCTTCAGTATTTATTACTGTTAATCCTTCAAGTGCAGGCACAGTTACTGGTGGTACTACACCAATCTGTCTGGGGAGTTCAACAGGGATAATGACATTATCAGGCTATACAGGTACTATTGTAAATTGGGAGAAACGTGTTAATGCAGCTTCTACATGGACATCAATTGTAAATACTGCAGCTACTTATCAAGAAGTCCCCTCATCATCAGGTACATGGGATTATCGTGCTGTTACCAATAATAGTTCATTATTATATTCGGCACCTGCAACTATCTTTGTATCTGCTGTTTCTGTTGGAGGATCTATTGCTTCTGCACAAACAATCTGTTCAGGAACTGCTCCTGTAGATCTCGTTTTAAGTGGTAATGTTGGAAGTGTTATAAAATGGCAACATGCATCTGATGCAGGATTTACTTCTCCTGTTGATATAGCTGTAACTTCGAATACATTACTGGGTTCAACAATAGGAAACCTTACTACAAATACTTATTTCCGGGCTGTAGTTCAAAATAGTATTTGTAGTACTGCTAATTCAGCTGCTGTATTAATAACTGTTACTCCAGTGCCTACAGCAACAATTTCTTATACAGGAACTCCATTCTGCACATCTCTTGTAGCTGGCCAGTCCGTGACTTTTTCTGGTACTGTCGGTGGAATTTATACAGCTTCACCTACCGGTTTGATGATTAACAGTTCAACCGGAGCAATTACTCCCAGTACGAGTACTCCGGGAAATTATACTGTTACTTATACAGTAGCTGCTTCAGGCGGTTGCAATGTTGTTTCTACAACAACATCTGTAGCAATAACAGCTGCACCCACAGCTTTAATTTCATATTCTGGAAATCCGTTCTGTATTTCAATAGCAACTGATCAGGCAGTTACTTTAAACGGTTCTTTAAATGGTACTTTTTCAGCACCAGCCGGGTTAACGATCAACGCTGCAACCGGAGCAATTAATCCAGCTACAAGTACTGCTGGAACTTACTTGGTTACTTACACAATACCTGCTGCCGGCGGTTGTTTAGCCGTTATAGCAACTTCTTCAGTTACAATTCAACCAGCTTCTATTGGTGGATCTGTTTCTGGTGGTACAACTATATGCTCAGGAACTCCAAGTGGTTTACTAACACTCTCAGGGAATAACGGAATTATCATGAAATGGCAGTCTACAGTTTCTCCATTTAATACATGGACCGATATTGCCAATACTTTATCGACCTATACTTCAGGACCGCTTACGCAAACAACTCAGTTCCGTGCAGTTGTACAAAGCGGAATCTGTTCTGTTGCAAATTCATCAGTTACTACTGTGATAGTTGATCCAATTTTAGCAGCGCCAACTGCAACGGCAACATTGCAACCAACATGTTCGGTTTCAACAGGAACGATCACCGTTACTGCACCTTCAGGTGTTGGAATGACCTATAGCATCGATGGAATAAACTATCTCAATACAAATGGTATATTTACATTATTGAATTCCGGAAGTTATTCTGTTACAGCTAAAAGTGCCACGGGTTGTGTATCTCCATTCACAACTGTAACTATAAATCCAGTGCCATCTATACCATCAACACCAATTGTAGGTACTATAATTCAGACATCTTGTGCCACTAACTCAGGAAGTGTTTCATTAAGTGGTTTACCTGCTACAGGAAACTGGACGATCAATCCGGGATCTTTAGTAGGATCTGGTGCCAGTACTACCATAACTAATGTAATACCCGGAACATATAATTTTACAGTTACAAATTCATCAGGTTGTACATCTTCAGCTACAGCAAACGTTGTGATCAATGTACAACCTGCAACACCAATAGCACCTGTAGTAGGTACAATTACCCAACCAACATGTGCACTGGCAACAGGCAGCGTAATATTGAGTGG
>JGI24140J50213_10000425_pt1 | contig 19801 bp, 21 predicted proteins | sample BarGraIncu00222A_FD_50213 | JGI IMG/M metagenome (IMG submission 50213)
AACGCTTGCTGTCTGACCTTGCTTCAGGTGGGGTTTACCTAGCCACTCCAGTCACCTGGAGTGCTGGTGGTCTCTTACACCACCGTTTCACCCTTACCCCGATGCCTGTCCGGCCGAAGCCGGATGGTTCATCGTGGCGGTCTGTTTTCTGTGGCACTGTCCCGCGGGTCGCCCCGGGTGGCTGTTAGCCATCACCTTGCCCTGCGAAGCCCGGACGTTCCTCGGCGATGTGCGTTGCCCGGAACCCGGGGTCACAGCATCGACGCGACCGTCTGACCGACTCATCCGTGATCCAGCATAGGTCCTCGGACCTCGCAGGTATGCCGCACGGCTGGTCTAAGCGCCGGCCACTGCAATGCCCGTGGTTCTCTGGTCAATGCCCGCCAACAGCGCCTCCAGCACTTGGGCGACCCCATCGTCGTCATTACAGGGACACACCTCATCGACCATGTCGAGAACATCCGGGTGTGCGTTCGCGACACCGAACGACCGGCCCACCCACCTGAGCATGGGCAGATCGTTGGGCATATCACCAAATGCATAGACGTCCGCGGAGTCGATGCCCTGGGCTGTGCACCAGTCCCCCAGCGCGGCGGCTTTGGTCACACCGGCTGCGGTGATCTCCGCGAGCCCTGGGGCGCCCGAGTAGGAGACGACCCCCCGATCGCCGACGAGCTCGTCAACTATCCGGTGAAACTGCAGGGCGGGCACGCCGTCGCACCTGGCCAGAACCTTGCCCGGCAACGGGTCGAGCAGCTCTTCGAGCGTCGCAGCCGAAACGTCCTGGAGTGTCGTGTACTCGTCCAGGAAGTCCCGTTCCCGCCGATAGCCAAGGCGGCTCTCAACGGCAAAGACCACCCCTGGCAATGCGTTTCTCAGGTCAACGGCAATCTTCAAGACGTCTGCGGCCGCNAGACAATGCTCGTCGCGGACCTGTCGGCTGCGAACGTCGTAGACGAACGCCCCGTTGCCACACAGGGCGAGCCCGTGCTCGCCCACGAGATCAGCGAGATCGTGCAGCCACCGTGGTGGTCGCGCAGTCACAAGCACTACCTGGATGCCCGCACGCTCCACGGCGGCCAGTGCAGCCCGCGTCCGCCCAGAACACAGACCATCACTGCGCAACAAGGTGCCGTCAAGGTCTGTGGCTACCAGCCGGACGAGACTCGCTCGCGTCACTACGACCTCACCCACTCTCCTTCTGGAAGCGCACGCTGCACCTGGCCACATCAGCCTCGATGAGCCTAACCGTGACCTCGGCTCCTGCAGAGCACCTTCCCGCCACCGGGGCCAGGATCGTGGGGTCGCTGATCTGCACCAGAGCACCGTCCGAGGCGACGTCAACGATGGAGCCACGGAAGGTCTCACCCACGCGGTGGCGCAAGGTTGCCGCCTTGACGGCATCGGCACACGTACGCTCTACGGCGTCCGCCAACCGATCCGAGGCAGTCATGATCTCGGGCATGACGGGCAACCCCTGGCGCACCCAGTCCGGCACCGGGACGTCATGACAGATGGACTCGCAGACCACCAGGGCGAAGCGGTCGACGAGGCGGCGAAGCGGAGCCGTCACGTGTGCATACGGAGCAGCCACGACCGCGTGCATCGTCTGCTCGGGCACCCCACCATCGAAGAACGAGTAGCCCGCGCCCACTCCGCTGAACAGCCACGTCGCCTCGTGCATCAGCCCCAAATGTCTGGGGTTCGTGCGGTCCAGCGAACGCAACAGCTCGCCATACAACGTCTCCGCGGGCCAGGTGACCCCCAACGCCCGGGCCTGGCGACGGAAGCGCTGGACCACGTGGGGGTCCGGCTCGGGCATCGTGCGCAGGATGCCAACCTCAGCGTGCAGCATCATCTCTGCGGCAGCGATCCCGATCATCAGCGAGATCTGGACGGTCCAGTCCTGCGCGGGCAGGGGTGGACGCAAAGCCATGACGTAGTGGCCGTCCGCGTCGAGGCTGACGTCCTGTTCGGGGATGGGCAGGCTCGCCCCGCCACGGGCCCACTCCATGGCGATCCGTCGTTCGCCGACTTCCTTGAGCATGCTGAGGCGCTCGTCTGCGGTCCCGCGATCCACCGCGTCCTGGACCTGCGAGTAGTCGAACCGGTCCTTACTGCTCACCATGGCCCGATAGACCTCGACCGAGGTGCCCTCGCCATCGGAGTCGAGCTGGATGTCCCAGACGAAGGCGGCGCGAACCTGGTTCGGGAGCAGACTGGCGGCGTCCCGGCTGAGCTGCTCCGGGTAAAGCGGGGTGCAGCGGTCGGGGGCGTAGACGGCCTGCCTTCGCTTGAACGACTCGATGTCGATCTCGCCACCGGGTCTGACGAAGGGGGTGACGTCGGCAATCGCATAACGAACGCGGTACCCCTCACCGGCGCGCTCGATATACATCGCCTGATCAAGGTCTCTGGACGCCCTTGGCCCAACCGTCAGGAACGGCACCGAGGTCTCGTCACGCGAAGGCAGTGATGCTCCGGCGGCCCGCGCACGTGCCTCGGCGATGGCCTCCGGCGGGAAGTCCCCGGGAACCTTGAGCTCGGCGCGCACCGCATCGAACACCTCGCCCAGCTCGGGGTGCTGCGCACCCCAACCACTTTGTTGGCGCTCGTCCGTCACGAGGTTGACCGGTCGCATCGACATGAATCTCACCCTAGCCAGCACTTCGGCGCAAGGCCCGTGCTCGGCTCGCCTACCCTGCATGAGTGCTCATCCTGCTTCCCCCCTCAGAGTCCAAGACCGGGCGTGCCCGGGGCAAGCCCGCCAACCCGGAGCTCGTCTCCTTCCCCGAACTCGCCCCAACCCGCACGGCAGTGGCGCACGCCCTGGCCCGGGTCAGCGCGCAAGCCGACGCCCCGGCCTTGCTGGGAGTCAGCGACAGCCTTCGCACAGACATCGCCCACAACATCGCCCTGGACTCTGCGCCGGCCGTGGCGGTTGCCGACCTTTACACCGGCGTTCTCTATGAGGCCCTCGGCCTCCCCTCGATGGACTCAGCGACCCGACGCCGCGCCAACCGCTGGTTGGTCGTCATCTCAGCCTTGTATGGGGCCCTGCGTCCGACCGACAAGATCCCCCCGTACCGCCTGTCCATGGGCGTAAACCTCGGCGGGATCGGTCCCCTGGCGTCCGCATGGCGCGCTCCTCTCAGCGCCGTGCTCCCGCTCGCAGCACGTCGGGGCGTCATCATCGACTGCCGCTCGAGCACGTATGCCACGGCCTGGGTCCCCGACGGCGATCTCGCCGATCGATGGGTTCAGGTACGTGTCCCGGGCGCCACGCACATGGCCAAGCACACCCGCGGCCTGGTGGCCCGGTACGTGTGCGAGGCAGGCGTTGACGCCAAGACGGTGCAGGCTCTCCACCGGGTCGTGGCCCGCAGATTCGAGACGACGCTGACCGAGCCGGCCCGCCCGGGCCGGCCGTGGATCCTCNACACCCGGGTCCAGTGACCACCGCTCCGGGGGCGGTCCTGACCGACCTGGCGATCCGGGTCGGCCCGGTCCTGATCTTCCTGATCGCCATCACTGTGGTAGCCGAAATCGCCGACGCCGCCGGGGTGTTCGACATTGCCGGACATTGGGCCGCCCGCGCGGGCCACGGCCGCACCTGGGTGTTGTGGCTGCTTATCGTCGTACTCTCGTGCCTGTCGACCATCGTTCTCAGCCTCGACACCACCGCGGTGCTGCTGACCCCGGTGGTGATCGCGGTCGCCCGTCAGCTGCGGCTGAACCCGCTGCCCTTCGCCATGACCACCGTCTGGCTCGCCAACACCGCCTCCCTACTCCTGCCCGTGTCCAACCTAACCAACCTGTTGGCGCTGCACAGGTTCTCGGCTCTGGGACTGGGCTACCCGGGGTACATCTCGCTAGCCCTGTGGCCCGCGATGGCAGCCATCGGGGCCACCGTGGTCGTGCTGGCGGTCATCCACCTGCGCGACCTCCAGGGGCGCTACCGCCCCGAGGCTCCCGCATCACCCCACGACCGGACATTGCTCATCGTGGCCGCATCGGTGTGCATTGGGCTCGGGCCCGCCTTCGTCAGCGGCATCACCCCTGCCATCCCGGCATCGGCTGCGGCTCTCGTCCTGGTCGGCACCCTCCTGGTGCGCAACCCTCCTCTCCTGCGCACAGTCAAGGTCCCCTGGCTCATCGTCGTGGGGGTCAGCGTGTTGTTCGTCACGGTGGACCTCGCGCTGGGACATGGCCTGCGCGACCTGCTCGCCAGCTGGGTCGGCACCGGCAACGGAGTCTCCGACCTGTTGCGCGTCANTGCATTGGGTGCGGGCGCCGCCAACGTGACGAACAACTTACCGGCCTATCTAGCCCTGGAGTCCGTGACCGACAACGACCCGCACCGGCTGATGGCCCTCTTGATCGGGGTCAACGCGGGACCGTTGGTCACCATCTGGGCATCGCTGGCCACGATCCTGTGGAGGGAGCGATGTCGTCGGGCCGAGATCGCGATCTCGCTGTAGCGATTCGCCTGTCAGGGCGCGGTGTGCGCGCTCGCCGCGACCCTCGCCGCAACCGTGGCGCTCGCGCTCGGCTGAAGTCGCAATGATCGACCCTGAGCCAGCGGTAAGTCGGCCTTTGCCACCTCACCGCGCCGGTGACGTCAACTGAGCTCGCCCCTCACCCGAGAGCGCGCTCGAAGTCCTCGACGAGGTCGCGAACGTCCTCGAGGCCTACCGAGACCCGCAGGACGCCGTCCGTGATGCCGACGGCGGCGCGTGCCTGCTGCCCCAGACGCCGGTGCGTGGTCGTGGCCGGGTGCGTGATCATCGACTTCGCGTCGCCCAGGTTGTTCGAGATATCTACAATCTCAAGGGCGTTCATCACCGCGAACGCCTCGTCCTTGCCACCCGACACCTCAAAGGTCACAACCGTCCCACCGCCATACATCTGCGCCCTGGCGAGGTCGTGCTGCGGGTGCGACTCCAGCCACGGATAGATCACGCGCGAGACCTTCGGGTGGGCCTCCAGCGCCCGCGCGAGCTCCAGCGCCGAGGTGGACATCCGGTCAACCCGCAGCGACAGGGTCTCCAGACCCTTGAGCAGCACCCAGGCGTTGAAGGGCGACATCGACGGACCGATATGGCGCATCAGGTTCTTTACCGGGCCATCGATGAATTCAGAGGTCCCCAGGATCGCCCCACCCAGTGTCCGGCCCTGGCCGTCAATGTGTTTGGTCGCCGAATAGACGATGACGTCAGCGCCCTGCTCGAGCGGCTTGGAGAAGACCGGGGTGCCGAAGACGTTGTCCACGACCACCTTTGCGCCCGCGCCATGAGCGAGATCACAAACAGCAGCGATGTCGACGAGCTCCTGCATGGGGTTGCTGGGCGACTCGAAGAACACCGCCGCAGCCGGCTCCGACAGCGCCTCGCGCCACTGGTCGAGGTTGGTCCCATCCACGAAGACGGTCTCCACGCCCCAGCGCGGCAGGATCTCGTCAAGAATCACGAAACAGGAGCCGAAGAGGCCTCGTGAGCTGACAACCCGGTCGCCCTTGCCCAAGAGTGCGGACAGGGCGACAAAGACCGCGGACATGCCGGTCGCCGTAGCGAAGCACGCCTGAGCGCCCTCGAGCAAACGCATCCGCTCCTGGAACATCGCCACCGTTGGGTTGCCATAGCGCGAGTACACGAAGCGGTCGATCTCGTCCTTGAACGCTGCCTCCGCCTCCTGCGCCGAGGCGTAGACGTAGCCCGAGGTCAGGAAAAGACCCTCAGAGGTCTCGTCAAAGGCACTGCGGGCCAGACCGCCGCGAACCGCCANTGTGTCCGGACGCAGCTCGCTCATCCCTGCCTCCATGGCAGTCCNGCGGCTTTCCACCCCGAGACGGTGCGGTGACCGTCCTGGCCCAGGTGGCCCTCGAAGCCATCAGAGACGTTGTACGCCGGTCCGAGCCCCGCAGCCGTCGCGGCCTTGGCCGCTGCGGCCGATCGCGCACCCGAGCGGCACAGGAAGTAGATGGGGTTGCCCTCGCGCACGCCCGCTTCACGCAGTTGCTCGATGAAGCGCCCGTTCACAGTGCCGTCCGGAAAATGTTGCCATTCAAGGAAGATGACTGACTTGCCGATCTGCGTGAGATCTGGCAGTCCGACGTAGCTCCACTCCGCGTTGGTCCGCACGTCGACCAGGACAGCGTCGGCGTCAGCTTGTAGCTCCACATACGCATCCGAGGGATCTACGTCCCCGGCATAGCTCATGACTGATCGTTGGCCCTGTTGCTCATTCATGAGGCAAGGATTCCACAGTCGAACGTCGGTCAGCGCAGATGGNTGGTGTCGTTGACGAAGGCGACCGACGCGCCGCCATCTGCCCAGACCTCGACCGACGTCAGGGACGCCGGCGCGGTGGCCAGCCGCCAGATGCGCTCGTGCGGAATTCCCAGCACGTGTGCGAGCACCGTTATGATCGGCTTGCGGTGAGTTGCCACGACAACCGTGCCCCCGGCTCCCGTCGCCCGCTCGAACGCGGCCAGCACGCGAACCTCAAGATCGGCATGCGCCTCACCGCCGGGTCGGCAGTAGCGCGGGTCGTTGCGAAACCGAAGTAGCTCCTNCGGATGGCGGTTTGCCAGGTCGCCCACGCTCTCGTCGTCCCAGTCTCCGAAGTTCTGCTCATCCCAGTCGGCGTCGATCTGCGCCCGCACGCCAAGTTCGCCGGCTATCGCGGCACCCGTCTCGACTGCGCGGTGCAGGCTCGAGGTGATCACTCTCGCCGCTGTGTCGCCGATGAACGCACGGACTCCCTCGGCAGCGGCACGGGCCTGACCCCTGCCCCCGGCATTCAGAAAAGGGTTAGAACCTCCCCGCCCGTCAAGCNTGCCCGTAACGGTGAAGTCGGTGACACCATGGCGCACCAGCACGATCCTCGTGGGCTTGCCCGTGTCCGGGTCCAGGACAACGTCAGGGCCGGCGGTGCTGCTGGTCCACTTCACGGACGCGCCGTCCATGGCCGCGTTGGCCAGCGCATCGGCGGCAGAGTTCTCAGCGCGCGGGATCCAGCTGTAGGTCACCGACCCCCCGGCGGCGGTGAGGGCAGCCGCCACCTCGCGGGCCACCAGCGCCAGGCGTCGCAGGTCAGGGGCCTTGATCTTCCAGCGCCCGGTCATCTGTTCGACCAGAAGTTTGGAGTCCAGCCGGACCGAAACTTCGGCGCCGGGGTCGATGTCGAAGGCCGCCGTCAACCCGGCGACCAAGCCCGAGTACTCGGCGACGTTGTTGCTGGCGACTCCCACAGACNCGGCCCGCTCAGCGATCACCTCACCGGAGGCCGCATCGCGCACCAGCGCGCCGTAGCCAGCCTCGCCAGGGTTGCCGCGTGATCCGCCATCTGCTTCGACCACGAGTCGACGTCCGCCCACGACGCCTCCTCAGATACCAGACTCGGCGGTACGGATCAGGATGCGGCGGCACTCCTCGCAGCGAAGCACCTCGTCCGGCGCGGCAGCCGTGAACCTGTTGATGTCCACCTGGTTGAGCTCCAGGTTGCATCCCTCACAACGGCGATGACGCAGCGCCGCCGCCCCGATGCCGCCACTGGACGCGCGGATCTTCTCGTAGAGGGCCACGAGCTCATCGCCCACGCCGGCGACGACGTCGGCCCGGGAACGAACGATCTGTTCGACTTCGGCGTCCAGCTCGGAAACTGCCTTGTCGCGCACTGCCTTCAACCCGTCAGCTCGGGCGGTCATCCCGATGCTGGCGGCCTCGAGCCTGCTGACCTCAGCGGCCAGACCTTCGGCGCGCTCCATCACCTCGAGCTCGACGTCCTCGAGGGCGGACTGGCGCCGAGCGAGCGANTCGACCTCGTGCTGCAGGGCCTGCATGTCCTTCGCGGTTCCCTGACCTGCGTCCATCCGAGCCTGGTTGCGTGTGGTGCGTTCGCGCACAAGCTGTACGTCGGTGTCGGCCTTGGTGATCTCGCGCTGGACATCCTGCAGGGCCGTTCGGGCCCGGACCAGATCATCGTTCAGGACGGACAGCTCAGCGTCAAGAACGCGCAGCTGGGCAAGCTCGGGCAGGGTTGCCTTGCGATGCGCGATCTGGTCCAGTCGCGTGTCCAGCCCCTGCAGGTCCAGCAAACGCCACTGGCGGCTCGTATCGGCTTTCAGGACGTACCTCCGGTGTTGTNGCTCGTGGCGGCTCCGATCACGAAGTCCCACGGGTCAGTGCGCAGTGTGCAGATGTGAGTGTTCAAACTAGTACCTCGTCCGGCCAGAGCGCGCAGCAACTCCGAACGCACACTCGGCAGCCACAGCCACTCGCTCGCCCAGTGGCCGGCATCAACGAGGTATGGCGTGCCCCCACGAGCCTCTTCACGGGCCTCCAGCACCGGGTGATGACGCAGATCCGCGGTGACGTAGACGTCGGCTCCGCTGGCCCGCACGGCATCGAAGCAGTCGTCGCCCGATCCCCCGACCACCGCCACTCGAGACACCAGTGCCTCGGCCGGACCCGCCACCCGGATCCCGCCCACGGCCTTCGGGAGCACCATGCTCAGCTGCTGCACGAACTCGCGCAACGTGACCTTCAGGGCCAGCGAGCCGACCCGGCCATGGCCCATACCGTCAACGACCTGCAGAGGTTGCACGTCGACCAGAGCGCACGCGCTGGCGAGGGCATCACACACCCCGGGTGAGGCCACATCGGCATTGGTGTGCGCGATATACAGGGCAATGTCGTTCACGATCAAGGCGGTGACCGACGCGCCTTTGGCGCTGGTGGTGGCCACACTGTGCACCCCGCGCAACAGGAGCGGATGGTGAGTGATCAACAGGTCTGCGCCAGCGACCCGTGCTTCCTCGATCACTGCGAGCGTGGGATCGACGGCGAAGTGGACTGTCGAGACCGACTGATCCAGGTCACCGCTCACCAGTCCGACGCGGTCCCATGACGATGCGGTATGTGGCGGATATATGCGCTCGAGCGCGGCCACGACCTCGCGCAGGGGAAGGGGGATCACATGGCAAATATATCGTTGCCACTCCTCAATTCACTCTCTGATGCGTTGGGCGCGGGGCCGGCCTTTGTTCCCGGTGGGGTAGAGCAGGACGGTTTCTTGGATGCCGGCCAGGTTGGCCAGTAGCTCCCGGACGCTGAGGTCCAGTCTGAACCCCACTCGGACTGTTCGCCCTGGTGCGAGCTCGACGACTCCTCCCGCGGGCCGTGTGGCGGCGCAGCATCGCTGCCGGAGCAGCTATCAATGCAGGCATCGGACTGCTCGCACAACCGCTCAGCCACAAGTCGTAGATCCCCCCACGCCGCCTCGGTCGAAAGCATCACGTGGCCCGCTGGCGTCCCGAATCCGCCAATCACTTAGGACTGGCCCAGGACGGTCGGATTGATTCGATGCCGGCCGCCTTGGCGGCGGCGACCAGTCGGTTGTCGTACGCGACGAAGGCCGTGAGGTCGGCTTGGATCGAGAGCGCGCTCGCCAGGTGGATCGCGTCCAAGGTGGCCAATAGTGGTTCGCCGACGTCTGCGGCCTCNTCGAGGAGACCGCTATTCAGCGGGATCAGATCCAACTGGGACATCAGCACTCTTGCTGCGGGCACCACGTCCGCATCGAGACGTCGCGCGGCACGGACTACTTCCACCTTCGCGAGTTCGCTGCTCACCATGGGCATACCCGCCTGGTCGGAAATCCACAGCGCCAGCGCGGCGCTCTCGCTCTCCTCGAACAGCAGCTTGAGCAACGCGGCTAGATACGGACGTTCGCGTCGTTCACCCGCTCCACATCTGGTGTCGACGGTTGTGGATACCAGACGATGCGAAAACGGCGGGTGTCGGCCGATTCCACCAACCACGGTCAGTTCCAAGATTATGCTGCGGTGTGCTGCGTCCTAACCGGGTGGACATCAGCCGCTGCTGCTGGCGATGGATGACCGCCGCTAGCTTGGCGCGCATAGGAATCGGTCCAACGGTTCTGCTGGTCGCTGGCGCAGTCGGCACATGCGTCCCTACGTCATCCGGACAACCACGCGTCCTCCCGGCCATAGTCGAAGAAGTATGCGAAGTCTGAGTCGTCCGGTGCCGGCAGTATGCACGTCGGATCACCTGTCCGCTGGGCCGTGGCCAGCCAATCGACCACGGGCCCGACCATGTCCCCATACGTCCCGACGGGCACAAACCCGAACCGCCTCGCCGCCGAGGTGTCAAGCACGAACGGCGGCAGCGTGTTCCAAGGGTGGTCGCCCATGCCTTCGGGGGCGGTGGCGTCAAGGAGAACCTCCTTCCAGGTGTGCCCGAGCCGCGCGGCGATGATCCGCGAGATAGCGAGTCCGTCCGGGGCGTCCGGGTCGGCACTGTTAAGGACTCGCGTCCCCGGCCGTAACGCGCAGAACCCCACGAGGGCCGCCAGGTTACCCGCTGCCGTCGGGTGGTTGATACCGCGCCCACCCCGGGCAAGTAGCACGTGCGCCCGCCCGTCGAGCACGCGCTTGACGAACACCCACTCGCGCGGCCGCGCGGCACCGACGCCATAGACGCGTGACGGCCGTAGGACACTAACCGCCATCCCGGAGTTGAGGACGACGTGCTCCGCGGCGACCTTATTGGCTCCATACCCCTGCCGAGAGTTGTAGTCGACGTCAGAGGGCGTCATCGTCGCCTGCTCCTCGGTGACGGGCCCGGAGAACACAGGCGGCTCGACGGAGTTCGAGTGGCGCCCCTGCTCGTCAACGTAGACAGCCTTACTGGAGATGAAGACGAGTGATCCGATGTGGCCGCGGAAAGGAAGAAGCATGCGCGCATGATCGGCGGTGTACGCCACGCAGTCGACCACGACGTCCGCGCCCTCGTACAGCAGGTTGCGCAGGTCCGGGACGTCATACCGATCAGACCTGATGAACCGGACCCCTGCCTCCCGCAGGTCGGCTGGAAACCGAGCCTCCGCCATGCCGCTGCAGGTGACATCCCAGCCAGAGGCGAGCAATGTGCGCGCTGCCGCACTCCCCACCTGCCCGTTCCCACCCAGGACCATGGCCTTCGACATGGAGTCACCGTATGGCACAACCGAGGCAAGACCTGGTGACCTGTACGTCATAGCGGTGAAAGCCCACTGACGCGGCACACCCGGGTCACTGCAGTCTTCACAGCTCGACAAGAGTGGGCAGAGATCCGTACCGCAGGTCTTTCGACAAGTACGTAGCAACGAACTCACATCGGCTACTTGAGCGGTCATGTTCTATCGACCGTCCCGTCACCGGGAACGGTTATCGACACTGTCAATTCCTGTGGTGTTGTGACGACCGCTAGAACCCAAGGAGCATCAGTTGCCAGTTCCCTTGCGATCCCAACCTCACCGGAACACGGCGACCAAGACGCCGGACACGGCCCCGATCGAGATCAGGTTCAGACGCCACCTTGATCGCCAACAGCACGCTGCAAAGCTGACCACCATCAGGACCAGCACGGCGACGCCGCCCACGGCGACCACCGGCCAATGATGGTGTCCTTGAAAGGTGAGTTGGCTGGCGGTCGTTCCAGCCACGTAGACGGCGGCGCCGCTGGGCTGCTGCGCGATCGGCTACCTGCGATCGGCTNCGGGATGCGAGTCCGGTTGTAGCCTGCTGTAATGGCGCAAGGAACGAGCGTCGTCGAGCGGGTTGTCGGCTGCTGTGGTGAGTTGGTGCTGGCGCGAAGCGGCGGGCACTACGAGATCGTGGCGAACGGTGTCTTCCTCATGGACACTCGGGGCAGCGACTCTGAACGGCTGCACGTGACCGCGGCGGCTGACCGCATGCCGCCGCCAGGTCGGATGCTGATCGGCGGACTCGGCATGGGGTTCTCGCTGGCTGCTGCACTCACCCATCCCGGCGTCGCGAAGGTACACGTCCTCGAGCGGGAGCCGGCGGTCCTGCGGTGGAACCGGGGCCTGTTGGCGCCACTGAACGGGTACGCGTTGCGTGACCCACGCGTCCGCACCCACCAGGCCGACGTGGTCCGCTGGCTGGCTACCGCACCCGCGTGCTCGCTCGATGCGATCTGTCTCGACGTCGACAACGGTCCCGAGTGGCTGGTCTCACCCGGTAACGCCTGGCTGTACGCCAATGACGGGCTGCGTACCGCCGCGCGCGTGCTGTCACCGGACGGCGTCCTGACGATCTGGAGCGCCGCACCCACGCCCGCCGTTGTCGCGCGAATGAATCGACACTTCGCCGAAGTGGAGGTAATCGAGGTGCCCGTTGCGCGGGGCGAGCCGGACGTTATCGTGTTAGGTCGTGCGCCAGCCGAATCTGGAGTAGCGCAACCGCGTTCCACCACTGCCGGGTTCCCTCGCATCGACCACTCACGGCACCAGTAGCCAACAACACGTCACCACCGCCAGGCTACGGGCGCCAAACCCCGGCCAGCGGCGCGATCATGCAGAGCGGGCAGATAGGCGAGGTTCGCATATCTAGGTAGGCGAGATTCGCTATCAGCCGAACGTGCTCAACGTCGACACCAAACCGGACAGTCGCCGATGGGCTGATCCCAACCTTGGCGAAGCACCAGCCCGTCGCCTCCGGTAGGTCAGGGGGCCGTACCTGGGTCACTGCGAAGGTTAAGCGTGGTCGTAGGCGCCGCCGAAGATGCGACTCGCCACCGTCAAGGGTCTCGCCCGGGTACGCCGTCGCGGCTCCACTGCTGCCTAGCCTTCTAGCTGCTACCGGTAGATCCCGTCACGCGCCAACGCTGCGGGATGCCCAGACCACGAGGGGGCACACCCTCAGCATGTCGGGGCGACTCGGCAGCGACAGAAGCTATGCCACCCTCGAGGTGCTCGCCCACTGTTGTCCACCCGCCCGTCGGTTATGCGGTCAAGTCCCTGAGCGCCGCGTGGAAGCCAGCTTCGCTTTGGGCCATGTCGATGGGGACCCGAGGCCCATCCAGGTCTACGTCCCAGCGGTCATAGGGGCTGGCCTGCACTTCGTCCCAGGTCGGCACGTACTGCCCTGGCATGTCTGGCTGTCGGCTGCTGACACGTCGACGATGCTCGGTCTCGTCATTGATGAAGGTCTCGAAAACTGTGAGCTTCACGCCGGTCATGCTTGCGAGTCCGTACCAACCTGCTCGTACCCCATGGACCGGGTTGACCGCGTCAACGACAACCGATGTGCCCAAGGCAAGGTTGCTGGCCGCGACCTCGTGGGCAACGACATAACCGACGGGTCCGACGGGGTAGCTGGCCAGACCACTGCGGACGACGGCGGTCTCGATGTGACATCAATGCGCAAATAGGCCGCGCCCAACTCGGTCGTCAACCTCCGAGACAGGGTCGTCTTGCCCGTGCCAGGGCGCCCGGCTATGACGATGAGCTGAGTTGTAGCCATGTCGGTCAGGCTATGTCGCCCAGTGACCAACGTCAGGCTCTACCGCTGAGCGGGACAAATCACCTCACCCGGTGCCGGTTCTGCTGCCATCCGGGCGATCTTCGGCAGGCAGCCGGAAGCGGCCGGTGCTTGCGGCTCCCAGCTGCCCTGCGCGCCGCAAGCACCAACGCGCTCGAACGACCGTTGTGATCGACTCGGCCGGGCAGTGACTTGACCCTGTCCGCCACACCTGGGACCAAGAAGGTTCCGATGGCCCGTCACATGTTCATCGCGCGCAACGCCAGCGACGGGGCCAACGGCTTACCCAGATCCGGCGGAACGGCGCGGCGCACCGGGATCGAGACCATGGCCCTCCCGCTTGGCGGCCGGACGAAGTCGTAGGACTTTGCCGTCGGCCAAGACGACGTTTGCACCATCGCCGAACTCCACCGGTCTCACCAGCATGCCCGCTGTCGTGCTCATGACCCCCGAGGATATCGACGCCGCCGCCGAACAGACGGTGAACCACACCCGCCGGGCGACCGACAGCTCGTGCCAGCAACGCCTCGGGCCAAGGCTTTGACATAACACCCGGCTCGCCCCTGCGCCGCTGCCGTGAATCCACCGTGAACACTCGTATTGCGGCGGCGTGACGCTGAGATTTGCGTCCGTGTGGGCGACCTGACTGGACGCCTACTGACAACAGAAACACCGGCCACGCCTGAGAAGACGAAGCCGGGGTTCTGTCATACGCAGCCCTGTGCCGTCCTTCGGGTCAGTCGTCCCACTCGATCAGGACCTGGCCACTCTGGACGGCGTCGCCGACGGCCACCTCAACCGACTCGACCTTGCCATCTTTGGGCGCAGTCACCTCGGTCTCCATCTTCATGGCCTCCACCACCAACAAGGTGTCGCCGGACTTCACCTCGGCGCCAGCCTCGACGAGCACCGTGACAACGGTGCCGGCGACCGGGGACGTCAGCGCACTGGCGGAGGTCGCCGGAGCCTTGGNTGCGGTAGGCGTCAGGTTGAAGGCAGACGTGCTGCCCACCAGGACGGTCCCCAGCGTAGGAAGGGGCTCTTCCTCAACCTCGACGTCGACGTCGTAGACCGACCCGTTCACGGTCACTTGCAGTTTCATGTCGTCCCCCGTCGTGAGTTCAGTGTCGGTGCGGCCTGCCGGTCACCGTATCCGTGCAGGTCGGCGTGCGACTGCTGGGCGGCTGCCCGTCCCTGAGAGGCCCACGTGTCCCCACGACGCAGATGAGCCTGCTTGATGGTGGCCCTCTTTCCCAGATAGGCCGCACACGCGGCGGAGATGGCCAGCAGGATCTCCTCGCTGACCTCGGGATGCCGCTGCGCCGCCTGCTCCTCCAGCGTTTGCACGCGGGCTGCCAGCTCGGCCACCTGGGCCTTCAACTCGGCAACGGTGTCGTTGGTCTCGCTCATGGTGCCTCCTTTCTTCGGCGTGAAGTCGATCAGAGCGGGATCAGGCCGTGCTTCTTCGGCGGACGCGGTTCGCGCTTGGCGGAGAGATTCTCCAACGCACGAGCGAGCTTGCGCCGGGTGTCAGATGGCTCGACGATGTCGTCGACCAGACCACGGGCGGCCGAGACGTACGGCGTTGAGAAGGTGTCGCGGTACAGCTGCACGAGCTCTGCCTTCTTGGTGACAGGGTCGTCGGCGCCGGCGATCTCCTTGCGGAAGACCACTCCTGCCGCGCCCTGGGCGCCCATCACGGCGATCTCGGCCGTCGGCCAGGCAAACACCCGGTCGGCGCCCAGGTCCTTGCCGCACATGGCCAGGTACGCGCCGCCGTAGGCCTTGCGCAACACCACCGTGATCTTCGGGACGGTCGTGGCGGAGTATGCGTACAGCAGCTTCGCCCCGTGACGGATGATCCCGCCGTACTCCTGGGTGATCCCGGGCAAGAAACCGGGGACGTCCACCAGGGTGATCAACGGAATATTGAAGGCATTGCAGAACCGCACGAACCGTGCGCCCTTGTCTGAGGCGTCGATGTCCAGCACCCCCGACAAGGCGATCGGCTGGTTGGCCACAAATCCGACCGTCCGGCCGGTGATGCGACCAAAGCCCACGACGAGATTGGGGGCAAACCCGGCATGGACCTCCAGGAAGTCGCCAAGGTCGACAAGCTTGACGATGATGTCACGGACGTCGTAACCCTTCTTCGGGTCATCGGGGATGATCTCGTTGAGGCTTTCGTCGCGCTCCACATCGTCATGTCCGGGGATGAACGGCGGCTCCTCGGTGTTGTTGCTGGGCAGGAAGCTCAGCAGCTTCTTGGTGATCAGGATGGCCTGGTGGTCGTCCTCCGCCACGAAATGCGTCACCCCAGAGCGCACCGCGTGGGCAGCAGGGCCGCCCAGCTCCTCGGCGGTCACCTCTTCTCCGGTGATCTGCTTGATCACATCCGGACCCGTGATGAACATCCGCGACGCCGTGGTCTGGATGATGAAGTCCGTCAGCGCCGGTGAGTAGGCCGCGCCACCGGCGCATGGCCCGGCGATGATCGAGATCTGTGGCACCGCACCGGACAGCGCCACGTTCTGGAAGAACACCTTGCCGTAGCCGGACAGCGAGTCGATGCCCTCCTGGACGCGGGCGCCACCGGAGTCGTTGAAGAAGACAAACGGGGTGCCGTTGTCCAGCGCGGAGCGCATCGCGGCCGCCACCTTGATCGAGTGCATCTCACCGGCAGAACCGCCGGCGACGCTGAAGTCCTGGCTGGCCACGTGCACCGGGCGACCGAGCACGGATGCGGCGCCGGTGACCACTCCGTCGGCCGGCATGACCGCGGTGTCCATCCCGAACAATGTGGTGCGGTGCTGGGCNAGCATCCCGCTTTCCTCGAAGCTGAGCGGGTCGACCAGCTCGGCGACCCGTTCGCGAGCGGTCAGCTTGCCCGCGGCATGCTGTTTGGCGTGGCGCTTCTCGCCACCCCCGGCGATGACCTCTTCGCGGCGCGTTCGCAGTTCAACGATCCGCTCCTGCATGGTCCTGGGCTTGGTATTGGGCATGGCTTGGGTGGGGTGTTTGGACATGGCCGAAGTCACCTTTCCTAGGCGGGCTTCACGGCAACGGAGTTCTTCTTGCCGTTGATGGTGATCTCGTACTTGATCGGGCCGCGTACCGGGCCCGTCTTGGAATCGGTGACAGAAACGGCACGCTCTGCCTCCAGCTCGGCGGGGTCCTTGCCAACGTTCTTGGGGCCGTCGGCGCGGGTGGTGAAGAAGCTCGGCGCCACCTTCGGGAACATGGCGTAGGTCAGCACGTCCTCGTCCGAGCCATCGAAACCGTCGATGGCCTCNGCCTGGGTGCGCAGGGCAGCCCATTCAGGGGCGATGAGGTCAGCCGGACGCTGGGTGATGATCTCCTTGCCGGACTGGGCCTTGGCCAGGGCGACCACCTCTGGATCCTTCTCACCCATGGTGTACCCGTAGTACCCGAGCATCAGGTCGGCGAACTCACCGGTCAGCACCTTGTAGGGGCCCATGATCACGTTGAACACGGCCTGAGTGCCCACGATCTGGCTGGATGGGGTGACCAACGGTGGGTAGCCGGCGTTCTCGCGGACCCGCGGCACCTCTTCGAGCACCTCACGCAACTTGTCGCCAGCGCCCTGCTGCTTGAGCTGGGACTCCATGTTGGAGATCATGCCGCCGGGAATCTGGCTGTCGAAGATGTCGGTCTCCACGTTGAACGAGGACGTGAACTGCTGGTAGCGGGGCTTGATCTGGGCGAAGTGATTCTTGATCTTGCCCAGGCGCATCTTGTCGAGGTCGGCGATGTAGCCCGTGCCCTCCAGCATTTCCTGCAGTGACTCGGTGGGGTTGTGACCGGGGCCGAGCGACAACGAGCTGATGGCGGTGTCAACCACATCCGCGCCAGCTTCAATGGCCTTCATCAGCGAGACCAAAGTGACGCCGGTGGTCGCGTGGCAGTGGACATTGATCTGCATGCTGGGGATCTCGGCCTTGATGGCCGACACGATGTCGTAGGCCGGCTGCGGCTTGAGCAGTGCAGCCATGTCCTTGATGGCCAGGGAGTCGACACCGACATCAGCCAGCTCGCGGGCCTGGCGCACGAAACCGTCGACCGTGTGCAGTGGGCTGGTGGTGTAGCAGATGGTGCCCTGCGCGTGCTTGCCGAGCTTCTTCACAGCGGCGATGGCGCGCTCGACGTTGCGGGTGTCGTTGAGGGCGTCAAAGACCCGGAAGACATCCATGCCGTTCTCGGCCGCCTTCTCGACGAAATGATCGACAACGTCGTCGCCATAGTGGCGGTAGCCCAACAGGTTCTGGCCACGCAGAAGCATCTGCAGCCGACTGTTGGGCATCAGTGTGCGGAACGTTCGCAACCGTTCCCAGGGGTCTTCATTGAGGAACCGGATGCAGGCGTCGTAGGTGGCACCCCCCCAACACTCGACGCTCCAGTACCCGGCGTTGTCGATGTCCTCGCAGGCACTCACCATGTCTTCGGTCGCCATTCGGGTTGCCATCAGGGACTGGTGCGCATCCCGGAGAGCGAGCTCTGTGACACCGATCTTTCGCTGCGTATCCACGCCACCAAGTATGTCGCACACGCGTTGAGGTACTTGGTGTGCGGGTAGGGACTCTTGCCGCTGCCCGGGCCCGCAGAACCGCCAGAGGATGAGCGCGCCAGGAAGGATCATCGTGCAAGGGGCAGCACTATGGGCTCAGCGACAACTCGTCCGCGCCGACCAGAGCACAGTCGGCGTAAGACAAGCCGGCGGTACTGGACAGCCAGCGCCTTTCCGTCCCTCTCTCTTGCGCTCGCCACAGTGCCACTGTCCTGGTACTTGCGGAACATCGACCGGCCACCGTGCTCGAAGCGCCTTGTCAGCCGAGGGCGAAGTGAGTCTGCGGGGTCGCGGCGGGACTAGTCTGAGCACTGGCTGCGTTGGCTATTGGCATGACCCTCAACGACATCCCGCTCGTCACCATCGATGGCGAACCTACCTCGCTCGCCCAGTACGCCGACAAGGTCAAACTCATCGTCAATGTGGCCTCCCGCTGCGGTCTGTCGCCGCAGTACGAGAAGCTCGAAGAACTGCAGAAGACCTACGGTGAGCGCGGATTCACGGTGCTGGGCTTCCCGAGCAACCAGTTCCTCCAGGAGCTCAGCAGCTCTGAGGCCATCAAGGAGTACTGCTCGACCACCTACGGGGTCACCTTCCCGATGTTCGAGAAGGTCAGGGTGAACGGACGCTCCCAACATCCCCTCNACGCCGAGCTGACCAGGTTCCCGGACGCCGGCGGCAAGGCCGGGAGGGTGAAGTGGAACTTCGAGAAGTTCCTCGTCACGCCCGCCGCCGAAGTGCACCGCTTCCGACCCAAGGTCCAGCCAGATGCCCCCGAGATCCTCGAACTGATCGAGAATTCCTTGCCCTCCGCCAGTTGACCGTCGACCGGCCAAGCTCGGCAACAAACGGGCGCAAAGCCCTTGCGGCGTAGCGGCCTGACCTTTGCGCAAACACAGTCTCAAGCGAACTCCCTGGCGCCAGCAGCCCAGACTCCGGCTGGGCCCCGGTCCTACAAGTCCGTGGCGTGCCGCTGCGGCGACGGCGTCTCTGGCACGTCGGGTGCCTGGGGCGAGTGGGCGAACATCTTTGTCGACACCGGACCCCAAAGGTAGTCGCGCGTATGCAGCACGATCGCCGCAGACAATCCGACACCAGCCAGATAGCGTGCCTTGGGGGAACGGGCCTCGATGGCACGTTGGACCACCCGGGCAACGGTGTCCGGCCCGGTCCGCCTTCTGCGCATGGAGGTGGAAGCGCGCTCNGTCGTCGCGTAGAGGGCACGGTAGGGCGAGGCCGGGTTGGCCAGGATCGCCTCGGAGTGCTGCTGCGAGGTCAGATCGAACTGTGTCTCGATTGGGCCTGGCTCGACCAGCGACACGAATACCCCGAACGGCCCGAGTTCCAGACGCAAGGCGTCGCTGAGCCCCTCGATGGCGAACTTGGAGGCGGAGTAGTGACCGTTGCCTGGTGTGGACATCTTCCCGGCGATGGAACTAATCGTGATGATGCGCCCGGCACCCTGCTGGCGCAGAACGGGAGCGACCGCGCGAACCATCCGCAAGACTCCGAAGACGTTCACGTCGAACAACTGCCGCACTGCAGCGTCCGGAACTTCCTCGATCGCTCCGCGGACGGCGTACCCGGCGTTGTTGACCAAGACGTCGATATGGCCGTGCCGCTGCAGAGTTGCGGCGACGACGGCCTCCACATCGCCGGACTCGGTGACATCGAGAGGCAGCCTGGTCGTGGCAGCAACGCTGTCGAGCGATTCCACTCGTCGGGCCGTGGCCACCACGGTGTACCCGCTAGCGGTCAGGCGCTGGGCGACGGCCCGTCCGATGCCGCTCGAGCAGCCAGTGATCAGAACGACCTGAGACATCGATGCACCGTTCCTAAGGACTAAGCAGGAGTGAGTCCTGCCCGGT